>Ga0172381_10003472_pt1 | contig 16687 bp, 11 predicted proteins | sample Leawel6488metaG_FD_119754 | JGI IMG/M metagenome (GOLD analysis project Ga0172381, IMG submission 119754) | Leachate microbial communities from a municipal landfill in Southern Ontario, Canada - Leachate well 64-88 metaG | ecosystem: Engineered > Solid waste > Landfill > Unclassified | place... | reverse complement strand
AGGCCCGGTTACTGCTACTTTAGATGGCGCGGCCTTTGCCTCCGGTGATAGCGTTAATACCAATGGTGCTCATACCTTAGTGGTAACTGATGCCGCTGGTAATACCGCGACGGTGAGCTTTACCATTAATATTACTTCCACGCCTGACACAACGTTGCCGGTAGTGGTTGGCGTGGTTAATGGTCATACTTACACCAGTCCGGTTACTATTACTTATAGTGATGATTCTGGTACTGCGATTTCAACTTTGAATGGTGTAAACTTTATTTCCAATACGACCGTTAGTGCTAATGGCAGTTACACGTTGATTGTCTCTGACCCATCATGGAATAAAGTTACTATCAATTTTGCTATTGATACTAGCGTTACGCCTCCGACCCCTCCGTCTGGTGGCGGTGGCGGCGGCGGTGGTTCTGCTTACGATCCGACCGTTAGAGCTTATAATACTCCTTTAACTATTAATGCGACTCAGCCCGGCGTTTTGACTTATGTTTTTGCTGATGGCAGTAAAGTGGTAATTGAAATTCCAGCAGGCGCGATTAGCGACGTTACGACATTTAATATTTCTCAGGAAGCTTTAGCTTTACCTAGAACTCCTTTGGCTTCTTATAACGCGGCTTTAATTGGTGGTGTCTATCGCTTAACCGCGGTTGATAAAAATCAAAGATTACTAACGACTAATTTCTTAAAACCGCTTACTGTTACCTTCATCATGTCTGGTTTAAGTAATTCAGTGGACGCCGGTGTTTATAAGGCTAAAGATGAAGCTAGCGAATGGAGCCTAAGAGGCGATGTTACTTTTAGCAACGCCAATAATTCAGCTTCTTTTACTTCATCTGAGTTGTTAACTCGTTACGCAATTTTTAGAGTTAAAGATTTGCCCACCACTATGAAATATACCGGCATTGCCGTAGTGGAAACGCCCGGTGAAGTTTTGGGCGCGACCTATTATCCCGATGGCACGTTATTGCGTTCACCGGATAAGAGAGTTTATCTAATCAATAATGATGGCCAAAAATGCTGGATCAGAACTTTAGCTGAATTGCGCCAGAAGCATAATAAGCAAGAAATTATTGATGTTTCTTTTGATGAAATTAATAAGTATCCGGCTGGCTGCGGTAAAAAAACCAATGAACCTATCTGTGATAGCAAAGGTGGTTATGGCGACGGCGCGTTAATTCGCAGCAATGACCATAAGGTTTATATTATCAAATCTGGCAAGAAAAAACATATTAAAAATCTTAAAGACTTGGCTAAATATTATTTTGGGGTCAAGATCAACAATGTTTGCTCGTCAGTTACTGATTCATATTCCGACTACGATGCTACTACGGTGAGCGAGCTGGCTTCTTACCAGGATGGCATGTTAATTCGTGATAGCCAAAAAAATATCTACGTGATTAAAGATGGCAGAAAATATCACATTAATACTCTGAAAGAGTTGGCTGATAAATTCTTCGGCATCAAGATTAATGATGTCAGCGATAAAATCCTTAAAGACATTTTGGATTATTAATCCAAAACAAATCAAGATAAAAAACTGCCCCACCAAACGGGGCAGTTTTTGTTTAATTGGCTAATTTTTGAGAAAATGCTATATTTCTTAAAAGCCTATGGTTATCTCATTTTTAGTAAACTTGTTTGTTATTGGATTCTCTTTAATTTTAGGTTTTGGTTCAGCCGTTAATTCCCCGGCAGATTTTTTAGTAAAACCGCAAAAAATTGAAAATAAAGGAATATATTTAACCGCCTACATCGCTGGCATGAAACAAAGAAGGGAAGAACTGGTTGATTTAATAAATCAAACCGAGCTCAACTCTGTGGTCATCGACGTTAAAGACTACAGCGGCATGATATTTTTTGATACCAATCTGGCAGAAGTGGATAAGATTGGAGCTGAAGATATTCGAATTTCTGACCTGAAAAATTGGCTTAAATATTTAAAGCAGCAGGGGATTTATACTATTGCAAGAATTACGGTTTTTCAGGATCCTTACTTGGCTGAAAACAAGCCAGAAATCGCTTTAAAATCAAAATCAGGTGGTATTTGGCGCGATAAAAAAGGCCTGGCTTGGGTTGATCCAACGCAAAGGTATGTTTGGGAATATAATATAAATTTAGCCAAGGAAACGGCCAAATTAGGTTTTGATGAAATAAATTTTGATTATATCAGATTTCCCTCTGATGGAGATATTAAGCAAATTGTCTACGCTAATCTAGACAAAAATGGTGATAAATCCAAGGTAATGGCTGATTTTTACCAGTATCTTGATCAGAGTTTAACCTTTTATCCTGTCTTAACCTCAGGTGACATGTTTGGCATGGTTTTGTGGCGAAATGATGGTTTAAATATTGGCCAAAGATTTGAAGATGCGGCGCCTCATTTTGATTATATTTGCCCCATGGTTTATCCGTCTCATTATCCACCAGGTTTTAAGGATTTTGCCAATCCGGCTGACCACCCGTATGAAATCGTTTTTCAAAGCCTTGATCGCGTAAAAAACGCTAAATATAGAGCAAAAGTGCGTCCGTGGTTGCAGGCTTTTGATATGGGCGCGGTTTATGATGACCAAAAGATCAGATTGCAAAAAAAAGCTACCTATGACAGCGGCGGTTATGGTTGGTTGCTCTGGAATGCGTCAAATCGCTATACCAACAAGGGACTTGATAAAAATTAGTTGATATTTGGTCATTGACTTTTTGTAAAATTTTTGCTACATTAAAAAACTACTTAAATATGGACCAGAAACGGATAAGCTATCCTTTTTGGAGGGGAACTACTGCAAATATGCTGCGTGTAGTCTTTTTTTTATGCCTGTTTTTATTTTCTTTTAATCTAGCCGGTGAGCTTAAAGCAGCTGAAAAGGCGAAAATATCTGGTCAGGTTTTTGAGGATGTAAACATTAATGGGATTAAAGATTTGGATGAAAATTATTTATCAAACCTGACTGTAAATCTTTATCAGAATGACAAACTAGTTAATACCACCATTACTAGCAGTGTTGGTTTTTATGAATTTGCTAATTTAATGCCGGGCAATTATCAAACCGAAGTAGTTTTGCCGTCAAATTGGGAAGTGACTACCAAATTGGCATTTAGTAAAATTGAAGCCGGACAAAATCAAATCAGAGACATGGGCTGCTTTAATCAAAGCATTGATGCAAAAATTTTTGCTCCGATAATTAATATTTCCGACATTAGCGTTAAGTCGCTCTCAGATAGTAGCGTGGAGATTTCATGGTTTACAAACTCTAAGACCGTGGGCCAGGTTATTTTTGATTTTTCCGGTAAAACTGGCCAGGAAATGTCACTGGATCTCAAAAATTTTGGTTATGCCTATGCTTCATCTTTTGATTTTGAAGCTAAAACTTTTCACACGGTGGTGATAAATAATTTGCAAGCTGATGCCACATATTTTTATCGCGTCAGAGTGCTGCCTGATCCTAACCAGTGGCGTGGCGCGAATTATTTAGTTTCCGATGAAATATCTTTTACCACATCAAAATCTGATCACGGCTCAACTCAAGCGCCAATTAAAGCATTGTCTAAATCGGTTGGCGACAACCGTCAATTAATGTCTGGCCGAATTCTTTCGACAGATTATTCAGAAAACGATGATCTCGCTTCAATTATTTCCCAAGCCAAGGTAAATGAAAAAAAATCAGATTCAGCAGCCTTAGTCTATGGGTCGTGCAAAATTTATATTATTATTTTGTTAATTCTAAACTTTTTTGGCACCATTTTACTCTGGGCTAGCTCTAAAAACTCAGAAAAATCCTGGGGCAAAAATCTTTGGTGGCAGCAATTAATAGTGTATATCTTGCCGACAATTTTAGCGTATCCTGAATGTTGGCTAAATATTTGGCTTTTAGGCGTGGCGGTTGTCAGTAGTATTTATATTTTGGTAAATAGTAAAAAGCCAGACAAAGAAGTAAATCTGAATTCGCCGTTTAATAGCAACCAGGACGAGTAGAGAAAATATTAGTTTGATAATTATGAGCGCATTTGACAAATTTGAGTTCTCGTGATATAATAAATTTGTCAATAAAGACTCATAAAAAGTATGTTCTGGGCTAAAAAAGATGGCAAAATTAGTAAGAGCATTATCCTAAGTTTAATTGGGGCTTTTGTGGTTTTATTCCAGCTTATCGCTGGTCTTTTTATTTATCTTCACCCAAAGCGTTGGTCAAGATTTTTGCGAAAAGAAAAAAAAGAAATCGAATGTTTATCTCAGGGTAAACATGATTCAATGAAATTTTTTAGCAACAGTTGCCAGCTTTTTAGTGATTTTCTAATTCCGCACGCCGGTAATGAATTCAAACCGAAAGCTTTAAGACCTAAGAGTTTAATTGTTATTTCTTCAGCCGCGATTTTGGTTAAAATTATTGTTACCGTATTTTTATTTTTTACTTACCCAACGCCAGCGGAGCTTTCGGCTATTATTTCCAAAAATATAGTTTCATTAATAAACCAGTCGCGGGTGCAAGAGGGCTTATTGCCGTTAAAAGAAAATACTAATTTAACCAAATACGCCGCCACTAAGGGTTCGGATATGGTTAAGCGTGATTATTTTGCGCATGATACTCCGGAGGGCAAACGACCCTGGGAATGGATTGATAAAAATGAATATGATTATGTTTACGCCGGGGAAAATTTAGCCATTGATTTTACCAGCGCGGAAACCGTGCACGAAGCATTTTTAAATAGCCCTAGTCATAGACGTAATATTTTGAATCCAAAATATTTAGAAGTTGGTATCGCTGTCTTGAACGGACAAATGTCAGGTCATAAAACCATCTTGTTGGTTGAATTTTTTGGCACGCAAAGAAAAGATGTACCTAGCTTGGCCGCGGCTGATAAAACGACTAAAAAAGTAACGCAGACCGCTTTAGCCCCAACCAGTCAGAAAAAGACCACGGCGAGTAAAACCACAAAAACTACAGTGCCGGTAACTAAGGTCGCCCAACCGACCACGGCCACTAAGATAATCAGCGATAATTCCAAGGCCACAAAAACTACTACGGCTTTAAATCCAAAAACCGCCGGAGTATCCGAGGAAGAGATTGCCGTAGATTTAATCGCCGATCAGCCCATGACTGGTTTAGCTGGTAATAGTCAGGAAAATAATGGCGTTTTGGTTCTAGGTGAAAAAAAATCCAGAGCGACTTTAATTGATATGGCGGTTGAGTATTCCAACATTTTGTTTGTCGCCTTTTTGGTCTTTCTGCTTTTTTCTTTGGCCTTGAATATTTTTATTAAAATCAGGGTTCAGCATACTTCAATTATTCTCCAAAGTTTAGCCGTGATTGCTTTGCTAGTGGCTCTTATTTTGGTCAAGTTTCATTTTTTTGAACAGATTGATACCAATCTCATTATCTTATAAAATCGATAAAAAAGCCCGAAAAAAAGTCGGCTTTTTTTATTTGAAAACATTCTGACAGCTAAAGTTTAAAGTTTTAAATTTTTATGTTATAATATTTTAGCAGTAGGAGATAATTAATTTAAACTTATGGCAAATTTTGACGTCGTTTCGATTGGCGGCGCGGTGAGGGACTTTACTTTTTTTACCGATCAGGGTCGAGTTTTTTATACTCCGGAGAATTTGACTTCTCAAAGAATGCTCGCCTTTGAGTATGGCGCTAAAATTAATCCCAAGGAAGTCAGCCTGACTTTCGGCGGCGGCGGATCAAATAGCGCGGTAGCTTTTTCCCGATTAGGCTTGAAAACAGCAATAATTTCGCGCGTGGGAAATGATGAAATTGGCCGCGAAGTAATTAACAATTTAACTCGTGAAAAAATCGACGTCAGCTATCTGCAAACTGATAGCAAAGCTCCGACCGGCTTATCATTTTTAATTGCCACTGATAAAAAAGAAAGAGAGCATATCGGCTTTGCTTACCGTGGCGCTTCGCAGAATCTGATTTTTAATTCTCAGCAAGCTAAAAATTTAAGCAGCCAGTGGTTTTATTTAACCTCGCTTTCCGGCAAAGACTGGCCGAAAAATTTAAAAGAAATATTCTTTTTGGCCAAATCTAAAGGAATAAAAATCATGTGGAATCCCGGAAATTTTCAATTACAGGCAGGCAAACGGGCTCTGGAGGAATATTTCAAACAGACCCAGGTTTTAATCGTTAATAAAGATGAAGCCATTGAATTGGCTTTGTCGGGTATCAAGCTGGGTAAGCGTAATCCCAATTTTTTGAACAAGCCGATTTATCTTTTGAATATTTTGCAGGAATGGGGACCCAAGTTGGTAATTTTAACTGATGGCAAAAAGGGCGCTTGGGCTTATGATGGCCGGACAATTTATCATCAAAAAATTATTAAATCAAAGGCGATTAATACCGTGGGCGTGGGTGATGCCTTTGGCTCCGCTTTTCTGGCCGGATTAATCGTGGAAAAAAATGAGATTAAGAAAGCCTTAAAATGGGGGATGGGCAACAGCGCCGCGGTCTTGACCAAAATGGGGGCGCAAAATGGCCTGCTAGTTCGAAAAAAATTACTAGATAAAATAAAACTATGAGCAATAGTCAAATGTATCTTGGATTATTTTTAATTTTGGTCGGCGTCGTGGCCGTTCTGATTGTAAAATCCAAACTTTCTTAATTTAATTAATCAATTCTTTTACGCAAAGCAATGGCCAATTTTGAAGAGAGAAGCCTTGATATTTTTTTTCATCCAAAATCCGTAGCTATTATTGGCGCCTCGACCGAGAAGGATAAGGTGGGCAATGATATTTTATTGAATATCAAAAATAGTTACTCCGGAAAAATTTTTCCTGTTAATCCCAAAGATTCAAATATTGAGGGTATAAAGTGCTTTTCCTCAATCTTAGAGATTAAAGAGAATGTTGATTTAGCGATTATTGCCATACCGGCTAAACTGGTTTTAGATGTACTAAAACAATGCGGTCAGCAGGGTTGTAAAAATGTAATAGTTATTTCCGCCGGTTTCAAGGAGATTGGCTCGGAGGGTAAAAAATTAGAAGATGATTTAATAGCCGTTGCCCAAGAGTATAAAATAAATTTATTAGGTCCAAATTGTTTGGGCTATATCTCCACTTTATTGCCTTTGAACGCTTCATTCGCGGAAAAGTTTGATTTAGCCGGCAATATTGCTTTTATCTCTCAATCCGGCGCTTTAGGTACGGCCATATTGGATAAGGCGATGGCGCAAAAACTTGGCATTGGTTATATGGTTAGTTTGGGCAATAAAGCGGGGATTGACGAAATTCAATTGCTTAATTATTTTGCGGCTGATGATAAAATAAAAGTTATTATTTTATATTTGGAAGAGATTAAGGCTGGACGGCTTTTTATGTCCGCGGTGGCTAAAATTTCAAAAATCAAACCGGTGGTTGTGCTTAAGGCCGGTAAAACTGAAGCCGGGCAAAAAGCTGTATCGTCCCATACCGGTTCCTTGGCGGGCTCAGCTCAGGCCTACACTACCGCTTTTGCTCAGGCCGGAGTAATTGAAGCGGTCGGTTCGGACGATTTTTTTGACTTAGCCAAAGCTTTTTCTTTGCAGCCATTGCCGGCGGGCAATCGGGTGGGAATAATTACGAACGCGGGCGGGCCGGGTATTTTACTTACTGATTTATTACCCAGCCATAATTTAAAAATTGCGGATTTAAGTCAGACCACCAAGGACGCCTTAAAACAAAATTTACCGGCTGCCGCCAGTAATCATAATCCGGTTGATATTTTGGGCGATGCCAAGTCTGATCGCTATGGTTTGGCTTTGGATTTAGTCTTGCCGGACAAAAATGTTGATGCGGTTATTGTTTTATTAACGCCGCAAAAAATGACCGAAGTGGAAAAAACCGCCGAAGCCGTAGGGAAAATTGCCAAAAAATATTCCAAGCCGGTGTTGCTTTGCTTTTTGGGTGAGAAAAAAATCGTTTCCGCTTATGACATATTTAATAAATATTCTTTGCCCTATTTTGATTCTCCGGCCGGGGCAGTCAAATCTTTGGGGCTAATGGCGGAATTTGCTCAAAATCAAAAATCTACCAAGGGTTTTGCTGTGGCGACGGATTTGACTGAGTATAAATCAAAAAATAAAGTTCAAGAAATTTTAAAGAAAAAACAAATCACTGAACAAGATTGTCGCGATCTTTTATTGCCTTTAAAATTTCCTTTACACAAAGCTGGATTAGCACCAGATGAAAAACAAGCCTTGCAAATTGCCAAAAAAATTGGCTACCCGGTTGCTCTCAAGGTTGTTTCACCGGATATTATTCACAAGTCAGACGTGGGTGGAGTTAAAGTAAATATTAAAACCCCCAAAGATTTAAAAATTGCTCTGGCTGATATGAAAAAGACCCTGAATAAAAATATGAAGGGCGCAAAAATTGACGGCTTTTTAGTTGGGGAAATGGCTAAGGGATTAGAAATTATTTTAGGGGTTAAACAAGATCCACAGTTTGGACCATTGGTTATGGTTGGTGCCGGAGGTATTTATACGGAAATTTTTAAAGACGTGGCCTTTAGAATCGCGCCATTTTCCTTAGCGGAAGCGAAAAAAATGCTTTCGGAATTGAAAATCTACAAGATGTTTTTAGGGGCTCGCGGCCAAGAACCCCTGGATTTGGATGCCGTGGCCGAACTATTAGTAAAATTAGGGGATTTCTCCAGTCAATTCGATGAAATTAAAGAGATTGATTTTAATCCGGTTATGGTTGGATTAAAAGGTAAGGGCTGCAAGGTGGTTGATTTAAGATTTTTAAAGTAAAAAATGATAAAAGTAAAATTAAAGAATCTTTTTAGTTCCCAGTCAAAAACTATAACTTCGGCCGCCATTCTTTTAGGAGCCGCTTCTTTGGTGTCGCGGCTTTTTGGAGTTTTACGTGATCGTGTTTTGGCCGGACAATTCGGCGCGGGCGGAGAATTGGATGTTTACTACGCGGCATTTAGAATTCCCGATTTGATTTTTAATTTATTAATTTTAGGCTCGCTTTCCGCGGGCTTTATTCCGGTTTTTACCAGCCTGGTTGGCAGTAATAAAAATAAGGCTTGGGAATTAGTCAATGTTTTTTTTAATTTTATTATCTTGACGGTTTTTATCCTTTCGGCCTTAATGGTGGCCACGGCACCTTGGTTGGTAAAAATAATTACGCCAGGTTTTTCACCTGAACAATTAGCTACTACCACCAAAATGACGCAAATTATGTTTTTCAGTCTGATGTTTTTGGCTATGTCGGGAATCTTTGGCAGCGTGTTGCAGTCATTAAAAAGTTTTTTCATTTATTCCATAGCGCCGATTTTGTACAATATTGGCATAATTATTGGGGCGATATTTTTTGTGCCAATTTTGGGAATTTATGGCTTGGCCTGGGGCGTAGTTTTGGGAGCATTTATGCACATGTTGATTCAAATTGTGGCGGCCTGGACTTTGGGTTATCGTTGGCGCTGGCGGTTTGATTTAGGTAATAAGGGTTTGCGTAAAATTTTAACCTTGATGGTGCCCCGAACCATGGGCATTATGGTTTCGCAGATTAATTTTTTAGTGGTCACAATTATTGGTTCAACTTTAGCCGCCGGCAGCATTGCGGTATTCAATTTAGCCAACAATATTCAAAGTTTTCCTTTGGGATTATTCGGCGTTTCTTTTGCCGTGGCGGCTTTTCCGACCTTGTCCGAAGCTGTTAATAATAAGAAAAAATTTATTCAGGCCTTGTCGCTGACGATCAGACAAATACTTTTTTTGGTTATTCCGGCTTCGGTGCTATTGATTGTTCTGCGCGCTCAAGTGGTGCGGGTAATTTTGGGTTCCGGCAAATTTGATTGGAATGATACGCTTTTAACTTTACAAGTTTTGTCCATATTTGCCGTTAGCCTTTTTGCTCAATCATGTATTCTGGTTTTGGCTCGAGCTTATTACGCCCAGCAAGACACTAAAACGCCATTTGTGGTCGGACTAGTAACCGAGGTAATTAATTTTATTTTGGCTGTCAGCCTATCAAGGTGGTTTGGCGTGATGGGTTTAGCGGCTGCATTCTCCCTTTCAACCATAATAAATTTCTTGCTTTTAGCCATAATTTTACGGCAGCGTTTTGGGAGCATGGATGGAATGAAAATTTTAATTTCTTTTAGTAAAATTTGCGTGGCGGCTTTTATGATGGCCATTGTCGCTCAAGCCATAAAATATCCCATGCAACAGTGGCTCGGTTTGCAGACCTTTATTGGCGTGGCTTCACAGACCTTGGCCGCCGGTAGTGCCGGCTTAGTAACTTACTTTACTACTTGCTGGCTGATCAAATCGGAAGAATTCAAATTATTCATTGAAGTAGTTAATAAAAAGATTCTAAAAAAGCCACAACTGCCCGAAGAGGTAACCGAACAGGAGTCTTTGACGCAAAATTTATCATCATAATTACGGCCGGCACAAGTTTAAGTAATTTGTGCTTTTTGTGTTTAATTACGCTTGCATTTTTAGGTATTTTTGGGTAGAGTTTATCTATGATAAATATCAGAAATTTTTGCATTATTGCCCATATTGATCACGGTAAGTCTACTCTGGCTGACCGCTTTTTAGAAATTACCGGCACGGTTTCCAAGCGTGAAATGAAGGAGCAACTTTTAGATCAAATGGATATTGAACGGGAACGGGGCATTACTATTAAATTGGCGCCAGCTAGAATGAGCTGGCAGGGTTTAGAGCTAAATTTAATTGATACGCCGGGTCACGTTGATTTTAACTATGAAGTTTCTCGCAGCCTAGCCGCGGTGGAAGGCGCGATTTTACTAGTGGACGCCTCTCAGGGCGTTCAAGCTCAAACCGTCGCTAATCTATATCTAGCCTTAGAACAGGATTTGGTGATTATTCCGGTTATTAATAAACTTGATTTACCCAATGCGCAAGTAGATAAAGTCAAGCATGAAATTTGTCAGCTTTTAGGCTGCCAAGCTGATGAAATTCTTTTAGCTTCAGCTAAAACCGGCTTAGGGGTAAAAGAAATTCTTGATGCCGTAATTGTTCGCGTGCCAGCGCCAAAAATTGATTATCAAAAACCGGTGCGCGGGTTGATTTTTGATTCTAGATTTGATGAATATCGCGGCGTGATTGCGGAAGTCAGAATTGTTGATGGCGAGCTGAAAGCGGGGGATAAAATAAAATTTTTATCATACAATAAAATAACTGAGGTTTTAGAAGTTGGTTGTTTCACTCCGAGAATGACCAAGACTGCAAGCTTAAAGTCCGGCGAGATCGGTTACGTGGTAACGGGTTTAAAAGAAATTGGTTTGTGTCGCGTCGGTGATACCATTGGCGATCCGGACAAGGTGGTTGAACCTTTGGCTGATTATAAAGAAGTTAAACCCATGGTTTTTGCCGGATTATTTTGCAAAGAGGGGGACATGTATTCGCGCTTGCGAGAGGCCATTGAAAAATTGAAATTAAACGATGCCGCCTTAAGCTACGAACCGGAAAATTCTCAAGCCTTGGGCTTTGGTTTTCGCTGCGGCTTTTTAGGTTTGCTGCACTTGGAGGTAATTCAAGAGCGCTTGAAACGCGAATATAATTTGGATTTGATCGTAACCGTGCCGAGCGTGGCTTATAAAATTAAGCAAAAAAATGGCGAAGAGATTATTATTAAATCGCCGCAGGAATTACCTAAGCCGGAAGTGATTGATACTGTTTCCGAGCCGATTATGCTGGTTGATATTTTTTCGCCCACGGAATATTTGGGTCAAATTATGCAGCTGGTTTCGCAGAAACGAGGCATTTATATCAATACCGAGTATTTGGATGATAATTTGGCCGTTTTACATTACCATGTGCCGTTAACGGCTTTGCTGGTTGATTTTTATGATCGACTAAAGAGTGTTTCTTCCGGTTATGCGTCCTTAAATTATGATTTTTTAAAGTATGATGTGACCGATATTGTCAGATTAGATATTTATGTAGCTGAAGAAAAAGTGGAGGCATTAAGTACCATTGTCTATCGAGACGAGGCTTTTCATGTCGGTCGTAAAATTGTTGAAACCTTAAGAGATTCTTTGCCGCGCCAGCAGTTTGTGGTAAAAATTCAGGCAGCCATATCAGGCAAAATTATCGCCGCTGAGCGCTTATCCGCATTGCGCAAGGACGTAACAGCTAAATTGTATGGCGGGGATTACACCAGAAAGCGTAAGCTTTTGGAAAAGCAGAAAAAAGGCAAAAAGAAAATGATGGCCATTGGTCATGGTCGGGTGGATATTCCCTCCGAAACCTTTTTAGCAGTTTTGAAAAGATAAAAATATTATCTAAACGTGAAACGACCCGCCTGGTAATACCTGGCGGGTCGTGTTGTATGGAATTGGTTTTAAAGATCATAGGCATTTTTCTGCGAATCGCGACGTTTTATCGCGAAGCACAATTTTGCCGCTTGCCACGACGTGGCAATCGTCAATGCTGTTACTGCCAGCAGGCCTAGGCCTAGGATGACTAGCAATGCGTAAGCGCAACATACGTTCATCTCACACTCCTCATGTTTAAGTCAGACTTTCCTTTACCCTGGAACAGACCAAGGCCGAAAGAATGACCTTCAATTCAGCACAACGCTAAATAAATAATAACATTAATATTTCAATTTGTCAATAGATTTAAATAAAAAATAGCTTAATTTAGATAAAATACTTAAGCAAATTATTACAAAAAAAAGAGGTTTTGACCCCTTTTTGGTATCGTTAGAAGTTATAATTGTACTGTCCAAAGCACCATGGAAAGAATCGTAGTAATGGCAATTATCAGCCAGACAATTTTGTGCCATTTTTCTTGCTTTTTTGCCATATAGAAATATTATTTTTTGATTAAAATATAATGAATTACTCTACAATTTTATCATGATTAGCTTATTGTGTAAAACTGCAAAAAATGCTAAACTATATTTCCTATGAATTTACCCAAACGTTGGCAAGTTGCTCCGGTTATTGGTCAGGATTTTTTGGAAAAATTTCCTGAAATTAATCCAATAACTTTGCAGTTGCTTTATAATCGCGGCCTGACTGAACAACAAGAAATTGATGAGTTTTTGAGCCCGGATTATAGCCAAAATATTTTGGATCCTTTTCTGTTCAATGACATGGAAAAGGCGGTAAAAAGAATTCTGACTGCCATCGAAAAAAAAGAAAAAATTACTATTTATGGTGATTATGATGCTGACGGCGTGACGTCGTCAACTTTGGTCATGAAAATTTTGGAAGCGTTGGGTGCGGTCGTTGACGTCTATATCCCATATCGAGAAACGGAAGGCTATGGTTTAAATAAGGAGGCAGCGAATGAGCAGATCAAAAAAGGCACTAATTTGTTAATTACGGTCGACTGCGGAATATCTAACGTGGAAGAAGTAGACATTTTAACCCGAGGTGGAATTGATGTAATTATTACCGACCATCATCACGAACCGTTGTTTATACCTAAAGCCTTTGCCATTATTAATCAGCACCTAAAAAGTGAAAAATATCCTTTCAAGGATTTGGTTGGTTGTGGCGTGGCTTTTAAATTAGCCCAAGGACTTTTAGCCAGGCATCAAAATTATCAGGTCAATCAATTGCCAGCTGGTTGCGAAAGATTACTGTTGGACCTCGTGGCCATTGGCACCATCGCGGATTTGCAGCCGATTTTAGGAGAAAATCGGGTTTTGGTAAAAACCGGTTTAGATGTTTTACATGATCTAGCTGATAGTAAATACAAAGATAGAAATTATGGTCTTAGGGAATTATGCCGTGAGGTAAAAATTGACTTGAAATCCATTGATGAGCGCACCATCGGCTGGCAAATCGCACCTCGACTAAACGCGGCCGGCCGAATGAATCATGCCAGTACGGCTTTTGAATTACTAGTTACCAAGGATCAGACTGAAGCCAAAGAATTGGCAACGCAATTAAATCAAACCAATCGCGACCGCCAGCAATTAACCGACAAAATTTTTAACGAGGCTCAAAATATTTTAGGTGAAGTAATTGATCAGAAATTACTGTCAGTGGTAGGCAATAATTGGCTAACCGGCGTCGTAGGTTTGGTTTCTGGTCGTTTGACCGACCGTTATCATCGGCCTAGCTTGGTTATATCTCGATATAATGGCGAAATTATCGGTTCTGGTCGCAGCATCCCGGAATTTAATATTATTGAAGCGGCTCAGCAGTGCTCAGAGTATTTATCTCGCTTTGGCGGTCATGCTCAAGCCTGTGGTTTTACAGTCAAAAATGAACCAAGCTTGGCAAAATTTATTGATAAAATGACTAGTTTGGCGGAAACCGAATTGAAAGATAAGGATATTTCGCCTATTCTGCCTATCGAAGCTGAGGTTAGTCTGGAAAATATTGATTGGGCAATATTTGAAGAATTAAAAAAATTTGAACCTTACGGTGAAGGTAATCCCAAACCAATATTTTTGGCCAGGGATTTAACGGTCAGTGATCGGCAAACCGTTGGCAATGACGGCAAGCATCTGCGTTTAATGGTTAAACATAACAGCGATGCCGTGAGAAAAACTATTGGCTTTTGTTTTGGCGAGTGGTGCGCTAGAATAAAGAAAGGAGATAAGGTTGATATGGTTTTTGAAGTGGATGTTAATGAATGGAACGGTAATCAAGAGCTGCAGCTAAAAATTGTTGATTTAGCTTTATCAAAATAAAAAATATCTTATGGCCAAGGCGATAATTCATACTGATGGTGGCGCCAGAGGTAATCCCGGTCCGGCTGGAATCGGCGCGGTGATTGATTTTGGCGGCCAGCAATATTTACTTAAAAAATACATTGGCGAAGCCACTAATAACCAAGCTGAATATCAAGCGGTCATTTTGGCTTTGGAAAAAGCCAAAGAGCTGGGTGCTACCGAATTAGATATTTATCTAGATAGCGAATTGGTTAAACAGCAACTTTCCGGCGCCTATAAGGTGAAAAATGAAGGTTTGGGCGTCTTGTTTGTTCAAGTTTGGAATTTAGCTCAGGGATTTGGCAAGGTAAAATATTTTCATATTTATCGCGAAGATAATAAATTGGCGGATAAATTGGTTAATCAGGCCATCGATGAAGCCGGTTATTAACTAACTTAATTATTATTAAAATAAAAACTATGCAAATCAATCTAAAACTTACCAACATCGATCATTCACCAGAGTTAGAAAAATTTGCTAAAGAAAAAATTAGCGAATTAGATAAATACCTACCGGACCCTAGTGGTGTGGTTGAAGCTTGGATAGAGATCGGTCGAACTACTTTTCATCATCAAAGCGGTGATATTTTTCGCGCGGAGTGTGATATTAGACTACCAGGTAAAGTTTTGAGGGCCGTGGCAGAAAGGCATGATGTTAATACGGCGATTTTAGAAATAAAGGATCAATTGCAGAAAGAAATAAAAAATTATAAGGAGCAGATTATTACCAAAAGACGAAGAGGTGAGAGGATGATTAAAATGATTAAAAATTATTCACCCTTGGCCTGGGGTAAAAAAATGTTTAGAAAGAAATAGGGAGTTTACGGTTGACAGAATAGCTAATTTTTGCTATTATATATTTTGTCCAAGTAGGCTAGATGATCGCCTCGACGTCAGTCGGGGAGGAAAGTCCGAACACCATAAAAGGCAACTTCTAACGGAAGCCGAGAGTAACAAAAAAACAGAAGCGCTTAAGACTTCTGGATTTTTGCCAAGCTTAGGGCAAGTGCAACAGAAAATATACCGCCTAAGTCCCTTCGGGGAACGGTAAGGTTGAAATCGTGAGGTAAGAGCTCACGCACGAGTGACCGGTGACGGTCCGTGTGGTAAACCCCTGCCAGGTGCAATGCCAAATTAGGTCGGCAGCATGAGATTAATGGCAACATTAATCCTAGATAGATGATCATCGCTTTGAAGCAATTCAAAGAGACAGAATTCGGCTTATCGGCTTGCTTGGATACTAAAATACTACTGACATCAGTAGTATTTTAGTATGCCAAAAAGTTGAAATTTCATGGCAAATCTGTTATGATATTAGAAGAATTTTATGAAAAAATCAGAATTACTATTTACCGCCATCAAACCGCCAATTGACTACGCGGCTTTAATTTTAGCTGCCTTGGCGGCTTATTTTATTCGTTACCTGCCTAATATCCAAAAAATTAGGCCGGTAGTTTTTAATTTGTCATTTAGTGACTATTTAACATTTGCGATACTTATCGCTATTGGCTGGATTGCCATCTTTGCCATCAGCGGTCTTTATTCAGTCTCAGGCATAAAGAAAAATCGTGATGAAATCAGTCGGGTTTTTGTGGCCTCTTCAGCTGGTTTAGCTTTGGTTTTAGCGGTTATGGTTTTTTCCCGTTATTTGTTTGATTCTCGGTTTATTATTATAATCTCCTGGATTTTTGCTATTATTTTTGTTTCGTTAGAAAGATTGATTATTCAACTTTTGCGTCGCCAAGCCTACAAGGCGGGCATCGGTGTTCATCGCATTGCCATTATCGGTGATGAAAAAATTTCCGAAAAACTTTCACAAGAATTTAATTCCCACCCGACTTGGGGTTTTCGCGTGGTCTGTAAATTTCCTGAATTTAGTGATTCATCGCAAGCCAGATTGATTTATTTGGCCGAAAATGACGGTATTGATGAAATTATTCAAATTCGTCCCAATCATAATGCTGAAAAAACTCTTGATCTGATAAATTTTGCTGATGAATATCATATTGATTTTAAATATGCCGCTGATTTGCTCGGGACTCATCTATT
>Ga0172381_10003471_pt1 | contig 16690 bp, 19 predicted proteins | sample Leawel6488metaG_FD_119754 | JGI IMG/M metagenome (GOLD analysis project Ga0172381, IMG submission 119754) | Leachate microbial communities from a municipal landfill in Southern Ontario, Canada - Leachate well 64-88 metaG | ecosystem: Engineered > Solid waste > Landfill > Unclassified | place... | reverse complement strand
TAATGTGATCGCCAGGGTCCGGGGAATAGGAGTAGCGGTCATTATCAGAATATCCGGATTTGCCCCTTTCTTGGGCAGAAGCGAACGCTGGCCTACTCCGAATTTATGCTGTTCATCAATAACCACCAATCCCAAATTGCCGAATTCAACTGTTTCTTCCAATAAAGCGTGCGTACCAATAACCAGATCAACTTTGCCTTCTTTTATCTTACGCAAAATTCCGGGCCTTTCTTTCTTATTTGTGCTGCCCGTAAACAAAATTACCTTAATGTTTTTCGATTTTATACCCTTAAGCTGACTTTTAATCTTATCATAATGCTGCCGCGCCAGGATCTCAGTCGGCACCATAATTGCCGCCTGATACCCTCCCTGTAACGCGACAACCGCAGCTATTGTCGCCACAACGGTTTTTCCGCTGCCCACATCCCCTTGGAGCAGGCGCTGCATGGCAAAACTTCCGGCCATATCTTTTTTTATTTCTCCCATAACCTGGGCCTGAGAATCAGTCAGTTTAAAAGGCAATCCCGCAATAAATTCATCGATCAAAACACCTTCTATATTGTGCCTGATCCCGGGCTTCTCTTTATTCTTTAATTTTCTAAGCGCCAAGGGGAGCTGAAAAATAAAAAATTCGTCAAAAGCCAGTCGCTGATACGCCTGATTACGCCAAGAATCATTCTCAGGAAAATGGATCTCAAGCAGGCTCTTGGCAAGATTGGCCAGATTTTGCCTGGAGCGTATATCAAAGGGAAGAAAATCATGCAGCTTGGGTAAATATTCATCTAAAACGTGTTTGACAAAATAACGCAAATATCGCTGAGTCATTCCTTCAGGCAAAGAATATATCGGCACGATCCTGCCGATACTAAGCGCCGCGTCATGCTCGGGATCGACCAATTCAAATTCCGGAGAATTTATCTGCAACCGCTTCCCGTAGCGCTCGACTTTACCATAAAGTATCAGCTCCTGCCCGGGCTTAAAATATTGCCTTAAATAATGTTGGTTGAACCAAACGCAAAAAATAATGCCTGATCCGTCCGCGACAGCCGCTTCCAGGATACTCAAACCACGGCGAAAAGACCTGCGCTCGGAACAAGCCATGATCCTTGCTTTTATCGTATAAGTATTTCCTTCGGAAAGCCCGGCTATAGGCAAAAGATTAGTGCGGTCCTCATACCTACGCGGAAAATAATAAAGCAGGTCTTCAAGGGTATTTATCCCGGCCTTGGCAAATGACTTTGCTCTTTTAGGGCCGACACCTTTAATATAACGAACAGGATCACTTAATGCGTTTTCCATTTTATCCGCTATTATATCCTTATTTACCTAACTTTTCTATAAGCTCAAACATTTCATGCCTGATTTTCGCGCGAGTGGCCTGCTCTCTTAACGGCCGCACATGCGCCATGTTTTTAGTATACCAGGCAAAAAACTTGCGGAACAATACGATCCCGGCCTTCTCGCCGTAGAAATCAATATTAGAATCCAGATGTTCTTTCATCACCTTAATTACTTCATCAATACCCGGTTTAGAGATAATCTTACCGCTTTTTAAAAATTCTTTTGCCTGTTTAAATATCCAGGGATTGCCGAATGAGCCCCGCGCGATAACACAGGCGTCGCATCCGGTCTCATCAAACATTTTCTTGATCAAGGGCCCTGAAAAGTTATCACCACTGGCAATAACTGGAATACTGACCGATCTCTTAACCCGGGCGATCTCATTATAATCAACGCCTCCGGAATAGAATTGCTGCCGGGTCCTTCCGTGGATAAATATAGCATCGACCCCTGCGTCAGCTGACGCGACAGCCACTTCTCTGGCATTGACCGAATGATTGTCCCAACCGATACGTATCTTGACCGTGACAGGGACGCTAAACTCTTTACGGATAAGTTTAAGCATAATCTGTAATTTTTTTGGATCCTTAAGTAAAGCCGCGCCTTCCCCCCTATTGACTACTTTTTTAACCGGGCAGGCCGCATTAAAGTCCAATAAGTCAAACTTGAACTGTTTAGCAATATCCAGGCCTCTTTCCATATATTTTGGCTCAGAACCCACAAGTTGTACCCCAAGCGGCTTATCTTTAGAAAGGGTAGAAAACATCTTTTTAGTCTTTTTACTATTGTACCCGAGCGAACGGACATTGATCATTTCAATAAAAGCCAACTCACAGCCGAACTTACGGTTCAAAAGCCTAAAGGGAAGATCGCTTATCCCGGCCATAGGAGAAAGTATAAGGTTAGACTTTAATTTAAGTTTGCCTATTTTTAGCATAAAATAATAAGCCCCTCGCTATTCACGAGGGGCTCAAGTTAGAAAAATGGTTAAATGCCAACTTAAAAATTGTACAATATTCCGGCCATACCGGAATAAGAATTAATTCCGTGGTTAGGGTCTCTTATGCTTGCGTTAGACATATGGCGGATCCGGCCCTCAATAGTAAGGGCGATATTCTTCTTGATAAAATAATGCATACCGCAACCGCCGAATTCAATAAAATTAAATCCGGTCGCCTGATGCGGAGTATGCAGATTTTCATACAACATACCTGCTCCGAGTTTTACATAAGGCTGTAATTTCCATGTTTCAGGGACCAGTCCTGCTTTAAACGCAAAAGCAGTTCCTAATTCCATATTCCAGCCGGGCTCAAAAGCGTTATTAAAAAACGGTTCAAGCTGAAAAACGATCATGCTTGGCGGATTTATACCGATCTTCTTGGTGATATTCTTAAAATTAAAATTGATATCCACGATCAAGGGTATGACTTTATGGCTGCCGTCATGCGCTAAAGTCCCATGGCTGTAGCCGGTAAGGACTTCAATACCTTGGATATTCTTGGGTTTTGAAGAAGTTTTTTCTGTTGCGGGCTGCTCTTCAACTACGGGTTCTTCTGCGTAAGCATAAATACATGAAAATGTAACGAATAATACTGCTGCCGCGAAAACATTTAGCATATTTTTCATATTTTTATTTTATAATTAATCCGCTGATTGTCAATAAAAATTTTACAAATTAACGCTTTACCAGCTTTAAGGTGGTATGCGAGCCATCCTGCCAGGGCCAGAGCATCGCCAGCAGGGTTTCCGCGCCCTTGGTCCAGTAATAAAGGGTTTGCCCTGACATAATCCCGCCGTAAGAATCCAAAGTTTTACGCATCTGCAAGGTGAGCCTGTTCTTTGACGGCCATGCCGGTTCTCCGAAAAACTTTTCCAGGCTTACAGTAAGTTTACCCAGTTCTTCCTTGATCAATACTGCCTCAAGAAGATTATCGCAATCCATACGCAACGCGTCAAAAGGCACTTTTTTAACTTCCTCTTTGATCTGGCTAAAAACCATTGGCTCCTCGGCTGTATAGATTTATTATAACTTAAAATATTTTAAAAGCAAATAAAGAAAACGCTTTCAGAAATCATGCGATTTAGTATTGATTTCACAACTCAATAGTGCATACTTTTACTATCAAGCGTTTACAAACAAGTAAGGAGGATGGCAGATAGCGGAAGCTATTCAGGCCTATCACCTACAAACAGCCCCGAAAAAATTCGGGGTTTTTTGTTGAGCACCTATAATAAATCCTTCATATAGCGAAATTCCACCGCTTTCCAGGCGGAATAAGAAATAAAATCTTTTATATAGCGAAATCGCGCTTTTTTCCGATCAAAGAACCTTCTCTAGTTTCTTTTCTGCCGCTTTTAATGAATCCCTGATCTTCTGCTGGTCCTGACCGAAAATATCACGCTCGCATTTCTCTACCAGCTGGACATAATCATCCTGGCTTAACAGTGATTCGAGAGACTTCTTAGGAAGGTTCTTCTTTAAATATATGGCCAGTTCCTTGAACGATTCCGCCCTATCCATTGCCTTGGATAACGCGATAACGCTGCTTGAGCTGCCAAAATCACCGGAATTCCGCAAAAGCACCGCCATAGCGGTAGAACGAGCATCAAAAATTACGGGTTCTGATGCTCCCGGAATAACAATCGCCATTGCTCTTGTCTTTTTTGCTTCGTCGATTATGGAAAGCTTTTGAGGGCGCAGGTTACATATTGTAGTGACAAAATTTCCATCCGCGGGAAGCGGCTTCCGGGGATCATCCGCCCAAGTTGAAACAACATAAAGGGGCCTTCCGCCTATTTCATTAAGATCAACTTTGCCTTCAACCTTTAATAATCCGAACCCGGCCTCAGCAATACAAGCTACGGCCGCCAGCGCCAAAGCCAATCCAAAAATAAATGATAACCTGCTGTTTCTATGAACCATCTATTTCTTCAAATACGCCTTGATTATCTTCTGTTCTTTTAACGGCTTATCATTTTCATCAACAACAGTAGACTCTATTTTTTGCACCACATCATAGCCTGACACTACCTCTCCGAAGATAGTATGCTTCATATTCAGCCACGGCGTCTTGGCAGTGGTAATAAAGAACTGGCTGCCGTTTGTTCCGGGCCCGGCATTGGCCATAGCCAATATACCCGGCCTGTCAAATCCAACTCCCGGCATAACCTCATCATCAAATTCTTTGCCCCAAATAGATTCTCCGCCCATTCCGGTACCGGTAGGATCACCGCCCTGAATCATAAAACTCTTGATGACCCGGTGAAAGATTATACCGTTATAATAACCCTTTTCCGCGAGCCCGATGAAATTCTCGCAAGCCTTAGGCGCTATTTCCGGCATAAGTTTAATTTCAATATTCCCCTGATTTGTCTCTAAAACCACCTTTTTTTCAGCCATATCCGCTCCTTGCGCAAAGTTAGTAAAACAAAAAACAGCAAATAAAACAACTATCAATTTTTTAAACATACCCCCCTCCTCAGCCTTAACCTATTTACTCTTACCCCTGACCTTTATCCCCTTAGCCCTTAGCTCATCGGTCTTTTCTTTGGAACATTTCATACATAAAAAAACAGGCGCGTCTTTACTCCTGTCATATCCGGCAGTCTTGACCAGCCTCCAAAGATGCGAAGAAGCTCCGCATTTATCGCATTTACCTTCTTTAATATGCCAAACCTCTACCGCGGCGGAAGTAAAAATAAACCTGTCTACCCAGAAAAATATCGCTCCTCCGATCAGATTTGCCACCACTGTCGCCCACACCCCTGTGCCCATTTTACGCACTACCAGCCAGAGTATCGGGGTGCTTAACTGCCATCTGAACAGATATAATAAAAACCTTCTCATCTCTATTCTCCTATTCGAAGTAAATTCAACCCGGTTGCCGGATCAATATCCTTGCCAGCCTTAACGCCTTTTAACTCCATTAATACCGCTTCAATAACTAAAAATACGCGTGAATTACCGCGCACGCACCCTGTCAGCGTTTTTAACTTTTTACCCATTGCGCCGTGAATATGTATCTGCGGCCCTAACTTATTCGTAAAAACCGTTCCTATCCCCATTACTTCCCAACCGTCTTTAAAATTAATCTTATTCGGCTGCGGAGGAATAACCGGCTTTTTCGGGCCGGTAACCAATAAACCCTTCCTAAGCGCGCCCAAAAAGATCAAAGTCGCCGCCTTGACCCCTTCTTTACGGACAAGCTCTGATAATTTATCCAACAGAACTTCATTATTCTCGAACTTGATCAAAAAAATCCTGCCTATTGAACCTTTGGTATATTTCATAATTGGAGCATTATAACTCTTAGCGCAAAAAGGACAACAAAAAAATTACTTTAAGGAAATAATTAACTCTGGGGTAGGTATGAGTTGTGGATTGTCGGTCGGGTTATGAGATTAAGAATAAGTTTAATATCCCCTCATTCTCAACCTCACCCTCGGCTCATAACTCACAACCGACCCTCACCCTTCTTATACAGCCCTATAAGCTCTGCTTTATCCAGGATATGCCCTTTCATGGCTCCTTCCAGTTGGATATTGCTTACGCCCTCTTCCAGATCCAGTAAAGTATCCAAAGCGTATATTTTAAAATAATAACGGTGCGTTCCGGACGGCGGACAAGGGCTATTATATTCTCTCCCACCGGAGGTAGTTACGCCAAGTTTTCCCGGTAAGCTATTTTCTTCTATGCGCCCAATAACAGGAATATTAAAAACTACCCAATGCACCCAAGTCCCTGCCGGCGCATCAGGGTCATCCACTATTAAGGCCAGGCTCTTTGCCTTTGTTGGAACACCCTCAATGATCAATTCCGGGCTAACGCCATCCCCTTCACAAGAATATTTCAAAGGCATAAATGTGTTATGAATGAACGCCGGACAGGTTATTTTCATTACATTTTCCCCCTCTGCTTTTACCGCGCCAGTATACGCTAATACAACGAATAATATTATTAATAATTTCCGAGACCTATCCATAGTGAAAATTCCCAAGCCCTTGCGGGCTTGGGAATAGTTATATCTGGAACTGCGATACACAGTTACTGAGGCTTGTTTACAGCAATAGCTAATGCCTGCGTAACCCGCGCAACCACATCATCACCGACTTTAATCTCTTCTAACTTCTTGACCTTATCATTAACAATAAAGGTCATTTCATTGCCTTTCGGCCCCTTTAATGTAATACTTCTCTTGGCATAATCAATAGCTGTAACCACCGCCACGATCTCATCAACCTTAAGTTCAAACCCAGCCGGCTTCTGGCCCAACGCGGCAGTCTCTACTGTATCCTTCTCTTCTGCCATAGGCGCCTGACCCGCTTTACTGACATAAACCGCCACAGACGCGTAATAATCAACCGCAACTGTATCTCCTTTTTGGATCTGATCAAAATTCTTTACGCTTGCGTCAGCAATAAACGTCATTAAATTGCCTTCCGGCCCCTTAACCGTTATTTCGCGCTTTGCCTGATCGATCGACTCAACCGTTGCCGTGATATTGATACTCTCATCTGTAAACGCTTCCGGTTTACTTTCCGACACCACCGCATCCGTTACTTCCGTCACTACTGCTTCCTCTGCTGCGGCAAAAGAGAACAGCCCGCAGATAAATAATGCCGCTGCCGCTAAAACTAAAAACTTACGCATTTACCCTCCTTTGTTTTAAAAAACACTATACGCTTTTATTCCTCTTTTTCAGCCAATCTCCGCTATGTAACCTGCCTTCGAGCTCTTCCAAAGTATAGCCTTTTGTTTCCGGAACAAAGAAATAACAATAGACGATACCCGCGATACTGATCAAAGAAAATAGCCAAAACGTTCCTGCCTTGCCTAACTTATCTGTCATGGTAAGGAACGTCGCGGCAACCAGCATATTAAAACCCCAGTTTGCCACTGTAGCCAGGCTCATTGCCCTTGCGCGTACCTTAAGCGGATAGATCTCGGATATCAACAGCCAAAATATGGGCCCGAGGCTGATCGCAAACGAAGCTATATAAAATAATACGCTTGCTACGCAGATCCATTTAAGCATGCCGGATAAATTAACCATATGAAAAGCAGTGCCTAACACCCCTAAACTTAGAGCCATCCCCGCCATACCTATATATAGAAGAGGTTTTCTGCCCAATTTATCCAACAGCCATATGGCTACCACTGTCATTAGAACATTTACCGTTCCCACGCCGATAGTCGCCAGAATTGCCACCTTGTGCGAACCAAATCCGGCAAATTCAAATATAGTCGGCGCGTAATAAATTATCGTATTAATTCCCGTTGCCTGCTGGAAAAAAGCCAAGGCAATCCCCACAAAAAGAGCAGGCCTTATCCATGGTTGAAGGACCTCCTTCCAGCTGCATTTTTTATCAGTCAACGTTTTAGAGATCTCGCTTATTTCTTGATCAGCATTCCTGCCGTTGCCGATCCTGCCGAGCACCTTCCTGGCTTTATCAATCAAGCCCTGTTTTACCAGCCAACGCGGAGTTTCCGGCAAGTATATCATCCCGATAAGCAATATCATTGCCGGTATCGCGCCAAATCCAAACATCCAGCGCCATTCATTCTGCCCTTCGGCGATCATATAATCAACCAGATAAGAAACCACTATGCCGCAGGTGATCATCAGCTGATTTAAAGAGACCAGGGCTCCTCTGACATTAGCCGGAGAGATCTCAGAAATATAAAGAGGCGCGACATATGAAGCTACGCCGATAGCCAATCCTATCACAAAACGGCAGGCTATCATAACCGGAATACTCTGCGAAAATGCCGAACCAACCGCGCCCAAAGAAAAAAGCACCGCGGTAATAACTATGCTGCGGCGCCTGCCTAATTTATCCGCCATTGAGCCGCTGAAAGCCGCTCCGATAACCGCTCCTAACAACACCGCGCTGACTACATGTTCCACAGCAGTTGATGTAAGATTAAACTGGTCCTTGATAAAAAGGATAGCCCCGGATATCACCCCGGTATCATAACCAAAAAGCAGCCCTGCCAGAGCAGCGATAAAAGCAATCAAATAAATAATAAAATTACTTCTTTTTTCCTGACTTGGATCCTTGCTCATTGATCCTCCCTTTTTCAATTAAAAGGTCACCCCAACCCTGGCGCCTGTGACTAAAGCATCATCAATATCGCTATTACCGCCTTTAGGGTTGATTATATACTGGATATCCGGCTGGAAAAATAACCATTTATTCAGGGCTATTTTATAGGTAGCTTCAAGCACCATTTCGTATTTCTGCGGGGCCTGTCCGGAATCATTCTGATATTTATTCAGCTGCCTGCTCCATTTACCAAAAGCAAAACCGATGCCGGAAACATCATCATCCCTGCCCGGGATCAAACCTTTATAAGTAAGCCCTGCATCAAGGAAAAACGGAAGCTCATTTGTTTGGCTAGGCTGAAGGACTACCACAAAAAACGGAGTAAATCCCTGATCCCTAGAGTTTGGTTCACGATAAATCATCTGATCAGCGTGAAAATACATGCCGTAATTGCCGTAACGCCTTTTCTGCGGCAGGTCGGTTAAAGCATAAGAATTCCCGTTCTCATCCTGATACTGGTCATTAAAACGGCCGGTAGAATAAAAAAGGCCGAGCTTATAATTACCGGGATTACCGCGGGCTGTTTCATATTGATTCGGAAGAAAACTGAATTCTTGTATAAAAAGTAAACCTTTATTGCTTCTCCATGTAAAATCAGCTCCGTGCGCCTCGTTACGGCCGACCCTGCTGTCCTGATGATAAATACCGCCCTTCCAGGCAAAAGCGCTCACTGGATTGATCTTCAGGCGCGCGCCCCAGGTAGCGGTAGGATAAACTGTAAAGAAAAAGTTGATCGGTAAGTTTATAGGGCAGCCGTCAATAGAATTCGTCAAGAACGTCCAGTAAAGCGGCGATTGTGCAAAGTCATCTCCTGCGCCCAGCCTGCCGGCCTTAAAGTAGACTTTGTTATTAAACATCGCCTGTTCAAGATAGAGATTATACAAACGAACCTGTTCTGAACCATAGATACTTGAAGGCGGGAACCTGTTACCTATATCGCCGGCAAGATTTTTCCCTTGGCGGTAAAGGCCCGATATATGAAACTGCAGCCCTTTTAAATTACTGGTTTTTTCAAGGTTGACATTAATATCTAAACCTAAAGAAGAATCATAGCGGAAACGGTTTTTCCTTACCCCGCCCACTGAATTAGTTAAAAGATCAGTGACATAAGTACTGACAATATCAACACCGCGATCAGCAAGTTCTTGCCTCTTGCCTTGCCAGTCACCGAAAAAGTAATCTCCTGACCACCACGAATTTATTATCTGAGGAATTGAACGGACAGAGGTAGGGACGCCTGCCTTATTCTGCCCAAAGGCAACGCCTTGAACCAGAAAAAACAAAAGAAACAAAGCTGTTCTTTTTTTCATAGGTGTATTCACTGATTATATTCAGAAAATCCGTGATTTGCAAGGATATTTTATAAAAAATCCCAAACCCTGTTTAAAGGACTTGGGATAAAGAATAAATAATTTGGCCGGTTTTTAAATAAACACTTCTCCTTCTTGGGTAACTATAAAGGTATTTAACCCGGCTTGTATATGCCAATAAGGGCTATAGATTGAGGCGGAATATTTATTCGGCTCCCAGGCCAGCGTGACCTGAGCGTTATGCGCTGACTGAAGCAAGCGCATATAGAACATCAACCTGCGTTTATCCTTCATGGCCAGATTGATCAGCTTTTTTCTCAGCAATGATAGGGCCGCGGCTTTATCAATTCGCGGGAATTCTTGTAGTGTTTGCGTCCAGGTTGCCTCTTTAAAATACCCGCGCCTTTTATCCAGCACCACAATAGCAGAAGTGAGATATTTACCATTACCGGATTTTTTATTAAAAGGCACCAGATAATAATCGCTATTGGCCTTATCTGTTCTTTTTACCAGAATAGGCTCACCCATCACCGAGCTTTCAAAAGCAGCCTTTGCTTTAAGATCCGCTAAGAGACGCGTATCAATAATATCTCTCCAGCTGTGTTTTTTGTTCAGCTGTTTGCTGGAACTTAAATCCATTTCGGAGTTACTTTTTAAGCCACAAAACTGCAGATTAGCCAGATCTGTTTTTGGGGCCAAAACGCCAGCCTTGGCTTTACTTAACATCGCAGGAGGCTCAGCAACCTGTAAATATTTGCCCCTATACTTATCGGTAGTATTTAACGGCAAGAAATATGTCGCGGCGCATTCCGCGGCAGTTTTATAAGTATCCTGGCCCAGGCCGCCGGTTAAAGGGTCTTTAAGCCAAAAACCTAAAACATCAAAATTAGGCGCGTTCCACGGATCAGTGTGTGGATCAGGCGCGGGATTCAGGGTAGCCACAAAGCCCTTGACTACTGCCCAATGGTTATAATCTCCGAACATCGGCACTACAGCCGGAGTATTTGGCAAAGCAACTAATTCCGGGTTGGCGCTCCATTCCTGCTTAGTAACCGTATAAGCCATCCAATGGCAGATATCGCGTAAATACTTATTAAACGCCTGAGGATCAGTATTAGGATCAAATGTCTCTACGGAAAAATTATACCCTTGATAAGGATTGCCGTCAGCCAGGCTGTCATATGTATCTGCCCATCCTGAAACCAGGGAATCATAAGGATCAAAACGGCCTAAAACTTTATCTATCTGGTCAGGGGTCAGGTCAGATGTGCGCGGCTGGCTGCCTTTGGCAGTTTCATAGATCTTATTCTGGCTCAACAATCCAAGCCCGGCGCCTTTGCGGATATAATTTAATACCATCTGCGCTGCCGCGGCTCCGCTTGATGAATAAGTCGCGTTCCTCGCGTACCAGGGAACATTCAAATTCAACTTATAATAAGTATTAAAATCATAACCACCACTGACAGCCGATATATAATAAAAACTGGTATCAATAAACCTGAACCACCAATCCTCTATCTTTCCCGCTTCAGGAGATATTTCCTCCCAATCTACCCAACCGCCCGCGAGACCGTTCGGGTCAGCGGTTTTTTGCCACAAGCGGCTAGACTCTGCCCAGGCAATCGCGTTTTCCGCATAAGCCGGATGCCCTGTGTCATACCAGCACAAAGACGGTTCAAAAGAAAGCCCGGGATATTTTCTGGTCCTTAAAGTTTCATTCAGCCATTCATATCCGATACACGAACCATCAGCCTGCTGAAATTGATTTTTTATCCACTCGCCTACTGCCGGGCTATTTACGCCGGTCGCCGGCAGATCCAACATCTGCGGAGCATATTGGACCCAATGCGGTAAATTTTTATGTTGTTCGGGAAAATCTGGGAATGCCTGGGGATTACCGTTTTCATCAACTGCCACATACCAGACCGTGCCGTTATATAGGTAAGTATTAATACCGGAGATTATTCTTTGCGCGGCCTGAGAACAAATAGCGGCAAAAGCAGTGTCCCCATAAGCAATTGCCCAGGCCTGCGCGGCTTTTAAGGCCTGGTATGAATAAGAATTATCTATGTCCCAACGCCATTTATAATAATTTCCGGACGGATCTTTTCCACCGCAGATCAAACCGTCATCTATACCGGTTTTGTTGGCGACATTCTGGCAATCCAGCAGATACTGAGCCGCCTTTTTCATTGTCGCGTAACGATTAGATTTATAACCTAACTTATAAAAAGCTATCATCACTTCTGATGGCTGGGTAGGAGATCTTCCCGCGCCTTCCAAGTGATCATTATAAACGTACTGATCGTACCAACTGCCGTCTGTTTCCTGGATACGGACCAGATAATCAGCGGACAATTGCGCCCTGTCTAAATACGCCTGATCATTAAGCAACTCCGATGCCCTGATCAACCCAAGAATAGCCATGCCGTTTTCCCTGGGGACAACCCAGGTCGGCAGTCCGGAAATATCATTAATCGCGCCGTAAGAAGCGTCATTAACCATATACTGGCACGCCAGGATATAATCCGCCTCGCGCTTGATGTTATCCGAAAATTCATCCGCGAAAACCGCCTGCGCTAAACAAAGAATAGCCAATAAACCGATAAGTAATACTTTTATATTTTTCATATCCGGAAAGTTTATCATATGAAAAGGGTATTTCAAGGTGAAAAGATTAAATGCGGCTTAAGCTCTCTTGCGTGCCCTAAATCCTGTTTTGGGCCTGGGCCTTTCTGTCTTATGCCAAGGTTTTGGGCCATGAGATTTAGCTGCCGGACCGGCAGATGCCTTAGCTTTTTCCCAAGGTTTATATTCTCCGCGTGGTTTACGCCAAGGTTTAGCTGCTGACGCGCCTTCAGTTCTTCTAAGCCTGGCGCCTGCTTTGTCTCTTTCCCAAGGCTTAACTTCTCCGCGGGATTTATGCCAGGGTTTTGCCGCGCCTTCAATTCTCCTTGCCGGGCTAGTGCTTACCCTGTCTCTTTCCCAAGGCTTAGCTTCTCCGCGAGGCTTATGCCAGGGTTTAGCATCTCCGGTTGTCTTCTTATGCCACGGCTTAGATTCTCCACTAGCCCTATGCCATGGTTTAGATTCCTCGCGAGGTTTATGCCATGGTTTAACTTGCTCGGATTTTTTAGTCCAGCGCATTGGATTATAAGGAGCCGGGCGCCTGGATGAAAAATTTTCGTCCTGTCTGGCTTCGGGATTACGCGCCAAGAAGCTACGCGAACGCCTTCCGCCCTTATAAGTTCCCGGCTTGGGAAATTCAGGTTTAAAACCTGTATCCCTACGGCCGCCTTCTTCATAATGAAAATTTCTTCCCTCAGGACTAAAACCATGGTGCTTTTCTTTTCTCTGTACAACTTCTACGACCTTTTCAGGCCTGGGCCGGGCAGGGCTAAGCTTAAGCACTCTACCCATGAATTCCTGTCCGGAAAGATTTGACATCGCGGCCTGCGCCCTGCTATCGTCAGGCATTTCCACAAAACCAAATCCGCGGTTTTTAATGCCTTTTTTATGCATAAGAAGCTTTATTGAACCGACTTCGCCAAAAACTTCAAACAACTTCCTTAAGTCTGCTTCTCTTGCCTCAAACGCTAAATTTCCCACAAATATATTCATATATTCTCCTATAAATATTATACTCTTTTATATCTGGAATCCAAACATAAAGGCGTCGTTTCCGACGCCTTTATATGCTAAGATGACAAAGTATAGCCTATATAATTTAGCCTGTCAAGGTATAGATAGAATAGGAACTCTCACGTTTTTTGGAGATACTCATAAATAAATAGGGACGCATCCCGCTTTCTGGGATGTGTCCCTATTTATTTGTTATTTTCAACCATATTCACTATTTCAAATTCGCTTAATACGCCTTACCCAGACTAAGCTAACTAATACCCCATTTTTTTGAATATTTTATTGGCAGCTTCAGTCATAGACTTAAACTCATCCATTATCGAATCCAGCCCCTTAGCGCAGGTCCGGCAATTCCAAACATTAGTAAACATAACATAAGCAATATCTTTCTTGGGAATGTACATCATGTTTGTCAGATATCCTTCATGCGCTCCGCTATGTCCATAACCCATTCCCGGCGTATAAACAATACCCAGGCCATACGTAGAATCTGTTCCATCCCCTCTCTTTATTCCGGATTTCATCATTTCAACGCTTTCTTTGGTCAACCCTGCCTGGCCGGTGAATAATTTTTTACACCAATTGGCAAGGTCCATCGGAGTTGTAATGATGTTGCCCTCAGCAACATGCGGCGTCATATTAGAGACTGTCACTTCTCCCAACGTATCATCAATCCAGACATAGCCTTTTACAAAAGGTCCCGGTAGAGTACGATCAGAACCTTTGTATGGAAGAGTAGTATTAAGAAGGTTATTCGATACCAACAATTCATCTTTAATAAAATCAGCGTAGGTTTTCCCGGAAACCCTCTCAATGATCTTACCCAGCATGGAATATCCTGTATCGGAATAATGATAAGCTGTGCCCGGTTTGAAAAAAGATAGCTGATTTCTGGCATTAACACCGACTAGCTCATCAAAGGTAAAAGTGTGCTCTTTATCTGCCTCTTCCACATATTCAATGTAGTTCCAGCCCACATATGGCGCGCCATGGGAGAACTCATTATCAGGAATAGCATTATTAGAAATATCAAATATGCCCGCGCGGTGCATTAGAAGCATCCTAATAGTAATATCTTTTTTAAAGGGAATATCGTATTCGGGAGTATCAGGCAGATATGGAATATCTTTGCCCGGGATATTATCCGTGATCTTATCGTCAATATTGAGCAGCTTTTTCTGATTCAACAGCATTATACCGGCGGCAGTGAATGTCTTGGTCACGCTGGCTATGCGAAAATGGCTGGTATTAGCAACATTATCTCCCATGCCTGTTGAAATAAAATAATCACCTTTGGGCGAGAGAATCTGCATTGCAAGCCCGCCGTCAAAATTTGGCTTTCCTTTCTTATACGCAGCCCATTCGGTCTCCAAGATCTTAGAAAGGTCCGATCTTGTAAAGCTGGGTTGAACAAGCCTGCATCTGCCAAAACTTATAGCCACAACAATCATGCATGCGACAAATACAAGTTTAAAGATCAAGTTTTTCATATTGGGATTGATCTGGATCTAAGCGCGCACCATTACTAAAAGCATCTTAAAACGCTCTATTGCTTTTAAGGCATGCGGCTTGTTTGCCGGCATTATAATGACTTCGCCGGCGTTTAAAGCATGCTTTTTACCATCAATAGTAATTTCTGCTTTGCCGTCAAAATTATATACTAAGGCGTCAAACGGCGCAATATGCTCACTCAGCCCCTGGCCTTTATCAAAAGCAAAAAGCGTGACCGTGCCTTTATCTTTCTTGATGATCTCTTTGCTGACAATTGAGCCAGCCTGATACTCTACAAGATCCCCCAGCTTCCCTGCTTGCGCGATTATATCATCCATCTTATTTTCCTCATTAATCTTCCATTATCTCAAACCTACAGCCGCAGATATTGCACTCATAAATAGACATCTCTTCATTAGGCTCAACAAATCTCGTGTCTTTGTTATTACACTTCGGACACTCAACCGGAGGATTCCATTCTGGCATAATTTTTACCCCTCACAAGCTACAATTAACTTTTCTATTCCAATATTATACCCTTTAAGCTCCGAAATCCAAACAAAAACAGCGCCTGGAGTGAAATCTTCTTCTCAAAAATTATGGACGCATCCCGTTTTTTGGGATGTGACCCTAATTTTGCTTTACCTAATTATTTATACGTAAGATATCTTTAATTTCTTGTGAAACGCTCTTGCAATTCTAACCAGAGTACTCACATTAAATCTGTTGTAATTCCCACTTTCATAACGCGCTATAGCGGTTCTACTAGTATATACCTTCTTGGCGAGTTCAAGTTGGCTCATCTTTGCATTGTGCCTTAATTGCGCTATCTGTTCCCCTATGTTCATCTCAGCAGACACTTCGTCATACATAGTTCTAAACTTCGGATTCTCCATCTTTTTATCAAATATTGACTTTTTCATATTAAACGCCCCCCCCTATTCTTCTACAAAACAAGTGTATCATATTTGATACATTTGTCAAGTATATGTTGTGCGCCACTGGGCTTTACCCTCTACCCTAATAGACGCAAAGAGAGGCGAAATCTAACACAAAATATACAACAAAAAAGGCGCCCGGCTCTTCGCCCAGCGCCCTCAATTAAAGACAATTCTAATAACTTAAGCCTGCGCAACCTTATGCAGAATCTCGGAAATAAATGTCTGATATTTGATCCCCAGCTTACGAGCTTTTTGTTTCAACGTATTCAAGTCGTAGCTGTTTACCCGGATATTCAAAACCGCGTCCTTTCTTTTGGCCTCAATAGCCCGGGCAATTGCCTCATATTCTTTCTTACCCACCGGAATAAACTCTTCCATATGATTCTCAACCCACTGCTCATCTTTAGTTAATTTTATTCTTCTCATCTTTCACCTCTTCATATAAAGATTACGATATTTGCGGCTTGGGTATATAGTTTTTAGAAATATGCTATCTTTGCTAACCACAAAAGGCACAACCCAGACATACCTATGATATTCATATATTAGAATCTGTTGCTCTTTTCGGCTAGGATGCTGGCAAATAGCCAATAACTTTGCCTGAATTATCTCTTCGAAAGAAACGCCTCTTGTTCGCTTAAGCCGCTGACTCTTCAGCTGGCTCCAATATATTGTATATACAATTGTATTACTTTTATCCAATTTGTCAACATCTTTATTATCCATATTCGCCTCCTCTCTACCTTAATAGACGCAAGAGGCGCCAAAATCTAACAGATAATTTTGAGGTCGCAAATTGCGACCTCAAAGGTCACGGCTAAATAAAAAAGGCGCCCGGCTCTTCGCCGAACGCCTCAT
>Ga0172381_10003470_pt1 | contig 16691 bp, 16 predicted proteins | sample Leawel6488metaG_FD_119754 | JGI IMG/M metagenome (GOLD analysis project Ga0172381, IMG submission 119754) | Leachate microbial communities from a municipal landfill in Southern Ontario, Canada - Leachate well 64-88 metaG | ecosystem: Engineered > Solid waste > Landfill > Unclassified | place... | reverse complement strand
TGGTTCATATTTCTAACCTTGCCAGGTTGGTTAATTTGTTGTTTAAATTAACACAATCTCGGTTAGATTTTATATGTCCCAACGATGGGGGCGATGGTTAGATTTTAGATGTCCAAATGCGGACGCGAATAAATCAAAAATGATAATATTAAAATACCGAAAATAAAACCAAAAAAGACCATGGACAACGATATCAAAATTTTATTGGATAACTATTCAGCCAACACCGATAAAAAAATTAATGAACTCTCCAAAAACACTGACAAGCTGATCGGCGAGCTTTCGGCCAACACCGACAGAAAGATTGACCAACTTTCCCAAAAAACCGACAAGCTGATCGGCGAGCTTTCGGCCAACACCGACAGAAAGATTGATGCGTACAAAAAGGAAATCAAACAACACTTTGACCGACGAACCGACGAGATGAAATTGCACTTTAATGAAAAAACCGAAGAAACAAAGAGATATTTTGGCGTGGTGGTTGAGGGTTTGGACGATCAAATCAAACTTATCGCCGAAGGGCATATGGATTTGGTTGGACGACTGGACGGGATTGACGGACGGCTGGATAAACTTGAAGAAAAAACCGATGGAATATTTGAACAAATTATCGCCAATACCGAAGATTTGACGGCGATGAAAATTGATATCGGCGAAATCAAAAATGAATTGCAACAAAAAATATCTTACAAAGAATTTTCCGGCTTGATCGCGGATAAATGATTTTCCAAATTATTTTCTTGACCGCGCCCAAGGGCGCGGTTTTGCGATATTGCCGCGCAATGTGATATAATAAAAGCGTAAAGCGTAAAGCGTAAAGCGTAAAGCGTAAAGCGTAAAGCTTAAAGCGTAAAGCTTAAAGCGTAAAGCTTAAAGCGCAAAGCTTAAAGCGCAAAGTAAAAAGATAAAAGCAAACCAATACCATAGAAGCATAAAGTTTAAAGCGAAAAGTGCAAAGTAAAAATACAAACTCAAACCAATATCATGGAAGTTAAGCAGAGGTCTTATTTATATGCTCTTGAAATTATCAAGTTTATTGATTCAATTGATAAAAAAGATTTGTCCACGCAAATAATCACGCGGCAATTATTAAGAAGCGCAACCAGCGTCGGCGCCAATATTATTGAAGCGCAAGCCGGTTCCACTAAAAAAGATTTTGCCAACTTTTTTGGTTATGCTTTAAAATCGGCAAACGAAAGCGTATTTTGGCTTAATTTGTTAAAAGATTCCGGCAAGGCAAACTTTACAAAAACGGACGCTTTGGCGCGAGAAACAAAAGAAGTCGCAAATATTTTAGGTGCCAGCATTTTAACATTAAGAAATAAAAGATAGAATGTTTGCATTTTATATTCCGCATTTCTACTTTTCGCTTTAAACTTTACGCTTCTGCGTTTTAGAATTTTATCTACTTTACGCTTTTCGCTTTAAACTTTACGCTTCTATGAATTTCACCATTCCGCAATTTATTGAAATGGAGTCCAAGGTGGTGGGGCCGCTCACTTTCAAACAGTTTGTGTTTGTGGCGATCGGCGGCACGCTGTCGTTTGTGCTCTATTTTTCTCTGGGCAAAACCAGCATGCCGCTGGCGCTGGCACTGATCGCCATTGTGATGGGGGGAGCGTGCGCGCTGGCGTTCGTGAAAGTTAACGGCATTGACATCATCAAAGTGATTGAGCATTACATCGCTTATTCAATGGCGCCGCGGATATTTTTGTGGCAAAGTTTTGACCTGCCCAACCAGCATATCACCGCCCAAGAAAAAATCACCATCCAAAAAGCGCCCACCTCCGTGAATATAAAATCCGTCCGCGAAAAAGACAACCTGCAAAAAATCCGCGACTTTTTGGAAACCGCCTAAAAATTAAAAATGTAAAAATCAAAATGAAAAATTGCAATTTAAAATTAAAAAATAACAAATGTTAAAATTTAAATTTTAACACCTTAATTTTTCATTTTGATTTTTACATTTTTAATTTGAAACATGGCTATTCTATCCACTCAACAATTTTTGGAAATTGACCAGATCAAAGAGGGTATTCTTGTTTTAAAGAACAAGGGGCTGCGGGGGATAATGATGGTCAACTCCGTCAATTTCGCGCTGATGGCCGAAGAAGAGCAAAACGCCATCATCGGCTCATATCAAAACTTTTTGAATTCCATGGATTTCCAGCTGGAAATTTTGGTTCAAAGTCGGCGGCTTAATATCACCAGCTACTTGGACAAGCTGCGCGATCTGGAATCCAAACAAAACAACGACCTTTTGCGCACCCAGATCATTGAATACCGCAATTTCATCAACGAAATTGTGGCGGGCGGCATGATTATGAACAAATCGTTTTACGTGATCGTGCCGTTCCAGCCGATGCTGCTCCCCGGAATGGGGCCGGCCCAGCCGGGCGCAAAAAAAACCACGCCCGCCGACCGGACAAAAACCGCGCAAATGGCGGCCGAACAGTTCGGCCAAAGCAAATCGCAATTACTGCAGCGAATGGAATTTGTGGCGCTGGGTTTGCGCCGGTGCGGCCTGCAATGCGTGCCGCTCAACAGTTTGGAAATCGCCGAATTTTTGTGGAGCACCCACCATCCCGAGGACTCGGAGAGAGGATATTACCCCGAAATTCCGCCCGAATTGATCCAGTAGAATCAATTCAAAAAATTCGAATATCAAAATTCGAATATCGAAACAAATCCGAATTTTCAAAATTATAATGTTCAAAATAAAACGCGGCATTTCGTTTCAGTCATTTGAATTTTGAAAATTCAACATTGTTTCGGATTTCGATATTCGTGCTTCAATATTTGAATTTTATTATATGGCCAAAAAAAGCAAAAAGGTTATCATGCCCGGGCAGGAGCTGCAAATGAAAACCATCAACATCCGGGATATCATCGCGCCGTCGTCAATCGTTTTGGCGGCCGATTATTTCAAGCTGGGCGAGCGGTGCGGCAAATCGTTTTTCATTTTTTCCTATCCGCGCTACTTAAACTCCGGCTGGTTCACGCCGGTGATTAATTTGGACACGCCCATGGATGTGGCCTTTCATATCAATCCGATTGACACCGCCACCACTTTAAAGCAACTGCGCAAAAAACTCACCGAAGTGCAGGCCGAAATTATGGAGAGGGAAGAGAAAGGGCTGGTGCGCGACCCGGCGCTGGAAATCGCTTATCAGGACTTGGAGTCGCTGCGCGACAAACTGCAAACCTCCACCGAACGGATGTTCCGGCTGGGAATTTATTTGACCGCCTACGAAGACAATTTTGAAAAATTACGCGACATTGAAACCACCCTGCGGTCAATTCTTGAATCAAAACTGGTCTATATCAAGCCCGCGACTTACCAACAGCGGGAAGGATTTATTTCCACTTGTCCTTATTCTTTGGACAAGATCCAGATTTACACCCCGATGAACACCAGCCCGCTGTCCTCAACGTTTCCGTTCATTTCGTTTGATTTGAGCGCCAACGAAGGCATCCTTTACGGCACCAATTTGCACAACAATTCTTTGATTCTTTTTGACCGCTTCAGTTTGGAAAACGCCAACAGCGTAATTTTCGCCAAATCCGGCTCGGGAAAAAGTTACGCGGTCAAATTGGAAATCTTGCGCTATATGATGCTGGGAGTTGACGCAATCGTCGTTGACCCGGAAAACGAATTCAAAGCCCTGGCCGAAGCCACCGGCGGATCGTTTATGAATGTTTCTTTGGCCTCGCCCTACCACATCAACCCGTTTGATTTGCCCGATCCGCGCGAAGATGAAAATCCGGCCGATATCATCCGCTCCAACATCATCAATGTTGTGGGACTTATCCGCATTTTGCTGGGAGGACTAACCCCCGAAGAAGACGCAATCATTGACCGCGCCTTGACCGAAGTGTACGCCGCCAAAGATATCACTCCCGAAACCGATCCCAAATTATGGGCCGAACGCGTGCCGCTGATGCGGGATATGGAAGCGGTGCTGGAAGGCATGGAAGGCACCGACTCGCTGGTGCGGCGCATCCGCAAATTCACCCAAGGCACTTATGCGGAATTTTTCAACCAAAAAACCAATATTTCCATGGACAAACCGCTGGTGGCGTTCGGCATCCGCGATATGGAAAACGAATTGCGCACCGCGGCAATGTATATCATTATGCATTACATTTGGAACCGCGTGCGCTCAAAAATGCGCAAACGCATATTGGTGGTTGACGAGGCCTGGGTGCTGATGCAAAGCGAAGACGGCGCGTCTTTCCTGTATGGATTGTGCAAGCGGGCGCGCAAATATTGGCTGGGCGTGTCCACCGTCACCCAAGACGTGGCCGATTTTATGCGTTCAAACTACGGCCAAGCGATCATCACCAATTCGTCAATTCAATTTTTGCTGAAACAATCTCCGGCCACGATTGATGTGCTGCAAAAAACTTTCAACCTCACCGAACGGGAAAAAGGAATGCTCCTGGAAGCCGAGATCGGGGAGGGGCTGTTTTTCGCCGGCCAAAAACATGTGGCGATGAAAGTGGTGGCTTCCTATGTTGAAGACCAAATCATCACCACCAATCCCGAAGAACTGGCCAAAATCAAACGCGCCAAAGAAGAAAACAAAAATGCCGCGGCGGCCGGCCAAGCGCCCCAAACCAACGCATTCACTCCGCCGGCGCAAAAAACTTTTCCCCAAACCGCGCCGGCGCGTGAACCGATTGATGAAGTCCCGCAAGAAAAAGCGCCGCTTTTCGCGAACGCCGACAATCCCCAAACCGCGCCTTTCACTCCGCCATCGCAACGCCTCGCACGATCCGCGCCGGCGCGCGAACCGATTGACCCGGAAGACAAAGACAACGCCTTGCCAACCGCAAACGAACCAAAAACCACACCTTAAGTGTGGTTTTAATTTTCTCGTTTCTCATAACTAATTTCTCACTAACTATTACTCGGCCGGTTTGATCACGATCCGGCGATCCGAATCGCAACCGCGGCTTTCGGTCGCCACATCGCGGCGTTCCGCCAGCTCCATATGGATAATCCGGCGCTCGTAAGAGTTCATCGGCGCCAAAGTTATTTCCTTTTTTGACAAGGCCGCATCGTTGGCGGCGGAAATTGCCATCTCCCGCAAATAATCCCGGCGCTTCCGGCGATAGCCGTTAACATCCAAATCAATAAAACAAGGACCGCCAAAAACCTTGCGCGCCATCACCCGCAAAAGATGCTGAATCGCCTGCAATGTTTCGCCATTTTGCCCGATCAGCGCCAGCGGATCGGCCGCCGTAATTTCAATCGCCGCCGCGCCTTCTTTTTGAAGAGAAACTTCCATTTTTGCCTCCGGATCAATTTTTTCCAACAATCCCTGGGCGATTTTTTTTACTTTTTTAATGTCAATTTGATTGTCTTCCATATTATTTCTTTTTTAAAATATAATATTGCTGGGCGATTGAAAACACGCTGGAGGCAATCCAATAAAGCCCGAGCGCCGAAGGCAAATTCCAGAATATCAACGCGGTGATTGCCGGAAAGACATAAAGCGATTGGGTTTGCATCATCGCGGCAAATTGCTCGCTCTGGCTTTTTTCTTTGGTGGCCGCCGCCTTGGGCGCCATCATTTTGACTTGAACAAATTGCAAAATTCCGGCGATTACCGCAAACGCCGGAAACGCCAGCGCCAAATTGATCGTGCCAAAAAACAGCGGATCAATTGAACCCGGGTTATGGACAAAACCATAAAGCGCCACCAGCTCCCCATCTTTAAACCCATTCCAAAAAACTTGGTAAAGCCCCCACAATATCGGCAGCTGAACCAACAACAACCCGATACTGCTTAATGGATTGATTTTGTTTTCTTTCCATAATTCCATCATCAGCTGCGCTTGTTTTTCTTTTTCGTTTTTAAATTTTTCCTGAATTTCCTTCATCCGCGGCTGGATCGCCGCGGTGATTTTTTGCACGCGGATTGACTCGGCCGCGAGGGGATAAAGCAAAATCCGGATCAGCGCCGTGAGCGCGATCACCGCTAACCCAAAATCGCCTAACCACTGATAAAGCAAAATAAGAATATTGAAAAGCGGCTGATAAATAAGGATATCAAAGATATTCATGTTTCAAATTAAAAATGTAAAAATCAAAAATCAAAATGACATATCAAAATGTTAAAATGTCGAGATTGGAACACTTTTAATTTTACATTGTCATTTTCCATTTTGATTTTAAAATTTTTATTTTTAAATGATCCCCGCCATCGCCAGAACTTTTTGCAGTGTCGCCGCAATTTCAGAGTAGTCCTTGGTTTCCAGCCCCGGGAAGGCAATCAATACGCAATCAAATCCCGGCTTAATACGATCCAACAAACCGGCCGTGGCGGCGCGCAGCCGCCGCTTTAACTTATTGCGGACCACCGCTTTGTTTGACACCTTTTTGGAAACGATGAAACAAAAACGACCGGCGGCCAAATTGTTCGCCGCCGTTTTGCATGCCAGCAACCCGCTTTTGCGGCGGATCGGACTGGCAAGCGCCCGCTTAATCTCGGTTTCTTTTCTGAGACGATTGGCCGGCGGCAGCATATGTTTAAAATATTAAACGGAAATCTTTTTCCTGCCCTTGGCGCGCCGGGATTTCAAAACGCGCGCGCCCCCGGTTGTTCCGGAACGCTTGCGAAAACCGTGCGTTTTGCTTCTCTTCCTTTTCTTTGGCTGATAAGTTACGCTCATAATGTTATTATTAACACGAGTTCATTCTACATTAAAAACCAAAAAAAGCAATGCTCGCGCCAAACGTTCTTGCCAAAGTTAAGAAAAAAATGATATTGTGTCAATAGAGATTATTTCCGGGTTTTATCCACATTTTACCCATACTTATCAACAAGTTATCAACATAGAGCGGGGGTTGCCTTTTCCCAAAATTGTTTTATGCGGGCCTTTTTTAATAGGCGTTTTAAAAAAGCCGGGGAAAAATCCGACCACATATTGAAATGTTATTGTTTTCCGCGTTTTTTTATCTTTTTCCCAAACCATTTTCAAAGTCGGCGGCAACCGGTTATAATAAAAAATTAAGAATCTAAACCGCCACACATTATGGATAACATAGAAATCTGGCAATCAATATTGGCGCAAGTCCAACTGACCGTTTCTCCGGCAATTTTTGCCACCTGGTTCAAGTCAACCGGCATTCTTTCAATTGAAAACGGGGAAGCGACAATCGCGGTTCCCAATGTGTTGTCCAAAGAATGCCTTGAACAAAAATACCGCAAGCAAATAATCGGCTATCTGCGGGAAATTGACGGATCGGTGCGGGAAGTTTTTTTCCGGGTAATGCAGATTGTTCCGGTAAAACCGCAAAAAAACAAATTAAGCGGCGGCGCTCCGGGCAATGGCCAGCTTGGTTTTGACGAATTTAAATTTAACAAAGAAACCAACCTTAACCCGAAATATAATTTTGATCGCTTTATTGTCGGCCCCCATAACGAGCTGGCGCACGCGGCTTCGCGCGCCACCGCGGAAAAACCCGGCGATGTCTATAATCCGCTTTTCATTTACGGCGGAGTGGGGTTGGGAAAAACCCATTTACTGCAAGCCATCGGCAATGAAGTGGCGGCCAAATTCCCGGGCAAAAAAATCCGCTATGTCCCGACGGAAAAATTAACCACCGAAATCATCAACGCGATCCGCGGCGGCACAATTGAAGCGTTGCGATCCAAATATCTTGACACCGCGCTTTTTATTATTGACGATATTCAATTTATTTCCGGAAAAGATAAAACCCAAGATGAATTTTTTTACATTTTTAACACCCTTTACAATAAAAACCTGCAAATCGTGCTGTCGTCGGACCGCCCTCCAAAAGCGATTACCGAGCTTTCCGATCGCCTGCGGTCGCGATTTGAAGGCGGGATGATTGCCGATATCAGCTTGCCGGATTTTGAAACCCGAATGGCGATATTGAAAGAAAAATGCCAACAATTGGAAATTTCGTTTTCCGACGAAATCCTTTCGGTAATCGCCCAAACCATTCAACACAATGTGCGCGAGCTTGAAGGTGCGCTAACCAAGATAGCGGCGCACACCAAATTTAAAAATCTCACCCCCACAATGGAACTATGCCAAGAAGTTTTGTCGTCGGTAAATCCGAAAAAAATAATCAATCCGAAAAAAATAATCCAGGAAACCGCCAATTTTTACGACTCAAAAGAAAAAGATATTTTATCGGATTCGCGCAAAAAAGAAATTGTCAAACCGCGCCAAGTGATTATGTATCTTTTAAGAAGCGAATTAAACGCTTCATTCCCTTCCATCGGCAGAAAAATGGGCAATAAAGACCATACCACCGTAATGCATGCTTACAAAAAAATCAGCAACCAAATAAAAGATGACCAAATATTGCAAGAAGAAATAAACATTTTAAAACAAAAAATTTATAATTCTTGACTTTATCGGTTGTGGGGATAATTGGGGGATATAGTTGGGGAAAAATACCATAATAAAACCTTGAATAATTGTTAATAAAAACATATTGAAAACCAAAACTGGGTTAATAACAATAATACCCACACCTTCCCAACCATTATAATCCACAGTTTGTTCAAAAGGGGATTACGATTAAAATCAAGGTTATTCACAGCTATTAATAATAATGATAAATAAATTTAATTTAAATTTAAAAAAACATAAATACAATAATACATAAAAAATGAAAACTAAAATTTTACAAGAAAAGTTGCAGCTTGCAATCAACCAAGTGGAAAAAATTACCGGCAAAGACGCCACCTTGCCGATATTGGGAAATATTTTATTAAAAGCGGAAAATAATTCACTCACCGCGCTCGCCACAAATCTGGAAACCGGAATTTTATGGAAAATTCTTTCCAAAACCGAAGAAAACGGCGATGTGGCGATTCCCGCGCAAACATTTTCCAGTTTGGTGGGGTCGCTTCCGGGCGGAGTGGTGAATATTGAGACCCAAGGAAATTCCATTTCCATCACCAGCGAGCGCCGCCGGTCAAATTTAAACGGGTTGCCCGCCGATGAATTTCCGATTATTCCAATCAATACCGAGGGTGAATATTTAACCATTCGCGCCGATTTGTTGTGTCAGGCCTTGTCGCAAGTGGTTAATTTTACCGGAACATCGTCAATTAAGCCGGAAATCACCGGAGTATATGCAATGTTTTTGAAAGATTGCATTAAGATTGTCGCCACCGACAGTTTCCGTCTTGGGGAAAAAACCATTTCCATCACCAAACACAATACTTTATCTAAGGATTACTCAATAATTATTCCTTTAAGGGCGGTGCGGGAAATTATTTCCATATTTGGCGACAAACAAAAAAATATAAATATATATTTCATCAACAACCAAATCACAATTGATTTTTTGGTTGATGATGATATTGACCAGCCGCGGATACAATTTATTAGCCGGCTGATTGAAGGCGAATTTCCCGATTATCAGGCGATTATTCCCGCGGCCTATACGGCGAATATTGTTTTTTCCAAAAAAGAACTATTGAATCATTTAAAATCCGCCGGGCTTTTTTCGGGGAAAAACAACGAGGTGGGCGTGAAAATATCCGGCAAGGACTTATTGATGGAAATATCAAGCCAATCCGCGGATTTGGGCAAATATGAAAGCGAATTAAAATTGGAAAGTGCGTCCGGCAAGGATGTTTCCATTGTGTTTAATTGCCGGTTTTTAATTGAAGGGTTGAATGCGATTAAAAACGATAAATGCATTTTTGAGTTTTCCGCCGATGATGGCCCCGGGGTGTTAAAACCGGCCGACGATCAAAGTTTTATTTATATCCTGATGCCGATCAAGAAATACTGAAATCATATAAGCATTTAAAAAATCGCGCAAAGCGCGATTTTTTCATGATTTTATATGATGTTATGGTGCGGGGAATGTTTCTTTGGGATAATTGATTAACACCCTATCCATAAACGCGTGAAATATCGGTCCGGCGGCCACCGATCCGGGTTCTTTTTTAATGGCTTCGTTGTCGCTGTTGCCCGCCCAAACGCCGGCGGCGATTGACGGGGTGTAGCCGATAATCCAGCCGTCTTTATAGTCGCTGGTGGTTCCGGTTTTTACCGCGACATTATATTCGGGAAAATAAAGCGGCGAGTTGGCGCCGAATATCGGTGTGCGCGCGGCGTTGTCGGAAAGAATGCTGCTGATAAGATTGGCGCTGCGGCCGCTTAAGACCTTTTGTGGGGTTTTGTTATTTTCGTAAATTGAAAAACCCTTATTGTCGGTGATTTTAACGATTGCGGTTGCCGGCATGCGATAGCCCTGGGTGGCGAAAACCCCGTAAGCCGACACCATATCCAATAATGTAACTTCGCCGCCTCCCAACACCAATGAGAGGCCGTAGAACGATGACGGGTTTGTGAGGGTGGATATTCCCATTTCTTTGGCTTTGGCGATGCTGTCGCTTAATCCCGCCAGCGAATTTAGGACTTTAACCGCGGGGACGTTGAGCGATCCGGCCAGGGCGCCGCGCAAAGTGACGGCGCCATGGAAGGTTCCGGTGTAATTTTGCGGACAATATTCTTTGCCGCCCCATTTGCCAAAACAAGTGGGGACATCATTGACAATGGTGGTGTCGGAATACCCTTTTTCAAACGCGGTGGCGTAGACAAACGGCTTAAACGATGATCCGGGCTGGCGGCCGGGAGTCATCACGGCGACATTGTATTGCGGATCAAACAAACAATCCTTGCCGGCGGTGCATCCTTTGGGGTAGGGGTCGTCATAATAGTTGCCGGTGCCCACGCTCATCGCCAGCACTTGGCCGGTTTTGGGATCAAGCGCCACCAGCGCGCCATTGCAGGCGTAATAGGCGTAATTTTTTTTGACACCGTCGCGCAAAACCTGTTCGGCGGTTTGTTGCATATTCCAGTCAAGCGAGGTGATCACCGTTAATCCGTTTTCTTCCAAATATTGCTGGCCGTATTCTTTTTCCAGGAGTTGTTTTATCCAAAGGGTGAAGTAGGGCGCTTTGATTTCGTTTTTTTTCTCCACAAATTTAACTTCGGTTTTTTTGGCGTTTTCCAAGTCTTGTCCGCTCAAATAACCATCTTCGGCGGCGCGGTTTAAAACATAATTTTTCCGATTCATCAGTTCGTCAAAATGGCCGGGATAATACGAGGGCGCCTGGATTAATGAAATCAGGGTGGCTTGTTCGGCCAAATTAAGGTCGCCGACCGGTTTGTTGAAATAATTAACGCTGGCCGCGCCGATTCCGTAAGTGTTTTGGCCGAACGGCACCTGGTTTAGATACCATTCCAGCACCTCGTCTTTTGAGTAGCGCCGCGTCAATTCAATCGCCATGGCGATTTCCCGGATTTTTCTTTCGGCGGTTTTTTCGTTGGTGAGAAAGGTGGAGCGGATTAATTGTTGCGGGATGGTGGAACCGCCCATCACCAATTTTTTGGTTTTGAAGTAATTTATAAATGAGCGCGTAATGCCCTCAATATCAATGCCGATATTGTTTTTGTAAAAATTCTTGTCTTCGGCGGCAACAGCCATTTTTTTCAGCGAGTCGGGAATTTTATCAAATGACACCCAATTGCGTTTTTCTTCGCCGTAGATTTCATAAAGCAAAATCGTGCCGGTGCGGTCGTAGATTTTGGTTGATTGGACGGTGGTTTTTTCCGAGAATTTTTCCGGCCGCGGCAGATCGCGGGTGTAGTAAATGAAAAGCATACCGGCCAAAGTGATGCCGATCAGCGCCAAAACCGCGAGCGTTCCCAAAATCCGCCCCAAAATTATTTTCCATTTTGCTTTTCCCGTCCGCTTTTGTTTTTTGGGGAAACAAGGAAGTTTGAATTTGAATTTTGACATTTTGGTAAAAATTATTTAAAAACCTAATTATATATTGTAAGATGAATTTATATGGAAATAAATATTGAACCGCAAAAAATCAAAGAGGCGCTGGAGCGCGGAGTGGAAGAAGTGATTGATAAAGACGGTTTGGCCAAAAAAATGGCGGCGGGCAAGCAATTGCGTATCAAGTTTGGCATTGATCCCACCGCGGCCGATATTCATTTGGGCCATTCGGTGGCGATGAGAAAGCTGGCGCAATTCCAGCAATTAGGCCATAAAGCGGTTTTGATAATCGGCGACTTCACCACTCTGATCGGCGACCCTTCGGGAAGAACTTCGTCGCGGCCGCCGCTTACCCCCGAACAAATACGGGATAACATGAAAGATTATATCAATCAAGCCGCCAAAGTGATTGATATTGATAAAGCGGAAATTCACTACAATAGCGAGTGGTTTGGGACCAAGCCAATGTCATTTTTAATGGACTTGGCCGGCCGCTTCACGGTGGCGCGGTTGATTGAGCGCGAGGATTTTCAAAAGCGGCTCAAGGAGGGTCTGGATGTGAGTATGCTGGAACTTTTGTATCCGTTGTTGCAGGGTTATGATTCGGTGGCGGTAAAAGCCGATGTGGAATTGGGCGGCTATGATCAGCGGCTGAATCTTTTGTTTGGCCGCAAAGTCCAGCGGGCGTTTGGCCAGCCGGAACAGGAGGTGATGACCGTGCCCTTGTTAATTGGGATTGATGGCGTTAAAAAAATGAGCAAGTCGGTGGGCAACTACATCAAGATTGATGAAGCGCCGGCAAAAATGTTCACCCAAGTTATGGCGATCCCCGACAATTTGATGTGGAATTATTTTGAATTGCTGACCGAGGTTGGCCAATCCGAAATTGACGCGCAAAAAAAAGCGGTGGAAAGCGGGAGTGTTCATCCGCGCGACGCCAAAATGGAATTGGCGCATAAGATCGTTTCCATGTTCCACACCGCGAAAGCCGCGGATTCGGCCAAAGAAGAATTTATCGCGGTGGCGCAAGAGGGCAAGTTGCCCGCAAACATTCCGACAATTGAGGTGAAAGAAAAATCACTTAATCTCCCCGATTTGCTGGTGGCGCTGGGCGCGGTGAAGTCAAAAGGCGAAGCGCGGCGTCTGGCGGAGCAAAATGGCGTGAAAATTGACGGTCAAATAAAAAGCGATTGGAAAGAAGTGATTGAAATAAAATCCGGCGCAATTATCCAAATTGGCAAATCCAAATTTTTCAAGGTTGGATAGGTTGTGCGGCGGTACAAAATTCAATAAAATGTTTTTGCGGAACACGGATATTTTTCTGCTGAAAAATTCCTCGTGTTCGCGCCGTCGCGCTCGCAGGGTTCCGCAAAAACATTTTGTTGAATTTTGCGGGCTGTGGAAATTATATTGATAACTCTGTTGATAATCTATTGAAAAACCCTGTTGAAATCAAATTTCAACAGGGTTTTGTTGTAAAATTTTGGATTTGGAGTTTATTTGAAAATTGAAAATTAGAAATTGAAAATTGCAGTTTAAATTTACAAATTTAAACTGCGAATCAGATATGTTGCCGCGATGGAAAGCGCGTCGGCGGCGTCGTCGGGTTTGGGGATCTCTTCAAGACGAAGGATTTTGCGGATTTCACGCTGAACGTCTTTTTTGTCGGATTTGTGGAAGCCGGTGATGGTCATTTTGACTTCAATGGGCGTGTAGCGGTAGACCGGCAGGCCTTTTTTGGCCGCCGCCAGCAAAATTACCCCTTGCGCTTGGCAAACCGGCACGATGGTTTTGGCGTTTTTGAAAAAGAAAACATTTTCCATCACCAGCGCTTTGGGCTGGTATTGCGTGATCACCCGCGCCAAATCATTATGAATTTTTTTCAGCCGTTCGGGCAAAATCATCTCTGGCGTGGTATCAATCGTCCCATACCCCACGCAATCAAGTTTTGATTTGGTTGTCTTGTCGGGACGCACCACCCCAAACCCGGTAGTGGCAAGTCCGGGATCAATTCCAAGAATTATCATAATTTAATTTTGTATTTAGGGGTCGTTCCCCTGCGTAGCTTTAGCGGAGCAGGGGTGCGGCCCCAACAATTCGTATTTTAAGTCAAAGCAATTCCATTATACGCTTGCGTCGCGGGGATAGCCATCTTGACAAATAATAAAAACATAGTAAAATTTCGCGTGGTGCGTACTATGGTAAAACACGAGGCAGATATTACCATCTTTACAAACGCGGAGGATGGAAAAAACAGTATTGAATATGAAATAAGCCCCGACAGAAGCAAGGTTAGGGTGACTATATATGGGCCGGGTATGGTTAGTTATACCTTGCCTCAAATTGCTGGGGCGCGCAGATTAGATGACCCAGTGTTTGTCCGCTTTGCGAATAGTTTTGGGATCACCCCGCAATTGTTGCAAAGCGTTGTCATAACAGAGTATTTGCGAATTGTATCGCAACCTTAACTCTGTTATTTTTTTATTTAAATCCTTGGAATTAACCTATTTTGAGGATTTGCAATCCTTGGAATTTGCCTATTTTGAGGATTTTGTTATAATTGGGGTATAAATTAAATTTTATCAAATTATATGACAATTCCTCGTTTTTATGATGATTTGGGCAAATATTTAAAACCAAACAAGGTTTTGGTGATTTACGGGCCGCGGCGTGTGGGCAAAACCACTTTGCTTAATAATTTTTTGTTGGGCAGTAATTTGAAATATAAACTTGATTCCGGCGATAATATTAAAACGCGGGAAATTTTGGCGTCGCAGGACTTTGATGTTTTGAAAAATTACGCCGCGGGTTATGAATTGATCGCGATTGACGAAGCGCAACGAATTCCCAATGTGGGTTTTGGGTTGAAAATTTTAGCTGATCAAATTCCGAATTTAAAAATCATTGCCACCGGATCGTCGTCGTTTGAATTATCCGGCCAAGTGGGCGAACCGCTTACCGGACGGAAAACCACAATCACTCTTTATCCGGTGGCCCAGCTGGAATTGGAAAAAATTAAGAGCAGGTTTGATTTGAAGGGCGAATTGGCTCAATCTTTGATTTTTGGCGGGTATCCGGAAGCGGTTGCCGCGGCGAGCAATAAAGATCGCGCCAAGGTTTTGTCCGAAATCGTCAATTCCTATTTGCTGAAAGATATTTTGGAGATTGAGCAAGTAAAAGGATCTAAATTGCTTTTGGATCTTTTGCGCTTGGTGGCGTTTCAAGTTGGCGGCGAAGTTTCTTTGTCGGAATTGGGAAATCAATTGGGTATTGATTATAAAACTGTGGCGCGTTATTTGGACTTGTTTGAAAAATCGTTTGTGCTTTATAATTTGCGCGGTTACAGCCGTAATTTGCGCAAGGAAATCACCAAAAAAAGCAAATATTATTTTTATGACAATGGCGTGCGCAATGCGGTTATTTCAAATTTCAATGATTTGAATTTGCGCGACGATATCGGCGCGTTATGGGAAAATTTTATGGTTTCCGAGCGGCTCAAGCGAAATTCTTACCGGGAAATTTTTTCAAACAATTATTTTTGGCGGACATGGGATCAAAAAGAAGTTGATTTTGTGGAAGAAAGAGAGGGGAAGCTTTTTGGCTATGAGTTTAAATGGGGCGATAAGGTTGCGCCAAAACAAAGAGAATGGCTTGAAACTTATTCCGAAGCGTCGTTTGAAACCGTCAATGGGCAAAATTATTTTGATTTTATAATTTAGCGTTGCCAAATGTAATTTGAAAATGCAAATGGTAATATTGTTTTCAACAAAAACTTCGCTTGCGCGGAGTTTTTGTTGTTTTCAGAAATTAGAAATTCAGGAATTCAGTAATTTCAAATTTAGTCCTTTAAATTTGAATAAACTTCCTGTACTGAGTCGTTGTCGTCTAAAGCGTCCATGAGGCGTTGGACTTGTTCTTTGGTTTTTTCGTCGCCTTCAATTTCTTCTTTGGGCAGCCAGGCCAGGGAGAATGATTCCACTTTTACGCCCTTGGCTTCCAGGGCTTTTTTAACCGCTTCGGTGCTTTCGGGGGAAGTGTGCACCTCAAGGATATTTTCGTACCAATAAATGTCGTCGGCGCCGGCTTCAATGGTTTCCATTTCCAGCGTTTCTTTATTTTTCATTTCCGGCGACTGGTCGTCTAATTTGATGGTTACCAAGCCCTTGCGCTCAAACATCCAGCGGATGGCGCCTTCGCCCACAAGTTTGCCGCCGTTTTGATTAACGATGGTTTTAACATCGTTGAAGGCGCGGTTTTTATTGTCGGTGATGCCCTCAATTAAAAGGGCGACATTGCCCGCGCCATAGGCCTCAAACAGGAAATCCGAGAACACTTGGCCTTCATCGGCGCCGCTGGCTCTGGCGATCGCGCGCTCAATGTTGTCTTTGGGCATATTGATGCCTTTGGCTAAATCCAACGCCATGCGCAAGCGGACATTGGTTTCGGCGTTGGCGCCGCCTTCTTTGATGGCGACCGTGATCAGGCGAACCATTTTGGAAAAAGCCGCGCCGCGTTTTTGGTCGGCGATATTTTTGTCGTGGGCGATTGTTTTTGCGTGTGAATGTCCGGACATTGTTCTAAAATTTCTAATTTCTAATTTCTAATTTCTAAATAAAAACCCAGAAGCTGGAAATGGGAAATTAAATATTGTTGGTTATTGTAATAGTGGTTATAGAGGCGCAATTTTCACAAAAAAATCATCGCAAATTGATGTTTTTGCGCTTAATAGTGCAATCCTACACCCCAAAAGAGTTTTCGTCAACAGGCGGGGGCCGCATTTAGACATTTAAAAACCTGACTATGAGCCCGCTCGTTGGGACATTTATTTTCTTACTTTTGCATTGATTTGATTTTCTTGATTTTTTTGTCAATTTCATTTTTTAATTTTACCGGA
>Ga0172381_10003469_pt1 | contig 16698 bp, 18 predicted proteins | sample Leawel6488metaG_FD_119754 | JGI IMG/M metagenome (GOLD analysis project Ga0172381, IMG submission 119754) | Leachate microbial communities from a municipal landfill in Southern Ontario, Canada - Leachate well 64-88 metaG | ecosystem: Engineered > Solid waste > Landfill > Unclassified | place... | reverse complement strand
AGAAAAGTTTATTTGATTGAAGAGGCAATGGCCGCGGCCATTGGCGCGCGCCTGCCTGTAACTGAAGCGACCGCAACAATGATTGTCGATATCGGCGGCGGCACGACTGAAATCGCTGTTATTTCTTTGGGTGGCGTTGTTACTTGGCGTTCGCTTAAGGCAGCCGGCAATGAATTTGATAATAATATAATTGAGTATATCCGCGAAGAATTTAATATTTTAATCGGTGAACAATTAGCGGAAAGCATTAAAATTGGTATCGGTTCGGCTGTCCCGCTTGATGAGCCAAAGGAAATTGAAGTTCGTGGTCGCGATTTATTAACCGGTCTTCCGAAGGCGATTATGATTACCGATAAACAAGTGCGCGAGGCGATTAGTCGGACAGTTTCCAAAATTATCGAGACTATTAAAACGATTCTTGAAACCACCCCACCGGAATTAGTTTCCGATATCTATGAACGCGGTCTTTATTTATCTGGCGGCGGCGCGCTGCTACGCGGACTTGATAAGGCAATTTCATCTGCGGCGAAAATTCCCGTAAAGATTGTTGATGACCCGCTGACTTGCGTGGCTCGCGGCACCGGTTTGCTTTTAGGTAATAAAGAACTGCTCGAAAAAGTTGTGCTCGCCAATAACCAAGAATAAACGACTTTAGTTAAGAGTTTTTCCTATCATGAGAAAAATAAAAAAGAACAATCCGATTTTGATTTCACTAGTAGTTTTCGGACTACTGGTTTTTTTACATAGCGTCGGTGTTTTGCGTCCTTTAGAAAAACTTTTTTTAGGCGCTGTCCGTCCGATCAGCGAGCATTTTTACGGCCTCGGCAATTCTTTTAGCCGTTCCTATCAAGATAAAGAAACCCAGAGCTCGCTCCAAGCTAAAGTCGATGAGCTAACCGGCGAAGTCGCGCGCCTAATGGTTGAAAATTCTAAACAGAAAGAACTAGTTGAAGAAAATAATAAACTAAAAAGCCAGTTAAAATTTTTGAATGATAATAATTTCAAAGCAGTGGCCGCGGCTGTTATTGCGCGCGAAGCCTTAGCCGAAGGAACGGAAGCCAGTCAGGATTTGATTATTAATAAGGGCATAAAAGACGGAATTGCGGTTGGTCAAGGAGTAGTCTCTGAAGATGGGTTGATTATCGGCAAAATAATTGAAGTTAAAGAAACGAGCGCTAAAATTTGCCTGACAACGAGCCCGGAATGCAAATTGGCGGCGGCGATTCAGAACCAGACAAAAACACAGGGGATTACTGACGGTGATTTAGGCCTGACTATTAAAATGAATTACATTCCTCAATTAGAAAAGATTTCCGTAGGTGACACCGTTATCACCTCTGGTTTGGGCGGGAAGATTCCTCGCGGCCTATTGATCGGCAAGGTTATTGAGATTAGAAACGAAAGCAATGAGGTCTGGCAGGACGCGACTATAGAGCCCTTGGTTAATTTAAATAATTTAACCGTCGTGACCGTTATTATTCCCTAAGTTTATGATAAAGCGCATTTGGCAAATATTTGTTTTATTTTTATCAATTTCTTTTTTAGCTTTGCTACAATTTTCTTTTATCAGCGCTTTGCCCGACCCGTATCGCCAGCTTAATTTAATTCTTATTATTCTGACGTTTATTCTTTTTTTCTTAGATTTTTATACCGCCTTATTATCGGCGCTCATTGCCGGCTTCTGGCTCGATGTTTTATCTTTTCATTTTTTCGGTTTTTATTTAATTATTTTTTTTAGTACGCTTTTTTTGGCGCAATGGGTTTTAAAAAATTGGCTGACTAACCGCTCTTTTTATACTTTAATCGCACTTATGGTCGGTCTAACCGTTTTTTATAATTTACTCGCCGCGACCATTCTATCAGTGTTCAGTTCTAGTCTTAATGCTTTTTTTCTTTGGCAGTCTCATTTTTGGATTACCTTGGCTTATCAGAGCTTATGGAGCTTTTTAGCGGCTTTGATTTTATTTAATTTAGCCACCCTGGTTTCAAAAAGGATTAAACCATTTTTTTTGGAAAAGAAGACCTTTGTGTGATAATATTATATTAATAAATTTATTCTATGAAATACGATTTTATAACTATCGGTGGAACAACGCACGACATCTCCTTTTTTACCGATCAGGGGATATTAATTAATAATGGCAAAGATATTTTGCGCCAGAAGCTCTTGGCGTTTGAGTCGGGCGCAAAGATAAAGGTAGATAAATTTCATTATTCTTTTGGCGGCGGCGCAGCCAATGCGGCCGCTTGTTTAGCGAACTTTGCCTTGAAAATAGCTTGTTTGGCTCCGGTGGGCGACGATCACGACGGCCACTTGATTATTGAAAATCTTAAGGCTCGTAAAGTTGATACCCATTTAATGAAAATAATAAAAAACGAGGAAAGCGGCTCTTCGTTTATTCTGGTCGAACCGAGCGGAGAAAGAATTATTTTTGCTCAGCGCGGCGCCAATAACAGTCTGGTTATAAGTGATGAAGATGTTTCCGAGCTACAAAGTACTAAGGCAATCTATATTGCGTCTTTATCCGGCGAGTGGCTGGAAAATTTAAAAAAGATTTTTTCCGTCGTCACGGATAAGGGTCCGAATATTTTTTGGAATCCGGGCATGACCCAGCTTCTCGGCGGAGTGGAAAATATAAAACCATATCTAACTAAAACAACAGTTTTGGCCTGCAATAAAGATGAGGCTCTGGGCTTAGTCTTAAATTCCCGGGACTATAAGAATTCTAATCATGACTTTTTGAATAATACCGAAAATCTCATTAAGATTGTTCATAGTTTCGGCCCGAAGTTGGTCGTAATAACTATGGGAAGCGATGGGGTGATGGTTTTCGACGGCCAGAATATTTATCGGCGCGATATTATTAAAGAAAAGAAGCGCGTCGACACAACTGGCGTCGGCGATATTTTTAATTCTTCCTTCGCTGCCGGTTGGACACTGTTTAAAGGTGACATTAATAAGACTTTACATCTGAGCTTGCAGAACGCCGCGACTAAAGTTTCTCATATCGGCGCTCAAGATAGTTTGATTAAAATTTAATTTTTGTTTTTTAAGTTAATAAAAAATTGCTTATGATTCACGGAGTAATAGTAAAACCTTTAATTAAAAATACCGATGACCGCGGCTCACTGACGGAAATTTTTCGGCGCGACGAGCTTGATTTTGATCCCCTAATGTCTTATGTCAGTTTAACTAATCCTGGGGTAGTGCGCGGCCCGCATGAACACGTCGTGCAAAGCGATTGCTTCGTTTTTTTGGGTCCGGGCAATTTTCGCTTATATCTTTGGGATCGCCGCGAGAAATCGCCGACGAACGGGGAAGCGCTGGAAATTGAAGTCGGTGAGACTAACCCCAGCCTAGTTGTTGTTCCTCCGGGCGTAGTCCATGGCTATAAATGTATATCCGATGTCCCGGCCTTAAGCATAAATTTGCCGGATAAATTGTACAAAGGTATAAATAAAGCGCAGGAAGTCGATGAAATTAGATGGGAAAAAGATCCTAAGTCTCCTTATAAAATAAGCTAGTGAACGTTTATGTGTATTTTTTGTAAAATGATTAATAAAGATTTTCCGACTCATGAAGTTTATGAAGACGAAAAGACCTTCGCCTTTTTGGACATTAAACCGGTTAATCCCGGGCATATTTTAGTAATTCCTAAAAAGCATTATGCCAATATTGAGGAAATAACCCCTGATGATTTAGCCGCTGTTATTTTAACCGTAAAAAAGATAGGCGCTCTCCTTAAGAATAAATTAGGCGTGGCCGGATATAACGTTATGGAAAATAATGATCCGGTCGCCGGCCAAAATGTCGCGCATTTACATTTTCATATTATTCCTCGTCACGCGGGCGATGGCCACGTTGTTTGGCCGCAAAGCGAATATGAGCCCGGTCAGGCCGAGGAAATTATTAAAAAATTAAAAGCCTAACATTATGAAAATACTTGTTACCGGCGGCGCCGGCTTTATCGGATCAAATTTTATTCATTATTGGCTGAAGAATTATCCAAGCGATCAAGTAATCAATTTTGACGTTTTAACTTACGCCGGTAATTTGGATAATCTAAAAGATATTGAGAATAATCCTTGTTACCAGTTTATTAAGGGCGATATTACTGACGAGGAAGCCGTAAGTAACGCGATTAAAGGAGTAGAACTAATAGTCCACTTCGCCGCCGAAAGTCACGTCGATCGTTCGATCAAAAATAGTGCCGATTTCATTAAAACTAATGTCGAGGGGACTCGCGTTCTCCTTGAAGCCGCTAAGAATAACGGCAACATTCGTTTTCACCATATTTCAACTGACGAAGTCTTTGGTTCATTAGCTTTTGACGCGCCAAAATTTACTGAAAAAACACCTTACGATCCGCGCTCTCCTTATAGCGCCTCAAAAGCCGCCGCCGATCATTTGGTTCGCGCCTATTATCATATTCATAAATTGCCGATTACAATTTCTAATTGCTCAAATAATTATGGCCCCTATCAATATCCGGAAAAACTTATACCGCTCTTTGTCACGAATTTAATCGAAGGAAAAAAAGTTCCTGTCTATGGCGCCGGTAAAAATGTTCGCGATTGGATTCATGTTGACGATCATAATCGCGGTGTCGATTTCATTATAAAGAAAGGGAAGATTGGCGAGACGTATTGTTTGGGTGGGAATAGCGAGAAAAGTAACTTAGAAATTACGGAGTTAATTCTTAAGGAAATGGGTGCCGGTGAGGAGATGATTGAGCATGCCCCTGATCGCCTCGGCCATGATCTGCGTTACGCGATTGATTTTTCTAAAGCCAAAACAGAACTGGGCTGGCAGCCGCAAATTGACTTTAGGGCGGGATTAGAGGAGACTATTAAATGGTATAAAAATAATTCTGCCTGGTGGCAAAAATTGAAAAAATAAATTTATGAGTAACAAAAAAATCTTCATTATCGAAGACGACGCTAATATCTTATATGGGTTAGAGGCGCAAATTACCGCCGCTGATCTTGAAGTCGAAGTTAGCGAAGCGGACGAGGAGCTCGAAGAGTTAATGGCCAAAATTAGGGACTTTGATCCCCAGTATATTATTTTGGATTTGATTTTGCCAAAAGTCGACGGCTTCGAAGTAATTAAAAAAATTAAAAGCGACGAAGAGCTCGCGGAGAAAGAGATATTTATTTTTACCGATTTAAGCGATGAAGATAGCCGTAGCCGCTCGCTCGAGCTCGGCGCAGATTATTTTTTCTTTAAAGAAGAATTTGATACCTTTGAGTTCGCTGAAAAGGTAAAAAAGATCGTCGCCAACAAGGATAAAGAGGTTAATGAGGACGATCGCGATTACGAAGAATAAAGTCGGTAATTTGACTAAAACATCAAAAAATACTAAGATGAATTAGTTAGAGTTTTTATTATGTTTATCAAAAGAATCGGGATTGATCTCGGTACAACTTATACTCTCGTCCATCTGCCGAAACGCGGGATTGTTATTAATGAACCAAGCGTCGTTGCCGTTTCTATCGCCGACCGGAAAATTTTAGCGGTTGGTAACGAAGCTAAGGATATGATTGGCCGTACGCCTGATACAATTTTAGCGGTTCGCCCCTTAAAGGACGGGGTAATTGCCGATTATAAAGCAACTGAAGCGATGATTCGCTATTTTATCAATAAAACTTTAGGTGGAATTCGTTTATTTCGTCCGGAAGTTATGGTAGCTGTTCCGGCCGGCATTTCTTCAACGGAACGTCGCGCCGTGATTGAAGCGACGATTGCCGCTGGCGCTAAAGCTGCTTATATTATTAAAGAGCCGGTCGCCGCGGCGATTGGCGCTGACATCCCGATTGGTTCCGCGACTGGCCACATGGTTGTTGATATCGGTGGCGGTACGGCCGAAATGGCGGTTATTTCTTTGGGTGGTATTGTGGCCTCAACCTCTGTTCGGGTTGGTGGCAATAAATTTGACGCCGCGATTCTCGAATATGTAAGAAAAAAATATAATTTGGCGATTGGCGAAAGAACGGCGGAAGAAATAAAAATAAATATCGGCTCCGCTCTTTATATGGAAGATAAATTACATATGGAAATAAGAGGCCGCGATATAGTGACTGGTCTGCCGCGGAGTATTACCGTTTCAAGCGATGATGTCACAGAAGCGATTCAAAATGAACTAGAAGCGATTATTTCGGCTGCTAAAAAAGTTTTACAGAAAACCCCTCCTGAGCTAGCAGCTGATATTATGGATAAAGGAATAGTCCTGACTGGCGGAAGCTCGCTTTTGCGCAATATCGATCAATTAATTTCTCGAACGACCGGTGTACCGGCTTACGTCGCCGATGATGCGATGCTCTGCGTTGCTAAGGGGACGGGTATTGCTTTAGATAATTTAGATTCATATAAACGCAGTATTTTAGCGACTAAGTAATTAAATTCCTGGGTAATTCCTGGAATTTATTTTTTTATGATTATTGGCATTGATGCGTCACGCGCCAATAGAGAACGCAAGACTGGTACGGAATGGTACTCATTTTATCTTATTCAAAATTTAGCTATTATTGATAAGACTAATACCTATTGGTTATATTTAGATACGCCGCCGACCGCCGAGCTTAAAACCGCGATTAGAAATAATCCTAATTTTCATTTTAAATATTTAGATTGGCCCTTGTACTCTTTTTGGACTTTGGGTCGTCTTTCGCTAGAAATGCTTTGGCGCCGCCCGGATGTTTTATTTGTGCCCGCTCATACTCTACCGCTCTTCAGCCCGCGAAAAACTATCAACACTATTCATGATATTGCTTTTGTGCGCGAGCAAAATCTTTATTTTTCCGAAAAAGTGAAAACTAAAATAGCTGGTTCGCGCCGTTTAATTAATTTTTTGGTTAAACTGATTACTCTCGGAAAATATCGTTCTAATTCGGTTGACTATCTATATTGGTCAACCGCCTTCGCTCTCCGTCATGCGAAAAAAATCATAACTGTTTCCGAGTTTACTAAACAAGAAATTCTCAGCTTATATCCGAAAACAAAGACGCAAAAAATAACCGTTGTCCACAATGGTTATGACAACGAAATTTTTCGTCCCCTTAAAGAGCCAGAAAAGACTGCCGCGATTTTGGAAAAATATGGTATAGTGAAGCCGTTTTTTCTTTATGTCGGCCGTTTAGAAAAGAAAAAAAATACACCAGCGCTCATTGAGGCTCTATCTTTGGTGCGCGAAAATAATCCGGAAATAAAAGAAAAGCTAGTTTTAATCGGTAACGCCAGCTTTGGCTTTGATGAAGTAAAATACGTTATTGAAGAATTCAATTTGAATCATGAAGTTTATATGCCGGGTTGGGTCAGCGAAGATGATTTGCCTTATGTTTATAATGCCGCGAGTGCCTTTGTTTTTCCAACTAAGCATGAAGGATTTGGTATTCCGATTTTAGAATCTTTAGCCTGTGGTTTACCGACAATCGCCTCTGATTTACCGGTTTTACGAGAAATCGCCGGGGAAGCAGTTTTATATTTTAATCAAAACGATAAGCATGATATCGCCCGCGCCATGGTCAAAATTATAAAAGATGAAAATTTGCGCCAGACGCTAATAAACAAAGGATTAGAACAAAGCCATAAATTTAGCTGGCGCCAATGTGCTGAAAAAACCTTGAAAGAAATCGAAAATCTTTAGAAAAAGACGATTGTAAAAAAAATAGAAGATATGTTATTATAAGGATGTTATATGAAGAAATTGATAACATCTTTTTTTATACTCTTTCTCGTCCTGGCCGAGCCTGTTTTGGCTAGTATTACGCCTAATGACCCCTATTATAAAAACCAATGGTATTTGGCAAAAATTCGCGCCGATAGCGCCTGGGAAAAGATTTCGGAAAGTCCAGATATGGTTATAGCCGTTATTGATTCCGGCATTGATATAAAACACCCCGACTTGCAAGATAATATTTGGCGCAACGAAAAAGAAATCGCGGCTAATAATAAGGATGATGACAAAAATGGTTTTATTGATGATATAAACGGTTGGGATTTTGTATCTAATAGTCCTGATCCTTCGCCGAAATTTTCTAGCGGTTGGACTGAGGCTGGCGTTAGCCACGGAACAATGGTCGCCGGAATTATTGCCGCGCGTGGTAATAATAATCGCGGAGTAACCGGAGTTACTTGGCGCACGAAAATTATGCCTTTACGGGTTTTAAATGATAAAGGCGAAGGAAAAATAAGTGATGTTATTCGCGCCATTGATTACGCGGTTTATAATGGCGCTAATATAATTAATTTAAGCTTCGTTAATTTTACTTATAGCGAAGCGATGCAGGAAGCGATTAAGCGCGCCCATAGCGCCGGTGTTATGGTTGTCGCGGCGGCCGGAAACGAACAAGCGGTCGGAGAAGGCTATAATATTGATAAAACGCCGATTTATCCGGCTTGCTATGACGGTCAATTAGGTGAAAACATGGTAATTGGCGTTGTGGCTACTGATGCGCTTGATCAGAAAGCCCGTTTTTCCAGCTATGGTTTTCACTGTGTCGATATTGCCGCTCCGGGAATTAGCTTTTTTAATACCGTTACTCCCGGCAGCGATGTAAATGATAGAAACAAATACTATGACGGTTTTTGGTCCGGGACTTCAATGGCCGCGCCGCTTGTCTCCGCTTCTTTGGCACTGATTGCTCAAGCTAATCCGGAGTTAAGCCGCCGAGAAATTGTTAATATTTTATTTGCCTCTACTGATAATATTAGTCGCTTGAACCCGAATTATTTGGGGCAACTGGGTAACGGCCGTTTAAATTTGGATAAAGCGATTGAAATGGCAAAATCTCGTTTATATAGTCGTTTAGGTCGGTTGTTCCTTTTGCCGGTAGTTGGGCAAAAAGAAACAAAATTAACCGCCGCTAATGGCGACCTGGTAGCAAAAATTTCTTGGAGTGAAAAATTTGATCCGAGCGCTAGCTTAGCGACCGGTGATATAAACGGCGATAATATTGATGAAATAATTATCGGTTCCGCTCCGGGCTCAGAGCCGCAGGTAATGATTTTTAATAATAAGGGAAAACTTTTAAAGAAGTTTTTAGCCTATGCTAAAACCTTCCGCGGCGGAGTTAATTTGGCTGTCGCCAAGTTAGATAATAATGATCAAGCGGAGATAGTAGTCGCGCCGGCTTCGCGCGGCGCCGGGCAGGTTCGTATTTTTAACGAAAACGGTAAATTACAAAAACAATTTTCCGTGGCGCAAAATAACTTGATTGGCGGTTTGAATATCGCGATTGGTGATTTAGAAGGCAATGGGGAGAATGAAATTATTGTGGCGGCGGGCAGCGGCCAAGAGCCGCAAGTAAAAATTTTTAATCGCGCCGGAAAATTAATCGGTGCCTTCTTAGCTTATGAGAAAAATTTTCGGGGCGGCGTTAAAGTAGCAGTCGCCAATGTTAATGGTCGTAAAGATCATAATAAGGCGGAAATTATTTTGGCTCCCGGAAAGGGTCGAGAACCGCAAGTAAAAATATTTGATAATTATGGCAAGCTCAAGGCGCAATTTTTAGCTTATAATAAAAATTGGCAAGGCGGGGTTAATTTGGCGGTCGGCGACTTGAATAATGATGGTATGAGCGAAATTGCTTTAGGCGCGAACGCGGGCGCTACGCCGCATGTCCGTATTTTTAATAGCTCAGGAGCGCTCTTGGAATCATTTTATGCTTGGGAGCAGGGCTTTAATGGCGGCGTTAATCTTGGTATAATAAAGATAAGTAACTAAATCCGCCGTTAGGCGAAATAAATATATGTCTAAACAAGTTATTTTTGATAAAAAAAATGTTTTGGTCGCGGGCGGCGCCGGTTTTGTTGGCTCCCATCTTTGCGATGAACTAGTGAAAACCTGCAAAGTTATCTGCGTGGATAATTTTGTTTCCGGAAGCGAGCGCAACATTGATCACTTATTAGCTAATCCTGATTTCGCCTTTATTAATCACGATATAAGCAAACCACTTGATTTAGAGGGACATGCGGATCTAAAAAAATTCAAAGTTGAGTTTCAGGGTATCCAAGAAATTTATAATTTGGCTTGCCCGATGTCGCCCCGTCGTTTTTTAGCCAATCGCTTAGCAACCATTTTAGCTAATTCTTATGCCGTTAAAAATTTATTAGATTTAGCCGTTAAATATAACGCTAAATTTTTGCAATTTTCTTCTTCGGTTGTTTACGGTCCGCGCAGTATTGATAATCCGGAACAAAAAGTGACGGAAAAGGATTTAGGGCGGGTAGATAATTTGTCGGAGCGGAGTTCTTATGACGAGGGCAAGCGTTTTGCCGAAACCATGGTCGTGAATTATCGCGCTTTATATAATATCGACGCGAAAATAATTCGCCTTTTTAGAATTTATGGTCCCCGCATGGAGCAGAACGACGATCAGATGATTCCTGATTTTATTAATAACGCCCTAGAGAATAAAGAAATTGTTATTCCGGGAGACGAAACCTTTTCCTCTTCTTTCTGTTATATTAATGACGCTCTCGATGCCGTTACGAAAATTATGGCTACCGATATCCAGGGCCCGCTTAATATCGGTTCTGACGTCAACGTTAAGTTGGCCGCGCTGGTTGATATGATTAAGGCCGAAACTAACTCGGAATCTATCGTTAGACACGAAGCCAGCCCTTTGTTTATCTCCGAATTAGTTTTGCCTGACATCCGCCAGGCAAAAAATGATTTAAATTGGATGCCGGTCGTAACCCTTACTAACGGTTTAAAGAAAACCATTTTTGATATTCAGGCTAATAAAAGATTGCAAGGATTAAAATAACCCCCCTTAATTCGTTTTAAATAAAATTTAGTTTTTTAAAAAGCCAACAGTGTTGGCTTTTGTGTTAAATACCCTTTGTTTTAGCTGATTGCCATTTCCATGATTTTAGGAATAGCTTCTTTATAACGGGGGCGGTAATAGTACTCGCCGCTTTGCGCTCCCAACAAGCATTCTTTTAGAGCTTTTTCGAGAGTCGTTTTACCGGCAAAAGGAGAAAGGCTGAGGAGTATAGTAATTGTCTCCAGGGCAGTTTCCACATCGTGGTTACGCCAGCAAGCAGTTATTATTTTTTGCATCTCCTCGGGGGTTATACTTTGGTCAAGGTAGCGGCTTAGTTTCTGTGTGGCCGCCAGGGCGCCCTGCTTGATAAATTTTTGTCTCATTTTATAGAGAACCGGTCGGCTGTCAGTTGTTTCACTTTCAGTCGTAAGCGGCGCTAAATCATTAAGATCACATTCTTCGCCGGCAATCAGTAGATAAGCGATCAACTTTTTTTTCGTTTTGTCCATGATAAGGATTGTTTTTTTGGTTATTACTTAAATTATTCAGTTGTTAATATTTAACCTCTGATGTTATAAGTAAATTTAGTTTATGTCAAGAATTTTATTTTTTAAATCCGCTATATCGCCCGGTTTAAATAGCTTATCATAACTACTGATAATTTCTGGGATGCCGCCGATATTAGCCGCTAAAACTTTTAAGCCGGCCGCGTGCGCTTCGTAAATAGTCATCGGCGCATTTTCATAACACAGAGAGGGAACAATTAAAAAATCATTTTCCGTCATTATTTCTTTTACCTTATCGCCGAACAGGCGTCCCCGAAATTCAATTTGTTTATCGCCCGCAGTTATCTTTTGAGCGCTTGTTAAAAGAGCGCCATCGCCGATAATAGTTAATTTAATCTCGGGTCTTATTTGTAAAGCGCTTTTAAAAGCCGCTAAAAGAAACATAATTCCTTTATGTTTTTCGATTTGGCCGACAAAGAGGAAGTTTTTTGCTGGTTGGTTATGATTTAAGACCGCCGTACTTTTGAGCGCTGTGAGATTTTTAATTTCAGTTTGCGAATTTTTAAAGAAACCGCGCTGGCGATGTTGTTCAAGTAGCCAGAGAGAAGGTGAAATAACTTTCGCCGGTGAGAGAAAAAAAGCGCGGGTAAAGAATTGATAAATTTTAGCGCTCAAACCGTCGATAATTTTTTCTTTTCCTAACATCATTAGACCCGTGGGGTAAAGCAATTGGATATCATGTAGGTAATGCTCATGACGGATTTTGAGCTTTTTAATCGCTTGAGGCAAAAGAAAGCCCAGGCCCATGAGATTGTGAGTAATAATTAATTCTGGTTTTTCTGCTACTAGAATTTTTTTAATTGCCGCCGTTTTGCGCCAAGAGAAAATATTAGCCAGGTGCCAAAAAACTTTGATAAATGACGGCAGGGTCGCAAGGCTATAATAGTAAGACGGGAAGTAGTATATTTTTAATTCCTTATTGGTAAGCGCTTCTTCCGGGGGCACAAGCTCTTTCCTTGGTTTAGTCGTAATCAGAAAAACATCGTGGCCTTGGGATTTTAAATCAGTGACCATTTGTTTTATAACTGTTTCCGCGCCGCCGCGGTTATAGGGATAATAAAGATTATTAGCGAGAGCGATTTTCATTTTAATTAAACAAAGTTTCTAAGCGGCTTTTCATTTTATTTTTATCGTATTTTTCTTCGGCTAGGCGTCTAGCGGATAAAGCCATGACGCGCCGCATTTCTTCATTATTAAAAATAAATTCTAATTTATTTTTTAAGTCTGTCGGATTATTTGGCTCAATTAATAAGCCTTGTTCGTGGTCGCTAAATACCCGGCGCACGCCCGGCAAGTTTGAGGCGATAACAGGAACGCCACAAGCCAGCGCTTCGATCAGAACCAAGCCGAAAGCTTCATTGCTGTTAATTGAGGGAAGGATAAATAAGTCGGCGTTTTGGAAAGTGCGCACTAGTTCCGCGCCGCTCAATTTTCCCGTGAACTCAACTTGCTTTTTTATATTCAAGCGGTCGCTCAACTCCTCGTAATGGGGGCGCAAGTTGCCTTCGCCGACAATTTTCAAACGCCAATTGCGGTTGGCGACAATTACCAGGGAGTTTAATAAAACATCAATTCCTTTGAAGTAATGGGCTTGGTCCAGCCCGCCGACGAATAGTAAATTTAAACGATCGCGTTTAATAAATTTATCATTGATATAATGAACTATTTCTTGGGCGCGGGCAATAATTTTATTATCTAACGGACGGTTTAATAATTTCGGTTGAAATTTTTCTAAATCGATTCCAAAAGGGATTTCTTGGAATTTATCCTTATGAGTTTCGTAATAACTTTTGATTTGGCTGGATTTAATATAATCTAAACTGGCCGTGACAATAGTTTCGGCTTGGTTAAGTAGGGAGCGGCGGACAAGGCGGCTCGGCCAGCTTAAAAATTGAGCGAGCGGACTAAGTCCACGCACATCCATGTGGTAATGAATAATTAATTTGGGACGAGGAAAAAATAATTTAAAAAACCAAACCACTTCCGCCGTGCCGAAAAAAGGATAATGCAAATAAATGTAATCGAATTTATTTAAACGCCAGAAAAGCTGCGGTAAAAAAGCGCCATGGCCTAAGCGTAGCCATGGGTTAAGGGTTGAGGGGGTAAAAGTCGTTATTTCATGTTTGTCTTCGAGCAGTTTATTTATTTCGTAAGCACTATTGCCAATGCCGCCGGCGTAAGGCGGAAAAGCGCAGACAATTGAGGCGATTTTCATAAATTAAGAAATAGAAGCGCTATTTTTTAAGAGTCAGAGCCTGATTGAGGGTGCTGATATTTTTTTCCATTTTGGCGATTGTCAGCCGCATTCGGAAAACTTGATAAATCAAAGCGAGAACCGTCAGGTAAACTAAAATATTAATCGCCGATCCGGAAAATCCGAGCCAAGCCACGAGCAGGTCGATTTGTTTTATAAATATTACCGCGCCGAGAGCGAGCAACCAGAAAATCAGCCAGAGAAGGAATTCGTTTCCGTTAATTTGTTTTTTATTCTTTTGCCCGAAGAGGCGGAGAAGAAAGAAGGCGATAACGATTAAAGCAAGAATTTGTTGAAGCATATTTAATTGATTAATTTTTGAATGATTATATCTTTGATTATTTGGAAGCCGCCGCTTAGTTTCTGGCCATAGTGGTGGTAAATGACCGTAATCGGAACCTCGACGACGCGGTTTTTATTTTTAAATAATTTATAAATAATTTCACTGCAGTGCGCCTTGCCGTCATTTTCTATTTTTAAATTTAAGGCGCTCTCCCGGCTTAAAGCGCGAAAGCCGCTCTGAGGATCGCTTAAACGGATATTGAAAAATAAAAGATTAATGAAGCGAGCGAGCGGCATAATAACGTATTCTTTGACTTTGGGGAGATTGGATTTTTTAGTCAGGAAGCGAGAGCCCAATACGGCGTCAGCCTTATTTTCGAGGATTGGCTTTATCATTTCCGGGATATCGGTTGCCTGGAATTGGTCATCGGCGTCAAAATGGATAATAATGTCGGCACCCCTGTCTAGAGCGAGCTGGGTTCCGGTGCGCAGAGCCGCTCCTTGATCGCGGTTAATAATATGGCGGACAGCGATAGCGCCGGCGGAGTGAGCGGCGCTAAAAGTATTATCTTTCGAGCCGTCATCGATTACTATAATTTCGTTAACAAAAGAACGGACATTATTTATGACTTTTACAATATTTTTCTCTTCATTATAGGCGGGAATGACGCAAGTTATTTTCATACGCTGTTTTATGGTTTTTTTTATTCGTCCTTTAAGAGGCCGTCTTTAATTTTCTTTTGTCTGTCAAAACTGAGCGGCTCGTAGCCATCTTTAAGCGCCAGGCGGCCTAGCTTTTCCCAAAATTTTTCTTTAGTCGTTTCCAATTTAGTTTCGAGAAGGCATTTTTTAAGATTGGGTGTTAATTCTAAGACTTCAAAAAGGCCGATTGCGTGGCGCTTCTTAGTCCGCTTTAAATCAACTACCCGCTGGTTAATGATCAGTTTAAGACTATCAAGCTTTAATTTCAAGGGCATTTTCATTTTAAGGTAGCCCGCTAAAACTTCCCAGACCGAGTTGGTAGTTATGGTGCCGAGAATGAGCCGGCCGGTAGCGGCCGCGGCCGTAGCGTTTTTAAGATCATCTTCGGTTTTTATGTCAGTAATAATAACATCAGAATCGGTTTGTAAAACTTTAGCCCAATTATTTTTGGTGGCCGCTAAATTATTTACGCCTTCCACGGGGTGTTCTAATTTCGGCCCGAGAAAGTAAAGGCTACGATCGGGCGTATTTATTTTTTGTAGTAGGGAATAGAGGGTAGTGCTTTTACCCTGACCGTGGGGTGAGCTGAGTAAAATAAGACCAGAACGTTTATCCAGAGCCGCTTTTATTATTTTAAGATGATTTTTTTGTAAACCTAATTGTTCAAGACGTAAAAGTTTGCTATTCTTTGGCAGAATATTAATTATTATTTTTTCGCCACTGCGCGCGGTTAAAATCGTCAAATAAAAGGTTAAGCGATAATTCTTGTCTTCAATTTTGCAATATTTTTTAGTGGTTAGCTCATCGGGCGCGATAGAAAGAAGCTGTCGGAGCGCTAGACCTAGCTCTTTTTCTAATTTTTTAGGGAGACCGAAAGAACGCTCTTCACCACCGGGGAAATGGTATCTCAAGGCAATTTTCTGGGGCGCGCTCTCGATAACTAGGCCATGGGCGCCCTCGCTCGCCGCGTAATTAAAAATATGGGAAATGATTTTTTTGCTCATAATACTATTATTATACCTTATTTTATATTATTTTAAAATGTGTTAAAATGATTATATTAACCCGCATTTTTACGGGATTTAAGTGTTATGTTAAGACTATATGGCCTACTCTAATTTTTATGCTCGTTTTCGCGCCACCCTTGATAAAATCAAGTTATCCTTGGGTACAATTTTTCGTTTTCGGCCGGCGCTTGTCTATTCGGCTTTTGTTATCGCTTGGCAAATAATAGCTTGGTTTCAAGTCTGGTTTATTCATCGTAATCTGAGTGGCAACATTTTAGTTTTGCATTATAACGTTGATTTTGGCATTGATTTAGTAGGAGATCCGGCGCTTATTTATCTTTATCCTTTTTTTGGCCTGGGAGTATTTCTGCTTAATTTGATTATTTTAGCGGTTTTTTATAAAGATAAGAATTTTAAAATTTTAGCCCACTTTCTCTTGGGCGCCGCCGCCTTATTCGGTTTATTTTTAAGCATTGCGCTTTTGGCGGTTTATCTAATTAATTTTCGTTAAGACCTTATGTTGGAATTCTATCTGGTTAAAGTCTTGTTTTTCGCCACGCTCGCTTTTATTTTTGCGACTTTAGCGACTCCGCTTCTAACCCACTATCTCTATAAATATAAATTGGGCAAAAAAATAAGGAATAATGGTGCGACACCGATTTTTAGTGAACTTCACGCCCATAAGGAGGGAACGCCAACCATGGGTGGCGTTTTAATTTGGGGGACGGTTTTATTTTTAATTTTATTGTTTTCTGCTTTTTCCCAATTTCTACCTGGGGCGATTTTTGAGCATTTAAACTTTCTCTCGCGCGCGGAAACACTGCTACCCTTGGGGGCCTTAGTGATTACGGCTCTTATCGGCTTATTTGATGATTGGCTAGATGTCCGAGGCAAAGGAGTCCTCGGCGGCGGTGGCTTAAAATTACGCCACCGGATTTTAATCTATACCTTAATCGCGACCGTTCTCGCCCTTTGGTTTTATTTTAAATTAGATTGGACGATTTTTCATATTCCTTTCCTGGGTAATTTTGAAATCGGCGCTTGGTATATCCCAATTTTTATTTTTGTGATTGTGGCTACCTCATTTTCAGTCAACGAAACTGATGGTCTCGATGGT
>Ga0172381_10003468_pt1 | contig 16700 bp, 17 predicted proteins | sample Leawel6488metaG_FD_119754 | JGI IMG/M metagenome (GOLD analysis project Ga0172381, IMG submission 119754) | Leachate microbial communities from a municipal landfill in Southern Ontario, Canada - Leachate well 64-88 metaG | ecosystem: Engineered > Solid waste > Landfill > Unclassified | place... | reverse complement strand
AGCAAACAAGACAAGCAGCGGCTGAAACACCCGCTGGTGGGCGGCATGATCCTGTTTGCCCGCAACTGGCAAAGCCGCGACCAGCTCACGGCCTTGTGCCACAGCATCAAGAAGGTGCGCAAGGATTTGCTGATTTGTGTCGACCATGAAGGCGGCCGGGTGCAGCGTTTCAAGACCGATGGTTTTACCCATTTGCCGCCCATGCGCGCGCTGGGCGAGTTGTGGCTGCAAGACGGCAAGGCGGGCGAGGGCAGCGGTGCCCTGCGCGCCACCCGCGCCGCCACCGCCTGTGGTTACGTGCTGGGCGCCGAGCTGCGCGCTTGCGGCGTTGACCTGAGCTTTACCCCGGTGCTGGACCTGGATTACGGTGAGAGCAGCGTGATTGGCAACCGCGCACTTCATCGCGACCCGCGCGTGGTGACTTTGCTGGCCAAGAGCCTGATGCACGGCTTGTTGCAAAGCGGCATGGCCAACTGCGGCAAACATTTTCCGGGCCATGGCTTTGTCAAAGCCGATTCGCACACCGACATTCCGGTCGACAAGCGCAGCCTCAAGGCCATTCTGGCCGATGATGCCCGGCCCTATGACTGGCTCGGCACGGCGCTCACCAGCGTCATGCCGGCGCATGTGATCTACCCCAGGGTAGACGCGCGTCCGGCCTGTTTTTCCGGCAGGTGGCTGGGCGAGATCCTGCGCGGCCAGCTCGGCTTTACCGGGGCGGTGTTCAGTGACGACCTGTCCATGGCCGGTGCCCGCGTGCTGGACGGCCAGCCGGTCAGCCCGACCCAGGCGGCCGTGGCGGCGCTGAATGCGGGTTGCGACATGGTGCTGCTGTGCAACCAGTCGATGGGCGAGGGCGCCGAGCTCGATGCCTTGATCAACGGCCTGACCGAAGCGCAACTCAAGGGCCAGTGGCAAGCGAGTGACGCCAGCGAAGAACGCCGGTTGGCCATGTTGCCGGCCAGCCGTGCCATGCCGTGGGACGACCTGATGGTGCAGCCCGCCTACATGCAGGCGCTCGACCTGCTGCCGTAAATTCAGGGCGAGCGGTGCAGCCGGGGCGCTGATAACTCGGCGATCATGTCCTGGGTCGCCGCGTCCACATTGGGCTGGGACTTGAGCAAATTGGCTGCCATGAGCAGCTTGCGCAGGTCCTGCAGGTCTTTCACGGTGGGGGCCACCTTGATCTGGGCAATGGCTGCCGAGCTGTTGCCGCCCTTGATCAAGGCGACTATTTTGGGTGCCCAAACACTGGGACGTGACATTTACTTTCCTTTGAATGGGGTGGGTGGCTATTTTGGCTGATCCGGCGGCCTTCTGCGGGACAATCTCAAGGTGATGCTTTGCGGGTCAGACCACTCGCGAAGCGACGTGCTCTGACCTCAACAAATTTGATGCTTTGCGGGTCAGACCACTCGCGAAGCGACGTGCTCTGACCTCAACTAATTTGATGCTTTGTGGGTCAGACCACTCGCGAAGCGACGTGCTCTGACCCCAACTCATTATGAAGAACAAACTCCTCAGCAGCGGCCTGGTCTACAGCACCGACAGCGGCCGCATGTGCCCGCAGTGCCGACAGCCGCTGGCGCAGTGCAGCTGCCGCAAGGCCGCAGCCCGCCCGGCGGGCGACGGCATCGTGCGTGTCTCACGCCAGACCAAAGGGCGTGCCGGCAAGGGCGTGACGCTGGTCAGGGGCCTGGACCTGGATGACGCGGCCCTGACCACCCTGGGCAAGCAGCTCAAAACGGCCTGCGGCTCGGGCGGCACGGTGAAAGACGGCGTGATCGAGGTGCAGGGCGACCATGTCGAACGCGTCATGGAACTGCTCAAGGCCCAGGGCCACAGCGTCAAGCGCGCAGGCGGCTGAGATGAACCCCGAAGACCTGCTGTTGCTGGTGACGCGTGCCATGCCGTTCGGCAAGTACAAGGGCCGCCTGATCGCCGATTTGCCGGGCGACTACCTGCGCTGGTTTGTGCGCGAGGGTGTGCCCAAGGGCGAGATCGGCCGCCTGCTGGCGCTGATGCACGAGATCGACCACAACGGGCTGTCTGATTTGCTCAAGCCGCTGCGTTCTAATCAGTTGGGGTCAGAGCACGTCGCTTCGCGAGTGGTCTGACCCGCAAGGTTTCAGTTTAGTTGGGGTCAGAGCACGTCGCTTCGCGAGTGGTCTGACCCGCAAAGCCTCAAGAATCACCCGAGACGTCCCACAGCCGTGCGCCTGCGGTCTCCAGATGCGTCAGGTACACGCGCACCTCGAATTCGAGCTGGTGGTAGCCGGGCTCCATGTGCTGGCAGAGCTGGTAAAACGCCTTGTCGTGGGCTTTTTCCTTCAGGTGCGCCAGCTCGTGCACGGTGATCATTCTCAGGAATTCATCGGGAACGTTTTTGAACAGCGAGGCGATGCGGATTTCGCGCTTGGCCTTGAGCTTGTTGCCCTGCACGCGTGACACGCTGGTGTGCGTGCCCAGGGCGTTTTTGACGACATGCAGCTTGCTGTCAAAGAGCACCTTGTTGACCGGCTCGGCGCCGCGCAGGTAATCGGTTTTCAGCGCTTGCACATAGTCAAACAGGGCGCGGTCGGTGCGCACCGTATGGGCCTGCGGGTATTTTTGCAGCAGCCAGTCGGCCACCTGGTCGTGCTGCAGCATCTGCGCCACCTGCGCCAGCGTGGCGGCGGGGTAGCCTTGCAGGTATTTGAGAGCGACAACTGGCGCGGAAACGGGGGCGTGATTCATGGTTTTACGTGGGGTCTGGCTGGGCGAAGGCAGCTTCTACAATGCACACCCCATCCATTGGTGGGAGCAGCGACCATTTTCCACTTTCCATGCATTCACTTCACGAACCCACCCATTTACCCGTCGAGGTGCCGGACCCTGCTGCGCAGGATGAGGTCACCGATGTGCCGCTCAAGATCGAGGACTGGCTCACCGTCATCGTCATGGGCTTGCTGGCCCTCATCACCTTTGCCAACGTGCTGGTGCGCTATTTCACCGACCAGTCCTTTGCCTGGACCGAAGAATTTTCGGTCTTTCTGATGATCGTGCTGGCGCTGGTGGCGGGCTCGGCCTCGGTGGCGCGCAACCGCCACATCCGGATTGAATTTTTTTCCGACAGCGGCTCCCCCGCGCGCCAGCGTGCGCTGGCGCGTTTTGGCGCCCTGATGGTGGCTGTGTTGTTCGCCTTGATGGCGGTGCTGAGCGCACGCATGGTTTATGACGACTTTCAGTACGGTGAAACCTCGCCCGGCATCGGCGTGCCGCAATGGTGGTACAGCATGTGGCTGCCCATTCTGGCCACCGCCATTGCCTTGCGGGCGCTGGGCCTGTTCATCCGCCGGGGGCGACGCGCATGATTGCCACGCTGCTGTTTGTGGTGTTTCTGGTCATGATGCTGGTCGGCGTACCGATTGGCGCGTCGCTGGGGCTGGCGGGTGCTGCGGCCATCGCGCTGGCCAACCTGGATGCGCAGTGGTTTGGCCTGCTGGCGGTACCGCAAAACTTTTATGCCGGTCTGGGCAAGTACCCCTTGCTGGCGATTCCGATGTTTGTGCTGGTGGGCTCCATTTTTGACCGCTCGGGTGTGGCGCTGCGCCTGGTGAACTTTGCCATTGCCATCATTGGGCGCGGCCCCGGCATGCTACCCGTGGTGGTGATTGCCGTGGCCATGTTGATGGGCGGCATCTCCGGCTCCGGGCCGGCCACCGCCGCGGCCGTGGGCGGCGTGATGATCGCCGCCATGACGCGCTCGGGCTACCCGCCGGCGTTTTCAGCGAGTGTGGTGGGCGCCGCGGCGTCGATCGACATTTTGATTCCGCCCTCGATTGCCTTCATTATTTATTCGGTGCTGGTGCCGGGCGCGTCGGTGCCGGCCATGTTTGCCGCGGGCATGCTGCCGGGTTTGCTGGTGGGCCTGGCCTTGATGGTGCCCTGCGTCTGGCTGTCGCGCAAACACCATTTGGGCCAGCACGAGGCGCAGCTGCCCAAGCCCCCGTTTTGGGCCAGCCTGCGCGAAGCCTCCTGGGGCCTGGCGGCGCCGGTGCTGATTCTGGGCGGCATGCGGGCGGGCTGGTTCACGCCCACCGAGGCCGCTGTGGTGGCGGTTTTTTACGGCCTGTTTGTCGGCATGGTGATCTACCGCACCATCCGGGTGCGTGACCTGTTTCACATCTTGCGCGAATCCGGCGAGTTGTCGGCCATTATTTTGCTGGTGGTCGCGTTGGCGGGCATTTTTGCCTATTCACTGTCCACCCTGGGCATTGTGGACCCGCTGACGCAGGCCATTGTGAATTCGGGCTTGGGTGAATACGGGGTGCTCGCGCTGTTGATTTTGATGCTGGTGGTGGTGGGCATGTTTCTGGACGGGATTTCGATCTTTTTGATCTTTGTGCCGCTGCTCCTGCCCATCGTCAATTTCTACCATTGGGATACCGTCTGGTTTGGCGTGCTGTTGACGCTGATGGTGGCGCTGGGCCAGTTCACGCCGCCCATCGCGGTGAACCTGATGGTGTCATGCCGCATTGCCGGGGTGCGCATGGAAGAAAGCGTGCGCTGGGTGTTATGGTTGATGGCCGCGCTGCTGTGCGTCTTGCTGCTGGTCATCATGGTTCCGTCGATTGCGCTGTGGCTGCCCACGCGCCTGGGCTACTGATTTTTGGAATTTTTAACCAAGGAGATTGATGTCATGAAAGTTCGTACCTTACTCAAGCTGGCGCTGGCCGCAGGCGCACTGAGCGTGGCCACGCTGGGTTCAGCGCAAAGCTACAAATCGGAATACCGCATGTCGCTGGTGCTGGGCCCGGCCTTCCCCTGGGGCAAGGGCGGCCAGATCTGGGCGGACCTGGTGAAGGAACGCACGCAAGGCCGCATCAACATCAAGCTGTACCCGGGGGTGTCGCTGATCCAGGGCGACCAGACGCGCGAATTCTCCGCGCTGCGCCAGGGCGTGATCGACATGGCGGTGGGCTCCACCATCAACTGGTCGCCGCAAGTCAAGCAGCTCAACCTGTTCTCGATGCCTTTCCTGATGCCCGACTACGCCGCGGTGGACGCGCTGACCCAGGGGCCGGTGGGCAAGCAGATGTTTGCCACGCTGGACAAGGCGGGCGTGGTGCCGCTGGCCTGGGGCGAAAACGGCTACCGTGAACTCTCCAACTCCAAGCGCGCGGTGCGCACGCCGACTGACCTCAAGGGCATGAAGATCCGCGTGGTCGGCTCGCCGCTGTTCCTGGACACCTTCACCGCCCTGGGGGCCAATCCGACGCAAATGAGCTGGGCCGACGCGCAACCCGCGTTTGCCAGCGGCGCCGTTGACGGCCAGGAAAATCCGCTGTCGATCTTCACCGCTGCCAAGCTGCACAACGTCAGCCAGAAGCATGTGACGATGTGGGGTTATGTGGCCGATCCGCTGATTTTTGTCGTCAACAAGGAAATCTGGGCTTCCTGGACGCCGGCGGACCAGGCCATCGTGCGCCAGGCTGCGCTGGATGCGGGCAAGCAGGAAATTGCGCTGGCGCGCAAGGGCTTGGTGGAGGCCGACCAACCGCTGCTGAAAGAAATTTCCGCCCTGGGTGTCACGATCACGCAGCTGAGCCCGGCTGAGCGCGACGCTTTTGTCAAGGCCACGCGCCCGGTCTATGACAAGTGGAAAAACACCGTGGGTGTGGACCTGGTCAAGGCAGCCGAAGCTTCCATCGCGGCGCGCAAGAAGTAATCCGCTGTGGTCATGCCGGACTCGATCCGGCATCCATTGGATTCGGATTGCCTGGACTGCGGGTCAAGCCCGCAATGACAAACCGACCTGGTCATCGTGGGTCAACACCTCGCCGCGCAGCGTGAAGGTGCGCGTGTCGGTGATGGTCACATCGACCATCTGCCCGACCAGGCGCGGCTGGCCGACAAAATTCACCACCCGGTTGCACTCGGTGCGGCCCATGAGTTCGGTGGCGTCGCGCTTGGAAGCGCCTTCCACCAGGATGCGCTGCACCGTGCCCATGCGGCTCTCGGAGATGCGCTGGATGCTGTCGTTGATGACGCCTTGCAGGTGCTGCAGGCGGCGCAGCTTGACCTCGTGCGGGGTGTCGTCAGCCAGGTTGGCCGCGGGTGTGCCGGGGCGCGGGCTGAAAATGAAGCTGAAACTGTTGTCAAAGCCGACATCGTCGATGAGCTTCATCATCTTGCCAAAGTCGTCTTCGGTCTCGCCCGGAAAACCCACGATAAAGTCGCTGCTGAGTGCCATGTCGGGCCGAATGGCGCGCAGCTTGCGCACCGTGCTCTTGTATTCCATAGCGGTGTAGCCGCGTTTCATGGCCATCAAAATGCGGTCGCTGCCGTGCTGCACCGGCAGGTGCAGGTGGCTGACCAGTTTGGGCAGCTTGTCGTAGGCGGCGATCAGCGCGGGTGTGAATTCGTTGGGGTGACTCGTGACGTAACGGATGCGCTCGATGCCGGGAATGTCCGACACGTATTCGAGCAGGGTGGCAAAGTCGGCCACCTCGCCGGTGTCGCCTGCAGCGCCTGGGTTGCTGATCATTTTTGCGCGCCAGGCGTTCACGTTCTGCCCCAGCAGGGTGATTTCCTTCACGCCCTGGTCGGCCAGGCCCGCCACTTCCACCAGCACGTCCTCGAACGGGCGGCTCACCTCTTCGCCGCGGGTGTAGGGCACCACGCAGTAGCTGCAGTACTTGGAGCAGCCTTCCATGATGCTCACAAAGGCGCTGGCGCCTTCGACACGTGCGGGAGGCAGGTGGTCGAATTTCTCGATCTCGGGGAAGCTGATGTCGACCTGCGAACGGTTCAGGCGCGCGCGCTCATCGAGCATTTGCGGCAGGCGGTGCAGGGTTTGCGGGCCAAAGACCACGTCGACATAGGGCGCGCGCGCAATGATGGCTTCGCCTTCCTGGCTCGCCACGCAGCCGCCAACGCCGATCAGCGCGCCCCGTTTTTTGAGGTGCTTGACGCGGCCCAGATCAGAGAACACTTTTTCCTGCGCCTTCTCGCGCACCGAGCAGGTGTTGAACAAAATCAGGTCGGCCTCTTCGACGTTGTCGGTCGGCGTGTAACCCTGGGCCGCGCCGAGCACGTCGCTCATCTTGTCCGAGTCGTACTCGTTCATCTGGCAGCCGTAGGTTTTGATGAAGACTTTTTTGCTCATGGTGATACTTTGATGGTGCTGGCGCTGTTGAGCGCCGGGTCACTGATCAAACGGGGATCTGCCGTCGTCAGTTTTTATATTTGTCGGCATCCGGGCCGAGGACAAGGCGGGTCAGTGGTTCGATGCCCGTGCGTTTGGGCTGTGCTTGGTGCCTGGCACGGCAGGCGGTTCTTGTGAGAGGGTGATCAGCGTCACTGGCAGGGCGATTCGCCCAGAAGAAAAGCCCTTGAGGGCGGGGAGGCAGCGGTTCATGGTGTTCATCCAGAGGCTGTGAAAGAAGGCCGGATTTTAAGGCGCCGCGGTCTTGCCCACCGCGGCCAACGCGCGCAGCTTGTCTTTCTTGCTCGGGCGCAGGCCCTTGACGCCGCCGTTGCCGGGGGCCTCGGGGTGGCTGGAGGCGGGCGGGGCGGTCTCCAGCGCCTCGAACCCCGGAATGCTTTCCAGCGCCAGGTCGAGGCCCTGGCGTTTGGCAATCAGCCGCCAGTGCGCCAGCGTGGCGGCACTGACAAAGCTCACGGCCAGGCCCGGTTCGCCCGCGCGACCGGTGCGGCCCACGCGGTGGGTGTAGTCGTTGGCCGAGCGCGGCAGGTCAAAGTTCACCACCACCGGCAGGCCCGCAATGTCCAAGCCGCGCGCCGCCACATCGGTGGCCACCACCACGCCCAGGCGCTCCGCCTTGAAGTCGGTCAGCACCTGGCTGCGCTTGCCCTGGCTCAGCTCGCCGTGAAAGGGCTCGGCCGTCAAGCCGGCCTTGCGCAGCTTGTCGGCCACGATCTCGGCGGCAAATTTGGTGGCCACAAACACCAGCACCCGCGTCCAGGCGTTCTGCTGGATCAGGTGGCGCAGCAATTGGGTGCGTTTGGGCGTGTCCACGGCGATGGCGCGCTGCACGATGGCCGTGGGGGGTGCCGCGTCAGGGCGCACATCGACGCGCACCGGCTCATGCAACAGGGTGTTGGCCAGCGCCTGCACGGCCGGCGCGAAAGTGGCCGAGAAAAACAGGCTTTGACGTTTTGCGGGAAGGAGTGCCAGCAGCTGGTTCAGCTCTTCGGCAAAACCCAGGTCGAGCAGGCGGTCGGTCTCGTCGAGCACCAGCAGACGCACGCCGGAGAGCTTGACGGCCTTGTGCGCCACCAGGTCCAGCAGCCGCCCCGGTGTCGCCACCAGCACCTCGGTGCCACCCCGCAAGCCCATCATTTGCGGGTTGATCGAGACACCGCCAAACACCACGCTGACCCTGGGTTGTTGGGGCAAGTGCTGCGCCAGCGCACGCAGGGTGTCGCCCACCTGGGTGGCCAGTTCGCGCGTGGGCACCAGCACCAGCGCCTGCGCCTGTCGGCCCGCCGGGTCCGACAGGCTTTGCAGCAGGGGCAAGGCAAAGGCCAGCGTTTTGCCCGAGCCGGTGTGCGCGCAGCCCAGCACGTCGCGGCCCTGCAATGCCGGCCCGATGGCCCCCAGCTGGATCGGTGTGGGCGCGTCGAAACCCAGGTTGCGAACGGCTTCAGATAGCGGGCTGGACAAGCCAAGTGTGGAAAAAGACATAAGGGTGGTGTGGTGTGGGGTCAGGAGCGGCAGGGCGATGTGGCGATGTGGTGGGTCAGTTTACGTGTTTCGCATCCGGGGGCACAGGCAGACGGCCGCGGCGGGGCTGGACGCATAATCACCCCTCACTCGCGGAGGCCTGTCGCAGGCAGTCAACAACAAATTCAAAGGACAGCATGAAAAAAACATTCCAACTCAATGTCGAGGGCAAAAACCGCGACCGCGTGCTGGAGGCCACCAAGCACGAAATTCGCCAGTACATCAAGCGTGAACGCCGTAAAACATTGCCCGAAGGCGCGGACTTCTGGGACTTCGACTGCCAGTTTGGCACCCGCCCGGACAACGCGCAGGGGGTGCACCTGGCCACACTGACCGCCTTGATCGACGCCGTGGACAAGGAGGGCGGCGATGCGTTTTACCTGGAGCTGCTGGCCAAACCGGGCTACCGCGGCGCCCGCGCTGGCGCTGAGCCAGCCGACAACGAGGCGCCGTAAAAAAAACTGTCGGCCAGGTGAAGTCGGCCCCTGGCCGTCACGACCAGTTGACACGAGGAAGTGTTGGTAAAAATGTCGCCTGTTTTGTGGCCGTGCTGTACACTTTTGGGCATGGGTACCGTCACCTTCGACATCCTTAAATTCGTTGTCTGACTTGAAAATTCGGTTTGTCACGTGAACAATACATCACTGGCAACCAAGGCGGACATCCGTGATGTTCGCAACGATGTAAGCAAGCTCGATAAAGAGGTAGCGCTTGTCAGGGCAGATATTGGCTTGGTGAAATGGATGATGGGTGCCCTGATTGCCCTGGCCGTTGCCAATTTCGCCAAACAGAATTTTTGAAGTTGCCCACAAGCCCCACCGGGCTCGACTACTACATTGTATTTTTCAAGTCAAGTTCCACACGGAATGACAAAGGGCTGGTTTTTTTAACCATTGCAATGTGTATTTTTATCTGCATAATATGGGGAATGAATTTCACCTGGGATGAAACCAAGCGACAGGCCAATTTGCAAAAGCACGGGCTCGACTTTGCGGATGCGGAAAAGGTGTTCAGCGGGCCAATGGTTCTGTTTGAAGACCTGCGCAATGACTACGGCGAGCAGCGCATGACTGGTATCGGCCAGCTCGAATCCCTGGTGGTGCTGATCGTTCATGTTGAAACCGATGAACAAATCCGCATCATTTCCATGAGAAAGGCAGACAGCGATGAAACAGACCTCTACTTCAAAAATGCCGGTTACTTCTGACGATGACGCGCCCAAACTGACGCAGGCGGCGTTCGATGGTGCGCGGCTGCGTATCGGTGGCAAGGATGTGAGCCGGGCCGAATGGCAGGCGGCGGTGCGTGCGCGGGTTGGTAAGCAGCGCATCAACATCATGCTGGATGCGCCCGTGGTGGAGCACTTCAAGGCGGCTGCCGGTGGCCGGGGATACCAGACGCTGATCAATGAGGCATTGCGAGAGGCAATACGCGGGCAGGATGTGGTGGACGCGGTGCGACAAGTCGTGCGTGAGGAACTGGGGCGCGTGGCTGTGTGACTGAACTTGCCCCCAATGTTGCCCCCCACATGGCCCCGGAAGTCAATAGCCAACGTGGGTCAACGTCAGATATAAAAAACCCTAAGCTGTTGAATTGCTTAGGGTTTTTATGGCTTTCGACGGTCGAAAGAAGTATTCGTGGTGGTGATAGGTGGATTTGAACCACCGACATCAGCATTATGAATGCTGCGCTCTAACCAGCTGAGCTATATCACCGACAGGGCGAGATTATAGCGGTTTGTGAGCCGCTTTTTGGCGACCCGGTGCATCATTGGTGCGTAAATACGGCCTTGCGCTTGTTGATAAACGCGTCCATGCCTTCTTTTTGGTCGGAGGTGGCGAACAAGGCGTGAAACAGGCGGCGCTCGAACATGATGCCGTCATTCAGGCTGCTCTCGAACGCACGGTTGATTGATTCCTTGGCGGCCATGACGGCGACTTGCGAGAACTCGCTGATCATGAGCGCGGCACCCAGCGCTTCGTCCATCAGCTTGTCGAGCGGCACCACGCGGCTCACCAGCCCGGAGCGTTCGGCTTCAACGGCGTCCATCATGCGCCCGGTCAGCGCCAGGTCCATGGCCTTGGCCTTGCCCACCGCACGCGGCAGGCGCTGCGTGCCACCGGCACCCGGAATAATGCCGAGCTTGATTTCGGGCTGGCCAAAGCGCGCGTTGTCGGCGGCAATGATGAAGTCGCACATCATGGTCAGCTCGCAGCCGCCACCCAGGGCAAAACCGCTCACCGCGGCGATCACGGGCTTGCGCACCGTGCGGATTTTTTCCCAGTTGCGGGTGATGTAATCGCCTTTGTAGGCATCGGCAAAACTGTAGCTGGCCATGGCGCCAATGTCGGCGCCGGCGGCAAAGGCTTTCTCGCTGCCGGTGATGATCATGCAGTGGATGCCGGCGTCAGCATCGAAGGCCTGCAGCGCGTCGCCGAGCTCGGTCATGAGCTGGTCGTTGAGGGCGTTGAGCTGTTTGGGGCGGTTCAGCGTGATGATGCCGACCTTGTCGGCTTCGGTGCGCACGGTGATCATTTCGTAAGTCATGGGGTCTCCTGCTAAGTAAAAAAGTGGGGTCAGTCGGGGTTCTTGCCGTCGAGCCAGGTGTCGACCTGCTTGAGGTCAATCACCCCGAGTTTGACACTGCATGCCGTATCCGGGACATGCAGCGACAGCGTCAGCAGGCGCTGGTCGCGGGCAACCAGTGCCCGACAGTGCGTGTCACTGCCGAGGTAAGTGGCCAGATCGTCGAGTTTGTTCAGACGCCAGCGTTGGGTGCTTTGACCCTGGCCGGTGGCCACGCCCAGCCATTCGTCACCCGCCGCAAAGCCCGCCTGTTCGGCGGCGCTGCCGCGCAGCACGCTCTTGAGACGAATGCCTTGCTGTTCGTTGATCTTGATGCCCAGTTGATCAGGCAGCGGCGCACGCTCTTCATCAACGCGAATGCCGTGCTGTTTCAGCAGTTTTTTGATCGGCAGGTCGGCCGTGCCATGCACCCACTGCTGCAGCTCGGCGCCATAGGATTTGCCCGACAGGTCGGCCAGCACGGCCAGCAGGTTGTCTTGCGTCATGGGGCCGCCCTGGCAGCGCTGCCACAGCGCGCGCATCACCGCGTCGAGGCTGGTTTTGCCAGCGTGGCGCAGGCTCAGGTCCAGGCACAGGGCCACCAGCGCGCCCTTGGTGTAGTAACTCACCGTGGCATTGGCGGTGTTTTCATCCTGCCGGTAGTACTTGACCCAGGCGTCAAAGCTGGACTGGGCCACACTTTGCAGCTGGCGTCCGGGGGTTTGCAGCACCTGGTTGATGGTTTTTGCCAGTAATTTGAGGTAGTGCGCGGTGTCAATCAGCTTGGCCCGGCGCAGCAGCAGGTCGTCAAAGTAGCTGGTAAAGCCTTCAAAAAACCACAGTAGCTCGGTGTAATTTTCCCGGGCGTAGTCGTAGCGGTCAAACTCAAGCGGGCGCAGGCGCTTGACGTTCCAGGTGTGAAAGTACTCGTGGCTGATCAGACCCAGCAGGGTGGTGTAGCCGTCCGATGGTGCGCCTGACCGGGTTTGCCCCAGGCGCGGCAGGTCGGCGCGCTTGCAGATGAGAGCGGTCGAGTGGCGGTGCTCCAGCCCGCCATAACCGTCATGCACGGCGTTGAGCATGAACAGGTAGTGGCGCTGCGGCGCCTGTTGCGGCTGCTTGCCGTGCCAGAAGCTGATTTCAGCCTCGCAAATGGCCTGGGTGTCGGCCAGCAGGCGCGCGCCGTCAAAACTGTCCGGTGCGCCCGAGACGATGAAGTGGTGCTTGATGCCGGCGGCGACAAATTCGCCGCGCCAGAAGGGCCCGAGTTCAACCGGGCTGTCGACCAGTTCGTCGTAGTTGGCTGCCAGGTAGTCGCCAAAGCCGCGTTTTGAGATGCGTTGCGCGCGCAAAGCCGTGGCGGCTTGCCAGTCTTTGGGCAGATCGTCGTTGAGTAGCGTCAACTGGTGCGGCGTGTCTTCCTGGCCATGCACGCGCAGGCACAGGCTGGTGCCGTTGAAAAATCCGCGCCGGCTGTCGAGCCAGGCGGTGCGCACCGAGCTGTCAAAGGCGTAGACCTGGTAGCTGAGCACCAGCGCCTTGCCGGCCTTGGTGTGGATTTGCCAGCTGCACTTGTCGCGCTGGGTCATTGCCACCGGTTTGTTGCCTTGGCGCGCGTGCAGGCCCTGCAGGTGTTTGGCGAACTCACGCAGCAGGTAGCTGCCCGGAATCCAGACCGGCAAACTCACCAGCTGATCGGTAGCGGGCTGTGCGATGGTAAGTGTGACTTCGAACACATGCGCGTGCAAGTCGAGCGCGCGCACCACATAGCCTACCTGGGCTGGGGTGGCAGAAGCCGTCAGCGAGACCATCAGTTCAGGCGTTTTTCAACCTGATCGGCCCCCACGGCGCCGGGCACCCGGCTGCCGTCGGCAAATACCAGCGTGGGCGTGCCGGTGATTCTGAACTTGCGGCCCAGTTCCACGTTGCGGGCAATGGCCGCGCTGTCACAACTGGTGGCGGCGGGCGGGACGTCGCGCACCATCCAGTCTTGCCAGGCCCTGGCCTTGTCCTTGGCGCACCAGATGTTTTTGGACTTTTCACCCGAGTCTTTGCTCAGGATCGGGTAGAGAAACAGGTAAATCGTGACGTTGTTCACTTTCTGCAGGTCTTTTTCAAAACGCTTGCAGTAGCCGCAGTTGGGATCTTCAAACACCGCCAGCTTGCGCTTGCCGTTACCGCGCACGATGGTGAAGGCGTCCTTGAACGGCAGGGCGTCAAAGTCGATGGCCGAGAGCTTGGCGATGCGTTCTTCGGTCAGGTTGCGTTTCTGCCGGGTGTCGATCAGGTTGCCCTGCACCAGGTAATTGGCTTCGGCGTCGGTGTAGTAAATCTCGTTGCCGTTGACGCGAATCTCGAAGAGCCCGGGCATGGGTGACTTGCTGATTTCGTCAATCTGAGGCAGTTGCGGGATGCGCTCAGTCAGATTCTTGCGGATGGCGGCGTCTTGTGACCAGGCCGTGCCGACCAGCAACAAGGCGCCAGCGATCAGGGAGGGGAAGAGTCGTTTCATGGGCGTCCAGTGATGAGTCAAGCCGGGTCAGACCAGCCTGCGTGAAATAAGTTCTTTGATTGGCGTTTCAGGCGGGTCAGAGGCCCATGGCCCGGCGCGCGGCCCAATGTTTGGAGAAGCCCAGATGTTCAAAGCCCGACATGCCCCAGTTGCGCAACTTTTGCCAGCCATTGCCGGGCTTGTCAAACAACTGCTGCAAAGCCGTCATGGCCGCGTCGGTGGCGCTGACTTCGGTTTTGCGGGCGCGTTCGTACTGGCGCAGCAGTTTGGCGTCGTTGACCGGACGCCAGTAAGCACGCTTGTGCAAGATCTGGGTCAGCTCGGCGACATCGGCCAGCCCCAGGTTCAGCCCCTGTCCCGCCAGCGGATGCACGGTGTGCGCCGCATCGCCCGCCAGCGCCCAGCTTTGACCATTGGCGATCCCGACCCAGCGGCTGGCCTGCGCCGACTGCAGCGGCCAGGCTTTGCGCGGACTGATCAGGCTGAGTTTGCCCAAAACGCTTTCACTCATGTGCTCAACGTGTTCGCAAAATGCTTCTTCGCTGTCGTCGAGCAGCTCCTGCGTGCGGCCATCGCGCACCGACCAGACCATGCCGACGGTGTCGCCCTGGGCACCGTCGAGCGGTAAAAAAGCCAGAATCTCCCCCTGGGTAAACCACTGGCGTGCCACTTGCCCGTGCGGCTTTTCACATTTGAGCCGTGCGGCAATGGCGTGTTGCGGGTAGCGTGTGGCGGCAAATTCAACGCCAAATTCTTCCCGCGTGCGGCTGGCCTTGCCCTCGCACACCACCGTCAGGGTGGCCGGGCGCGGCGCATCCAGCAGTTCAATATGCGGCTGAAAGCGCACGGCCTCGCGCAAACGGGCTTCCAGCGTGGGCACATCCACAATCCAGGTCAGCGCGGGCACGACCAGCTCGGTGGCCGAAAAATTGACCAAACCACCGTCATCGCCCTTGACCTGCATGTCCATCACCGGCGTGGCGTGCAGGGCGTCGGGCCAGCAGCGCACCGATTCGAGCAGGGCTTTGGACTTGGCGTTGATCGCATAGGCCCGCACATCGGGTTCGCTGTTGGCCGGTGACTGGGGTGCGACCAGGCCAATGCGCAAGCGGTCGCGCGCCAGCAAAAGCGCCAGGGCGTGCCCCACAATGCCGCCGCCACGAATGCAGATATCAAAATGATGTGTCATGGACGGGATTGTAGGAGGGCGCACCCGGCGCGACGGATCAGCTTGAAAAAACCGCATCGCATACACTCACCCCCTTGTTTTTGAAGGTTTTCCGGGCGCCAGGCGGGGATTTTTTCGGCTTGAACCCATCCGGATTTTTTAGGATTTGTTATGAAATGTGGCATCGTGGGCTTGCCCAACGTCGGTAAATCGACCCTGTTCAACGCGCTGACCAAGGCCGGCATTGCGGCAGAAAACTACCCCTTTTGCACCATTGAACCCAATGTGGGCATCGTCGAAGTGCCTGACCCACGGCTTGACGCACTATCAAGCATCGTGCACCCCGAGCGCGTGCAGCGCGCCATTGTCGAGTTTGTCGACATTGCCGGCCTGGTGGCCGGTGCCAGTACCGGTGAGGGCTTGGGTAACAAGTTTTTGGCGCACATCCGCGAGACCGACGCCATCATCAACGTGGTGCGCTGCTTTGAAGACGACAACGTGATCCACGTGTCGGGCCGGGTCGACCCGATCTCGGACATCGAGGTGATCCAGACCGAACTCTGCCTGGCCGACCTGAGCACGGTGGACAAGGCGCTGGCGCGTTACCAGAAAGCGGCCAAGTCGGGTGGCGACAAGGAAGCGGCCAAACTGGTCGGCATCCTGGAGCGCTGCCAGGCCGCCCTGAACGAAGCCAAGCCGGTGCGCGCACTCGACTTCAGCAAGGAAGAGCAGCCACTGCTGAAGCAATTCTTTTTGATCACGGCCAAGCCCGCCATGTTTGTCGCCAACGTGGCCGAAGACGGGTTCGAGAACAACCCCTTGCTGGACCGCCTGGCGGCCTATGCCAGCGCCCAGAACGCGCCGGTGGTGGCCATCTGCGCCAAGCTGGAGGCCGAAATGGCCGACATGAGCGATGAAGACCGTCAGATGTTCCTCGAAGAAATGGGCTTGCATGAACCGGGTTTGAACCGCCTGATCCGTGCCGCCTACGATCTGCTGGGCCTGCAGACCTACTTTACCGCCGGCGTCAAGGAAGTGCGCGCCTGGACCATCCACAAGGGCGACACCGGGCCGCAGGCGGCGGGCGTGATCCACACCGATTTCGAGAAGGGTTACATCCGCGCGCAGACCATTGCCTATGACGACTTCATCACCTACCAAGGCGAGCAGGGCGCCAAGGACGCCGGCAAGATGCGCGCCGAAGGCAAGGATTACGTGGTCAAGGACGGCGACGTGATGAACTTTTTGTTCAGCTCGTAAAAATCCCCATCAACGCTGCCGTCATGGTGATGTAGCGCGCGCCTTTGCCGATGGCCATGTAGCCCAGGCAGGGCCAGAATGGCAATTTGAGCCAGCCTGCCACGGCGCACAGCGGGTCGCCCACCACCGGCAGCCAGGCCAGCAGGCAGGCTTTGGGGCCGAGCCGCTCCAGCCAGGCCAGCGCGCGCAGGTGGTGTCTGGAGTGCTGGTATTTGTCCACCACTTTGTGCGAAGCCAGCCCCATCCACCAGGTCACGGCGCCGCCCAGCGTGTTGCCGATGGTGGCCACGGCAATCGTTGGCCAGAACAGCGACGGATTGAGTTCCACCAGGCCGTACACAAAGGGCTCAGATCCCATCGGCAGCAGGGTGGCCGACACGAACGACACCACAAACACGCTGCTGAGTCCATATTTGGGCAGTGCCAGCAGGGTGAGAAGGTGATTGAGCCAGAGGTCCATGGGT
>Ga0172381_10003467_pt1 | contig 16703 bp, 8 predicted proteins | sample Leawel6488metaG_FD_119754 | JGI IMG/M metagenome (GOLD analysis project Ga0172381, IMG submission 119754) | Leachate microbial communities from a municipal landfill in Southern Ontario, Canada - Leachate well 64-88 metaG | ecosystem: Engineered > Solid waste > Landfill > Unclassified | place... | reverse complement strand
TCCACACTGTTGAGGCTGTCAAGGATGATAGCAGGCTGTAAATATATTATTTTATTCCATCTTTCCAGTTTTTGATGAATATCCTGACGTGAATTATCCCTGTTTGAACAGGAGATAAGACAAGGAAAAAGAAAGAGAAAAACTATATATTTCTTCATTAAGATTTTTTGATTGATGAACAAAGATAATAATATTTAACCATTCCAAAAGGCGGCAATTGCATAAAATAAAAGAGGATGCCTAATAACTTTTAGACATCCTCTCCGGGTGGAAGATGGGGTTCGAACCCACGACCTCTAGTGCCACAAACTAGCGCTCTAACCAGCTGAGCTACGACCACCATATACGATCCATAAGAATCGGGCTGCAAAGATAGAATATTTTTTAAAATTTACAATGAGTTCGTTGTAATTTGATAGCACCAGATTCTATTATTTTTTCTACTTTTGTAGGCTAAAAGTGCTTCAAGGAAAATTATATTAATACAATAAATTATGGCTCGCGAAATTAAATTCTCTCTGTTATACAGAGATATGTGGCAATCATCGGGGAAGTATGTTCCGATGGTTCATCAGTTAAAAGAGATTGCTCCTGTAATAATCGACATGGGTTGTTTCGACCGGGTTGAGACAAACGGGGGGGCTTTTGAACAAGTGAATCTCCTTTTTGGAGAAAATCCGAACATTGCCGTTCGTGAATGGACTGCTCCTTTCAATAAAGTGGGAATTCAGACACATATGCTTGAGCGCGGATTGAATGCATTGAGAATGAATCCAGTTCCTGCAGATGTTCGTGAGCTGATGTATAAAGTAAAAGCAAAACAGGGAACAAATATTTCTCGTTCTTTCTGCGGTCTGAACGATCCCAGAAATCTTGAATTATCTGCCAAGTACGCTAAATCAGGAGGAATGATCTCTCAGATTGCATTGAGTATCACCTACTCTCCTGTTCACACAGTCGAATATTATATGAATCTGGTAGATAAGGTTGTTGCATTCGGCGCAGATGAAATCTGTCTGAAAGATATGGCCGGAATCGGTCGTCCTGCATTTTTAGGAAGGCTCACAAAGGCAATTAAAGATAAATATCCTCATATCCTTGTAGAGTATCACGGCCATAGCGGTCCTGGATTCTCGGTTGCCTCAATGTTGGAGGTTGCCCGTGCCGGTGCAGAATACATAGATGTAGCAATGGAACCGCTTTCATGGGGAATGGTTCATCCGGACGTGATTACAATACAGGCTATGTTAAAGGATGCAGGCTTCCTTGTTAAGGATATCAATATGGATGCATATATGGAGGCCAGAAGGTTGACTCAAACCTTTATTGATGATTTCCTCGGATATTTTATAGATCCAAGCAACAAACAGATGACGTCACTTCTTGTGGGCTGCGGCCTTCCGGGTGGTATGATGGGTTCAATGATGGCAGACCTTAAGGGATTTCACGGAGCAATCAACTCCTCCCTCAGGAACCAAGGCAAAAAAGAACTTCAACTTAATGAACTTGTTGTTATGTTGTTTCAGGAGGTTGAATATGTATGGCCACGTCTCGGATATCCGCCATTAGTTACACCTTTCAGCCAATATGTGAAGAACATTGCACTTATGAATCTGATGCATACCCTAAAAGGAGAACCAAGGTGGTCCACAATAGATAAAGACTCATGGAACATGATTCTGGGCAAAACCGGTAAGCTCCCGGGTGAACTCGCTCCTGAGATTGTTCAGCTTGCAAAAGATAAGGGTCTTGAGTTCTATACCGGAAACCCTCAGGATGCCTTCCCGAACGAACTTGACAAGTTCCGCAAAGAGATGGTTGAGAATAACTGGGACTTTGGCAAGGATGATGAAGAGTTGTTCGAATTCGCAATGCACGAAAGACAATACAGAGACTATAAGAGTGGCGTGGCTAAACAACGGTTCACACAGGAGCTTGAGGCTGCCAAAGCAAAAGCCGGAGCACCTATAGTAGTTACCCGTCCAGTCATAGAGATGCCTAAGACAGATGTCGAGAAGATTCTTGAGAGGAATCCGAACGCCAGGCCTGTTCAGGCTCCGGTCAAAGGCCAGCTGATATGGCAATATGATCTTATGGATAAGTCTTCTGCTCCAAACATCGGAGAAAAGGTAGATGTCGAAAAGCCAATGTGCTTTATTCAGGCATTCTACGGGTTGGAGGAGATTAAGCCGGGCTTTTCAGGCAAGATAGTTGCCATTTGTTCTAAACACGGAGAAAATATTCAAAAGGGAGAGATTATCGCATTTGTTGAATAGTTCAAATAATTACCTGACAGCAAGCAAAGAAGGGAAAATTTAAAATTTTCCCTTCTTTTATGCAACAAAATGGTACTAAAATGCATCTATAGTATGATTGGCAAATCAAATTAATTAAATGTTAAAACCTATTTCTAAAGTATTATCTCTTTTCGTAATTATCCGGGTCCGTCACAAGTCAAAATGTTATTCTGAACTATCTGTACGACAAGGTTGAAATTTCCGATGCTTGGGTAAGCAGCAAGTATCTGAATATTAACTTTACCGTGCTCAGGCAGATTCCGGAACTGAAGCACCTGGTCAATTTGGTCATTGACCAGGAACGCAGTACGGCATCTGAAGTCTATGTGGGAAAGCTATAATTACGGAGAAAAGATGTATACTATCAAGTATACAAAGCAATAGTTTTTAACTAGTTGTAGTGACCTAGGAGGGATTCAAACCCCCGACCTTCAGAACCGGAATCTGACGTTCTATTCAGCTGAACTACTAGGCCTTATATTGAGCAGCAAAGATACGCATTTTAAAATTGATTAAAAAATGTATCTTTGCTGCTTAATAACTTTTTTCATATATGAAAGCTTTCGTATTTCCGGGTCAAGGAGCACAATTTAGCGGAATGGGCAAAGAGTTGTATGAAACTTACCCTTTGGCTAAAGAACTATTTGAACAAGCAAATGAAATTCTTGGGTTTCGTATTACTGACATTATGTTTAATGGCAGTGAAGACGAGTTGAAACAGACAAAAGTTACCCAACCTGCAATTTTTATTCACTCAGTAATACTATCGGCTTGCCATCATGACTTTACTCCAGATATGGTTGCTGGTCATTCTCTTGGAGAGTTTTCTGCACTCGTGGCAGCAGAGGCGATGACTTTTGAAGACGGACTTCGCTTAGTCTCCGTAAGAGCAAAAGCAATGCAAAAAGCCTGCGAGGCAGAACCCTCTACTATGGCTGCAGTATTAGGATTAGATGACGAAAAGGTTGAACAGGTATGCGCATCAATTTCAGGAGTTGTGGTTCCAGCAAATTATAATTGTGCAGGCCAAGTTGTAATCTCCGGTTCTATACCATCCGTTACCCATGCATGCGAAGCTCTTAAAGCCGAAGGCGCCAAGAGAGCAATTGTTCTGGCTGTTGGCGGGGCGTTCCACTCTCCGCTTATGGAGCCTGCCAGAAAAGAGTTGGCCGCTGCAATTGAAGCCACGAAAATAGTTTCACCTATATGTCCGGTATATCAGAATGTGGATGCCAAGCCACACACATTTCCAAAAGAGATCAAGGATAATCTTGTATTACAACTCACCGCTCCGGTTCGTTGGAGGCAGATTGTAGAGAAAATGTGGGCAGACGGAGGAAGAGAATTTACCGAACTCGGCCCCGGAAATGTACTTCAGAATCTGATAAGGAAGATAGCACCTGAAAGCATCACTCAGGGTTATCAATAATAGTCACTGGTTCGTAAAATAAACTTTAAAAATCTAATAATTTTACCTACTTTTGTGAATAGTTGATATCATGCCCATACATCATCAAATAGCAAAAGAATTAGAGATAGAGACAGAGTTTCTGTTGATAAGGCCCCCGTTTAAGGGCTTTATCAATAAGAAACATTCTGAATATATGGTCAGTAACATTCAAAATGCTACCGGCCATATTAAGTTTAATAATTTAACTAATCATAAATATTAATTACGAAAATACCAGCTATGGCAAAAGAAAGAAAATTTATTACCTGCGATGGTAATTACGCCGCAGCACATGTAGCTTACATGTTTAGCGAACTGGCAGCCATTTATCCGATCACTCCGTCATCTACAATGGCAGAGTATGTAGATGAATGGTCTGCTTACGGAAAGAAAAATCTCTTTGGAGAACAGCTTAAGGTGTTGGAGATGCAGAGTGAGGGTGGTGCGGCAGGTGCTCTTCACGGTGCTCTTCAGGCCGGAGTTTTAGCTACGACCTTTACAGCGTCTCAGGGTTTATTGTTGATGATTCCTAACATGTATAAAATTGCAGGCGAACTTCTTCCTACAGTTTTCCATGTTTCTGCCCGTACTTTGGCTTCACAGGCACTCTCTATATTTGGAGATCATTCAGATGTGATGTCGGCAAGACAAACCGGTTTTGCGTTTTTAGCCTCAGGCAGCGTTCAGGAGGCCTTAGATTTGGGCGCAGTCTCTCATCTCTCTACAATTAAATCGAGAGTTCCTTTTGTGCACTTTTTTGACGGCTTCAGAACTTCACATGAAATTCAAAAGATTGAAGACATAGATGCAAATTCTCTTAAAGAGATGATAAGTGAAAAATCACTCTCTGCATTCCGCAATAGGGCTCTAAATCCAAATAAACCTGTCGCAAGAGGTACCGCTCAGAATCCGGATGTTTTCTTCCAGGCACGCGAAGCTTCAAACACCTACTACGATGCTGTTCCGGATATAGTTGCAAGGTATATGGGTGAAATAAGCGAGCTGACCGGTCGCCATTATCTTCCTTTTGACTACTACGGAGATCCTGAGGCGGAAAATATAATAATCGCAATGGGTTCAGTTTGTGAAACAATTAAAGAGGTTGTAGACTACCATATTGAGAAAGGAGAGAAGGTTGGTCTGCTCACCGTAAGGCTTTACAGACCTTTCTCGGAAAAATATTTCTTCCGGGTTCTTCCTAAGAGCGTAAAACGAATAACAGTTCTAGACAGGACCAAAGAACCGGGAGCAGTTGGAGAACCACTCTATGTAGATGTTAAAACTGCAATAGCAGAGAAAGGGGGAAAACTTCCGTTGATTGTTGGCGGTCGTTACGGTCTCTCTTCAAAAGATACCAGCCCTGCACAAATCTTTTCCGTTTTTGAAAACTTAAAAATGAAAGAGCCAAAGAATGGCTTTACAATCGGAATCGTGGACGATGTGAGTTTCAAGTCGCTTCCTTTAAAGGAGGAGATCAGCATGGCTAAACCGGGCGTAAAAGAGTGCAAGTTCTATGGTCTTGGTTCCGATGGTACAGTTGGGGCCAACAAAAATACAATCAAGATTATTGGCGAAACTACTCCAAAATATGTTCAGGCATACTTCGATTACGACTCCAAAAAGTCTGGTGGATATACCTGTTCTCACCTAAGATTTGGCGATACTCCTATCCAGTCTCCATATTTGGTTTCTACTCCTGACTTTATAGCCTGTCACGTTACATCTTATCTGGCTAAATACGATATTATGAGAGGAATCAAGAGGGGTGGCACTCTCCTTTTGAACACCTTGTGGTCTAAAGAGGATACAATCCAGAAACTTCCCGACTTCGTTAAAGCAACAATTGCAAAGAAACAGATTAACCTATATATCATTAATGCAACAAAAATCGCTGAGGAAATAGGACTTGGAAACAGGACAAATACTATCCTGCAATCTGCATTTTTCAAAATTGCAGATATAATTCCTTTCGAACAGGCAGTAAAAGAGATGAAAAAGGCTGCCGAAAAATCTTACGGCAAAAAAGGTGATGCTGTTTTAAAGATGAATTATACCGCCATCGACAGAGGCGCAGAGTACGAAAAAGTTGAGATTCCCTGCGAATGGAAGAATCTTACAGCTAAGTTCAGGCCATCAAATTACAACAGACTCGCTCCGGATTGGGTGCGTAATGTTGCTGACCCTGTCAATTCGCAGGCCGGTAACGATTTACCTGTAAGTGCATTTCTTCATCTCGAAGATGGTACTATTCCTGCCGGAACAGCAGCTTATGAAAAACGAGGCATAGCAACTCATGTTCCTGAATGGCAACCTGAAAATTGTATTCAGTGTAACCAATGTGCCTATGTTTGCCCTCACGCTGCCATACGTCCGTTCTTAATGAGTGAGGAGGAGCAGGCAACAGCTCCTGCATCAATTAAAAAGGTAAAGGGTAATGGACCTTACAAAGAGTATAGCTTTACAATTCAGGTTACCTCTATGGATTGTACAGGTTGTGGAAATTGCGCAGATGTATGTCCGGCTAAGAGCAAGGCTCTTATTATGAAGCCTTTCGAAAGTCAGGAAAAGGAACAGTCAAACTTTGATTTTCTGCACAATGTTATAGGATATAAAGACACTGTTCAGTCAAAGACTCAAAATGTCAAGAATCTTCAGTTCTCACAACCTCTGTTCGAATTCTCGGGAGCTTGTGCAGGATGCGGAGAGACACCATACATAAAGACAATCACACAGCTGTTTGGCGATCGTATGATGATTGCAAATGCTACCGGCTGTTCTTCTATTTATGGCGGTTCGTTCCCGGCATCACCTTACACCACAAACAAAGACGGGAATGGTCCATCCTGGGCAAACTCACTCTTCGAAGACAATGCTGAATACGGTTTGGGTATGCATATGGGTTCGGAAAGAGTTCGTGACAGAGTTGCAAAACTTATGGCTGACGGACTTGATTGTGACAAATGTACTCCTGAAATGAAGGTTCTTTTTGGCGAATGGTTGTCTAAACGTAACGATTCTGTTGCCACAAGAGAGATTGCAAGTAAACTTATTCCGCTTGTTTCCGAATGCAAATGTGATATCTGCAAAGAATTAACTACTCTTAAAGAGTTCTTTGTTACCCGCTCACAATGGATCTTTGGCGGTGACGGTTGGGCATACGACATTGGATATGGCGGATTGGACCATGTCCTGGCTTCTGGTAATAATGTGAATGTTTTGGTACTTGATACCGAAGTTTATTCAAATACAGGTGGACAATCATCGAAATCCACCCCTGCCGGTGCAGTTGCCAAATTTGCCACATCAGGTAAAAAGATCCGTAAAAAAGATCTTGGAATGATGGCAATGAGTTATGGTTATGTATATGTAGCCCAAGTTTCTATGGGTGCCAGCCACAATCAGTTGCTAAATGTTCTCAAGGAGGCAGAGGCTTATGACGGTCCATCTCTGATTATCGCATATTCTCCTTGTATAAGCCACGGCTTGAAGAATGGTATGGGTGCTTCTCAAAGCGAGGAGAAGATGGCCGTAGAATGTGGATACTGGCATCTTTACAGATTCAACCCGGCACTTGAGGCTGAAGGTAAGAATCCTTTTACACTGGATAGCAAAGAACCTGACTGGACAAAATTCCAGGATTTCATAAAGGGAGAGGTTCGTTATACATCCCTGCTTAAGACATTCCCTGCCGATGCCGATTATCTGTTCAAGCTTACAGAAGAGTATGCCAAAATAAGGTACAACTCATATAAGAGGCTGGCCGGTATTTAACCTAAATCTTTTTCAAAACAAAAAAGCCCTATGAATAATATCATAGGGCTTTTTTGTTTTGCCAATTTTTCTGATACAAGATTCTGATTATTTAAACAGACCTTTCCAGCGACTTAAGCACTAAATCAGTAATCTCTTTTTCTCTTATAACTGCAGAGTTAAAAATCCGGGTTGCTTCTGCAACCAACTTTTCTGCAACTGCTCTCTCCTTGAGCCCTGCTGCATTGATCTTCACGTTCATAAAGGCGCCGAAAATTGCTGTGCGCAGACAGAGTGCTCCCACTCCGGCGTCTGACAATGAGTTTGGATTGCCATCATTAACCATAGTCTCAACAAGGTCAAAAGCCGAATAGGCTATTTTCATTGTACGAAGCGGAACTTCGGTAGCATAAAGTGTTGCAGCTTGTATTGCGACACTTCTGGCAGCCTTCTCCTGTTCACTATCTTTGGGCAGGCTAAAAGCATTCATGATTTTGTTGAAAGAATTTGTGTCTTCATCTGTAAGAAAGAGCAACTCGTTCATAATTGCCTGCCCTTTAACGGCCCAGTCAGAGAAGTACTTCCACTTGTCGTCCCAACCCGGTTTGTGCGAAGATAGATTTGCAACCATTGTTCCCAAAGCAGCGCCCAGGGAGCCGATATATGCAGAGATCGATCCTCCACCTGGTGCCGGAGATTCGCTTGCAGTTTCATTGGCAAAACCTTTGCAAGTCATATCAATCAGTCTCTTTGATGTTCCCTCCTCCATAAGATATTCAATAACCTTCTCCCGCGGGTTGAATGGCCTGAGATCGTCGAGACCCATAGATTTTACTGCAATCTTTATTATCTCCTCCTCAGCAATACCTGCGGAACGCTCCTGTTTGACGAGATAGTATATACCTGCATCAATGAGCACCTTCTTTGGAATAAGGCCTACAATTTCAGATCCTGTAACCCGTATTCCTCTGGCTGCAGCCTTTGCTACAACCTCATCGAAGGCCACATGTACCGGTGTCTGAGTTATGTTTGTAACATTCATCGAAACCTGTGCAATTCCATATTCCTCTATATACCAGCCAATAGCCTTGCACCCCTTTAGTGTTCCCGGAGTCCAGATATCTTTTCCGTTTTCGTCTTTTTTGCGTCCTTTCTCCCTTACATCATAGGCAATTGCATTGGCCCTACGGGTTGAGGTTGTGTTTAAGTTGTAGTTTATCGCTACCAGAAAATCCCTTGCACCTATTACTGTTGCACCTGTTTGGGGAACCCTTCCGGAAAATTCAGCCGGACCGAAATCTGGTTTCCAGTTTGGATCCTGTAACTTTTTAGCAAGACCTTCATATTCGCCGGAACGGCAAGTTGCAAGATTTTTTCTCTCGGGCTTATAGGCGGCACTTTCATAGCAGTAGACCGGAATCTGAAGCTCTTCTCCCACTCTTCTGGCAAGCTTGCGGGCATACTCTGAAGTCTCTTCCATTGAGATTCCGGCAATCGGGATAAACGGGCATACATCTGTAGCACCCATACGCGGATGTTCTCCGTGATGTTGACGCATATCTATTATCTCTCCTGCCTTTTTGATCGCCTGAAATGCAGCCTCAAGCACCTTTTCAGGAGGGCCTACGAATGTTACAACTGTTCTGTTCGTAGCAGCGCCAGGATCTGTATTAAGCAATTTAACTCCTTCTATTTTTTCAATCTCGTCTGTAATATGCTTAATGACCTGCATGTTGCGACCTTCGCTAAAGTTCGGTACGCATTCGATAATTTGTTGATTCATGATTATATCTGTATTTACTCTGTAAAAAAAATTACTCCCTTAGGAAGTTTGGATTTTATTGCAGCTTCGTTCATTTCAAAATAGTGGTACGCGTATAGATTTCTTGGCATAATTGTCTTGACAGCATCTATAAACATCTGGTCGCTCATAGTGTATGGGAGGTTTTTGGGTAGAAAAGCTATATCGACAGCACCCAGCTCTTTCATTTCAGGAATAAGCTCTGTATCACCGGCAATGTACACTTTGAATCCGCCAAAATCGAGAACATAGCCGTTACCCTCTCCCCTCAGATGGTAGGGCTTGCCGTCATCTCTCCTTTGCAGTATGTTATATGCATATACCGCTTTAATTTTAATCCCATTATAATCAAACTCATCGCCTTGCTTCAGCCCCTTTGAATTTTTCAATTCTCTCTGCGCTGCAAGACTTGTAACAATAGTGGTTCTTTCATCTGTAATGTGTTTCAAAGCACTCTTGTCCAGATGGTCGGAGTGCTGATGAGTAATGAGTACCAGATCTGCCTTAGGCTGAACGGAGTAATCGGCAACTTCACTGTAGGGATCAATGAATATGTTTCTCCCCTCCCACTGGATAAGCAGTGAGGCGTGTCCAAGGATGATAATTGCTATCTCTCCCAATGGCGTCATAAACTTGCTCATATTAATCGATTTTAAGGTTTATCTTATATTTTTATCTCTTTCCCGTTGAGGATGAGTGTATCAACAAAAGGTGAATTAAAGGCATAAGGAATATATTCCAATGATGACAAAGGTTTGCTGATAATAAGATTAGCAATCTTGCCTACGGCTATTGAGCCGTGAGTCTCACTTAGCCCCATTGCATAGGCTCCGTTGATTGTGGTGGCATTTATTACCTCTTCGGGTGTCATTTTCATTTTTAGAGCAGCCAGGGTCATCATAAACTTCATATCGCCGGATGGACAGGAACCTGGGTTATAGTTGGAAGCAATGGCTACGGGCAATCCGTATTCAACCATCTCTCTTGCAGGAGCATAATCCATTTCTAAGAAAAAAGTGGTTCCCGGAAGAAGTGTTGCTATTGTATCACTTCCCTTAAGAGCCTCAAACTCTTTTTCTCCGGTAGACTCCAGATGGTCAACTGATAAAGCATTATATTTGACACCAACCTGTACACCGCCGGAGAAACCCATCTGGTTCGCGTGAACTTTTGGCTTCAGGCCATACTTTATTGCTGCATTGAAAATACGGTCAGTATCCTCAACAGTAAAAAATCCCTTTTCACAAAATACATCCACATAGTCTGCAAGTTCTTCTACTGCAATTACCGGTATCATCTCAGAAATTATCTCATTTACATACTCCTCTTGTCTTCCTCTGTACCTTAAAGGAACAGCGTGAGCACCCAAAAATGTTGCTCTGACGGTTAACGGAGAGTTTTCGGATATTCTTCTTATCACCCTGAGCATCTTTATCTCATCCTCAACAGTAAGACCATATCCGCTCTTTATCTCAACAGCTCCGGTTCCAAACTTCATTATCTCGCCAACTCTCACCATAGCTTGTCCGTACAACTCTTCCTCACTGGTATAGTGAAGCAGACGTGCAGAATTCAGTATTCCACCTCCTCTTCTGGCAATCTCCTGATAGGAGAGTCCTTTAATCTTATCGAAGAACTCCGTCTCCCTGCTGCCGGCATATACAAGGTGGGTGTGTGAATCACAAAATGCGGGGAGTACCATCTTGCCCTGTGCATTTATGATCTTTTCATCCGAAAAATTATACTTTGCCTTTAAGAAAGCCATCTCTCCAAAATCCAAAATCTTATCATCCTCAATAATAAGATACCCGTTGTCTATACAATTCAACTCAGACATCTGAACACCCGCTTTGAACGGGAGCTTCTCATCCCGTTCCACCTGCACCAATTTCTTAATGTTTTCTATTATTGTCTTCATATTGCCTTGGTCTCCCGCAGGAAGTCGACAGCTTTGTTCATATTGATATACATAACTTCGTCCTCTGCAATAAACGGAACATATTTACGAAATTCATAGACAAATTGTTCAAGAACAGGCGAGCTCTTGCCAGGACGTCTGAATTCAATTGCCTGAGCAGCGTTCATCAGCTCGATCGCAAGAATTTTCTCGACATTCTCTACAACCCTGTAACACTTTGTTGCTGCATTTGCACCCATACTAACGTGATCTTCCTGGCCCTGTGAAGAATCTATTGTATCCACGCATGCAGGAGTACAGAGCTGCTTATTCTGGCTTACAATCGATGCCTGGGAATATTGTGGAATCATAAAACCGGAGTTGAGACCAGGGTGAGCAACTAAAAACGAAGGTAATCCTCTTTTTCCGGAAATCAGTTGATATGTTCTCCTCTCCGAAATACTCCCCAGCTCTGCCAGGGCTATTGCCAGAAAATCAAGCGGTAAAGCCAAAGGTTGGCCATGAAAGTTACCTGCTGAAATTATCAGATCCTCTTCTGGAAGAATTGTAGGGTTGTCCGTAGCACTGTTAAGTTCAGTCATAAATGAGTTTTCTATATATGCGATTGCATCTTTAGAGGCGCCATGGACCTGAGGAATGCAGCGGAAAGAGTAAGGGTCCTGGATGTGTTTCTTTGGCAAATCTATTAGTTCGCTCCCCTCTAAATACTCTCTCATCTTTGCCGCAGTTTCGATTTGACCCGTATGGGGCCTGATCGCATGCACACCCGGTGTAAATGGTTCTTTAAGACCATCATAGGCTTCAAGTGAGAGAGCCGCAATCTTGTCGGCAAAGGCAGATAATCTCTTTGCTTTTCTAATGTTCCATATACCATACGCCAGCATAAACTGGGTTCCGTTCAACAGAGCCAGCCCCTCTTTTGAAGCTAAAGTCAAAGGTTTCCATCCGAACTTGTCATTAATATCCTTTGCGCTATATCTTTTTCCTGAATAATTTACCTCTCCCAGACCCAGAAGTGGCAAGCTCATATTTGCAAGCGGGGCAAGGTCTCCCGAGGCACCCAGAGAACCCTGCTGATAAACAACCGGATAGACTTTGTTGTTAAACATCTCAACAAGTCTTTCAACAGTTTCAAATCTTACACCGGAATAACCATACGAAAGTGATTTAACTTTGAGAAACAGCATAAGTCTTACTATCTCCTGCGGAACCTCCTCTCCCATTCCGCACGAATGGGATACCACAAGGTTTCTCTGGAGCTGTGAAAGTTGATCATTGCTAACCGTAACATTACACAGAGATCCGAAGCCAGTAGTTATTCCGTAGATTGGTTCTTTCTGGTTTTTCATTTTATTATCCAGATATTTTCTACAATTAATTATCCTCTCTACAATCTCATCCGATAGTTTTAACTTACATTCGGAACTAAGCAGAACTTCCAAATCTTCAAGAGTGTGATTCTTCAGACATATATGAAAACAGTCCATATTGGCTTATGTTTTATAATAAATTACTAATATTTAGCTACAAATATAAATAAAAAAAGAGGAGGCCGGTTAAAAATTGTTTTTAGCCGGCCTCTTTTATTAATTGACTATCCTGGTTTAATAATCCGGATTCTGTTGCGCTTTAATTGCTGGATTTGCGTCTATTTCCTCTTTTGGAATAGGCAATATTGTCTTATAAAAAGTTCTGTCTATACTCTTTGTACGGTGAGGAATTTGTACAGCAGGATAGATGAATTCATCATTGAATGTGATGGTTTTGTTAAGACGCATCATATCAAAGAATCTCTGACCTTCTGCAAACAGCTCTTTGCTCTTTTCGTCAAGAACCATATCGAGAGTGATAGTGGCAGATGTTGCCGGCGCCAGATTCGGAGATCTCTTACGGATAGCATTAAGGTATGTGGCAGCCAATTCCTTATCTGTAGGAAGAGCAGCCTCGGCAGCAATCAGATAAACTTCTGAAAGACGAAGAACCTTTATGTTTACAGCCGAAGCAGAGTTCTTATCACCTAAAAGATTAACACCACAGTATTTAAGGCAGGAACCATATCTCTTTATTCCTGTATCGTTAAAAGATTCGTCATAATCCATAATGCCCCAGCGAACATCACCAGGGTCCTCTCCAAGCCGTTGAATGTAGTAATCGCTTGCCATAAACCAGCCCATAGCGTTCTTGACTTTTGCCTGACGCATCAGATAGTAACCCAATGAGCCTGTTCCAAGATCCGCTTCGTTAAGATAAATAGCGAGTTCAAAAATCGATTCCGAACCAAATTGAGCAGACCAGGAGCTTACCCATTTGTCGTTGGTATACAGAGTATACTTGTCACTGGTTATGACTGTCTGTGCTGCTGTCAAAGCATCACTATATTTTCCCATATTCAGATTTACTCTGGCCTGCATAACCATATTTGCATAATAGTTTATATAGCCTTTTGATACATTTTTGGAAAGTAACGGAGCTCCTTCAGTAAGGTCCTTCATTATTTGAGTATAAACCTCCTCCACTGATGCACGGGTACGTTGAGCCGATGCATCCAGAGGTTCAAGAACCAACGGAACACCAAACGATGTCTTGTCCATATTGTATGGTTTGCCATAAAGGCGTACCAGGTCAAAATAGATTATGGCCCTTGCTGTTAATGCTTGCCCTTTACAATCACTTAAAGCAGACGTTCCTTTGCCTGCTGCTTCGATTTTTTCAATGTTTACAAGCAGGTTGTTGACCTGAAGAATACAGTGGTACATTTGTGCCCAAAATCCCGAATATGAGCCAGAAGATGCAGAGTGATTGAAAACGTAGAGCGCATCGTTGCCTCTGCCCTGAGAACGAATTGCAAAATCGCCGCCCTTGGCGTCGCCGTACAATAGAAAGTTCCTGCCGTAGTAGTCAGAGGATGTCATTTTTCTCATCAAGCCGTTAATAATAACCTGAGCATCTGCGGCCGTGGCTATAGAAGTTTCGGCAGATGCAGCGTTACTTGGCTTTTCATCCAGGAAACCATCGCAAGATGAGAGTAGAGCAATACAAAGTACTGTAAATATTATATTTATCTTTTTCATTGTAGAGTCAATTAATAATTAGAAACTAAATTCAACACCAAAAGTATAGGTCTTGCCAATTGGAATTTCCCAACCTCTGGTACCATATTCCGATACTTCTGGATCATATACATCGTAAGCGGCCCAGGTCCATAGGTTTGAACCATTGAAGTAAACTCTTACATTAGAAACATTAATCTTGTTGATAATGCTCTTTGGAATGTTGTATCCCAAAACCAAATTCTTTAATCTCAGGTAATCTGCCTTATGCATATTACGACTACTGTATTGTAGTTGGTCTGTCAGGTCAATAGCTATACGCATAGGATATTTTGCTGTTTTGTTTTCAGGAGTCCACCTGTTGTCATAAGTATCCTTAGCCATTATTCTTTCCCAGTAAAGGCCATCGTCATTAACGTCCCTGCTTACTGCATCATAAGAGTGGCCACCTATCTTATAGGTAAAGTTGAGTCCAAGAGTAATTCCTTTCCAAGTTAAGTCTGTGTTGATACCCCCGAATAATTTAGGGTGTATGTTTCCAATGATTACTTCATCCGCTTCATTGTAATCATATGTAGCAGGGCGGCCATTAACAGTAGTTGAAGGAGTTTTGTCGTTGTTCAGGTACCATAGGTTTTTCCCGGTTTCATCTTCTACTCCGGCCCACTCAAGTCCATAAAGAGCTAATGTCGATTCATCCTCTCTGTAGATATATTGTGCTCTGTCGTCATTTCCAGTTGGGTCGTACCAAATAATATCCTGTCCTTTATAAAGTTTGGTGACTGTAGATTTTACCCATGAAGCAGTAATACCTGCATTCCAGGTAAGATCCTTAGTCTTCATAATATTCCCGTTCAACTCAATTTCAAGGCCTTGATTGTTTATCTCTCCAATATTCTTAAGACTAGATCCAACGCCGGTAATCAATGAAATAGGTACGTCCTGAAGCAAGTCCTTAGAGTCTCTGTTGAAATACTCAACCGTTCCTGTTAATCTTTGATCAAACAACCCAAATTCAACAGCAACGTTTGATGTGTAGCTTGTCTCCCATGATAGATTCTCGTCAGCAATCGTACTAATACCACCACCTGGTTGTTCCATATACTTATTTGCATAGGTAGTCAAAGCACGCCAACCGTAGTTTGGAGAAGGAAGTGTACCATTAACACCATAAGATGCTCTCAGACGCAAATTGCTGATATAATCGATATTATCCATAAACGGTTCCTGGTCTATTCTCCACGAACCTGCTACTGACCAGAAGTTACCCCAACGGTTCTCAGGTCCTAATTTAGATGAACCGTCACGACGAAACGAGGCTGATGCATAATATTTGTTATTGTAGTTGTATTCTGCACGAGAGAGAAGAGACAACATAGTATTCCCCCAATAGTATCCGCTGGCATCCAGTTTACCGGCAGTTGATACGGTATGAAGTGTACTATTTGGCAAAATAGTTCCATTTGATCGTTGATAATCAGTTTTGTTCTTTTCTGCTTCCCAACCAATCAACAAACCAATGTTGTGTTTTTTAGCAATCTCCTTGTTGTAGTTCAAGGTTGTTGACGAAACTAACTTGTTGACATTGGTACTCATCTCGGTAACACTTGCTTGAGACTTACCATCAATTACTGCAGCATTAAAGTGGTTCGCGCTGTAATAGAGATGATCCAGTGTTTGGGCATTATCATACGATAAAACTGACTTAAATATTAATTGAGGGAGTATTTTAACAGTTAGTGCCTCGCTTGCAGAAACCCTCAACATCTTTGATTTGTTTTCCCATTCATTATTATAATAAACCGGGTTGTAGGCATAACTTCCATATCTTGCTGTCCATAGCTCTCCGGTAAGATAATCTGTTGGCCAGTAAAGCTGCCACAATAAGTTGCGGGATTGCATAAAGTAGTTGGCTCCTGTAGCGCGCGTATCGTTGAACCCGGTTTTTTCACTGCGTGCCACATTGACATTTGTTGCGAACTCCACGTATTTACCAACTTTCTGTGAAAGGTTTACTCTTCCTGTATATCGATCAAAATCGTTGGTAGTACTACGGCCCTCGTCTTTTGTGTAAGAGAGGGATGTGTAGTAGTTTGAAGTTTCATTAGCCCCACTTATAGACAAGTCATATGTTTGGTAAACAGCTGTTCTGAACAATACATCATCCCAATCGAAATATTTTCCTGCTCTGTCACCTCCTATTGTAAGAGAGTTTACAGTATTGTCAGGTGCTGTGAAAGTATAACCGTGTTTTTTAAATCTCTTGTTCAATTGAGCAAGTGCAGCAGCACTTGCAGCGGCATCAGTCTCACCTTCATAATACACACCTGCATTCCAGAAGTTTTCATAGTACATTTCAACTTGCTGTTCTGGAGTCGCAGTTTCGAAGTTGTCAGTAGCATAGGAGGGAGTAATACCAACAGAGGCCTTAAAGTTT
>Ga0172381_10003466_pt1 | contig 16704 bp, 16 predicted proteins | sample Leawel6488metaG_FD_119754 | JGI IMG/M metagenome (GOLD analysis project Ga0172381, IMG submission 119754) | Leachate microbial communities from a municipal landfill in Southern Ontario, Canada - Leachate well 64-88 metaG | ecosystem: Engineered > Solid waste > Landfill > Unclassified | place... | reverse complement strand
GATGGTCCCGTCCCCCAACTCCCTGATCGACCGATATATTTCGTCTTCGCTCATTCTGGAATGGACAGCCCGGAAACGATATCCAGCATCGCAGAACTCTTTGGCCACATGGATGGCGTGATCAATGGAAACACATGCCGCGATAGCCGGAAGGTGGTCGGAGTGCTGCCGGTAATGATCCACAGCGGATCCTATGACGGCCCGGTTGTCCACGCGGGCCAGGGATTCAGCCTCGATAAAGTCCCCGTTCCGCTGGCCGACCCCTTCCATGGACACCGTATCCGGGGCGAGGTAATCAAAATCAGAAAGGAACCCGGAGTCGATCAGGAATCGCATTGCCGGCCCGATAATCAGGTCGTCGAAGGTATCACCGAGTGGTTTTCCACTCATTCGGCGTGGTGTGGCCGTAACGCCTAAGACGCGGGCGGATGGCCAATGATTTAGGATTGTCTGATAAGTCGACGACGAAGAATGGTGACTTTCATCTATGATAATCAGCTCCGGTTCATCCAGCGTATCAAGCCGTCGAATCAAAGTCTGCACAGAACAAACCTGAGTCCGGTATCTGAGCTGCGGACATCCCGCCTTAATAATCCCGTGCCGGATATCCGCTCCGGCCAGCTCTTCCGATAGCTGGCGAATCAGGTTCCCTCGGTGGGCTACAGCGTAGACAACTTTCTTTCGGTCGTGAAGATCGTCGATGATTGTTCGGAGAACTCTTGTCTTTCCTGAACCAGTCGGGCATTGAAAAATTACTCTTTGGTTTCCGCTATTCCAAGATTTTTCTATGTCTTCGACTGCTTTTTTTTGGTATGGGCGGAGGCTGTTATCCATTTTTGTATCTCCATGCAAACCCATAAGATGTTTTTTGTCTTCCTCTACATGCAGATGTAATGTTTGCCGGATTTCCATTAAGCTCTTTCGCGGCAAAAGAAGCATTCGGATATTCTTTTATTTTTGTAGGATCTTTTAAGTCTATTCTTTCAATCGGTATTGACGAAGGGTTGTCGTATCCGAATTTTCCTTCCCATGGCTTGTTTGGTTTTACCATTAAAACCCTGTAAACGTGCTTCATGTTGTCGGAACCAGAACACCATTCAAGGTTTTCAACAGAATTATTCCTTTTGTTTCCATCTTTATGGTTCACTTGCTCCAGTTTTAATTTATTTAACAAAAACGTTTCGGCAACAAGCCTGTGAACCAAAAACCTTTTTGTTTCACCATTTTTACATAAAGTAACTCTGTTGTAGCCATGGCTATCATCATAAATTAAAAAAGTTTCTCCTTTTTTTCGTCTTGCTGTACTTACAACCCTACCGGCGTTTGATATTTTGTAATTTTCATACCCACTGATCGGCCAGAAAACTTCACGCATTCCCATCCTCCTTCTTTTTATTCACGGAACACCCCGGAAACATCCAGCCTGATATATTGCTTCCTCACCGCCCCAAAAAACCCAGGGCCGGAAAGCCCGTCAATACAGAACGGGAGCCGCTGGAGTATCCCGACATAGCTATCACGCCATGGGGTGCCGTCAAGGATTTTTCTCAGGCCGGAGTGACAACCTCCAGCCACCTGGAGGAACGTGCCCTGTCTGGCCACGGGTTTAAGCCCCAGGCTTGTGAGATAGTCCAGCAGTTTTTCTGGGTGCGGCATTTTGGTCTGGACATAATCGTCTGGCAGGATGGAGCTCTTGCCCTGCGAAAAAAACCAGCCGCAAAGGAACGCCCCGACGGTTCCGGGATACCGCTCTCCCTCGTAGACGATCTCTGTCCGGTAGGAAAGGATTTCGTCGAACAGTAATTCTTCGTCTGTCTTCTCTTCAACCCGGCGGACGCTTTCCAGATCCAGCCCGTCAAGCCACTGCCGAACCTCCGACGCCATCGGGGCCTTGTCGTGCGTGATCATATACGCCCCTGCCAGCAGCGTACCGACCTGATCCGAATCCCTCCGGCTACCCAGCACAGAGGCCAACCCCCGACGGAACTGATCCACCGCTTTAAGGATCTCCGGGAGGATATTCAGGCTCCGGGCATGGAAAGACAGCGCCCACGCTGGCGTCAATTCGTCCATGGCTTTTTCAAGCTCTGGATATCCTTCGTCAACCTCTCCCTTCTTGTTGCTTTTCAATGTCACCTTTGTAATCCGGTCGGCATCAGCGCCCTGTCTGATCGACGCACCGATAGAGGCAAAAAGGATCATCGACTGCACGATCCATTCGACCGCCTCTCCCCCGGTAGAACCGTGGAGGGTCTTAGCCTCTCCGGCCGACGAGGCTTGCCGTGCCATGGTTAGGTATTCCTGTATGTACTCTTCCTGTTTCCTGTTATCGCTCTCCGCTTCATCGACAACCAGTGACCGCCCGGAGTTTCTTAGCGCTTGCCTGATCCCTGCAGGGGTGGAAGAGCCCAGCGCCTTAATGGCGAAATCCTGAAGCACTGGAAAAACGATCCGTTTAAGGATTGTCGTTTTTCCTGTCCCCCTGGCTCCAGACAGCCAAAGGTGAGGCCGCCATTCCAACACCGATGCCCAGGGGGCCAGCAGTAACCAACCAGCGAACAGCACCCCGTCGAGTTCATGGGTCCACCGGACCCGCTCCGTAGCCCGGAGTAACAAAGCGGCAGACTCGGAAGTCATCGCGCCGTCGTATGAATACGGAAGCGGGGTGTCACGCTCGTAGAAATACTCGCCGGAAGCCTCGTAGAGATCCAGGGTCTTCCCTCCCTTCAGAACGGCCTCACCGTTGTTGACCACAACCTCCGTGCCCTCACGCCACGCCCCTGACCCTCTCTGCCTCGACGGGTCAAAGATCGGGGTCTTGTTGGATTCCTGGATCACCCAGTCAATAGCGTTATCCCACGCAATGCCGCCCTCTGGTTTGCGGAAATACTGGCCCCATAGCTCACGGGCCATGATGGTGAAAAGTGCATTTTTTGTCAGCCCAGCTTTGCGAAAATGACTGATCTGTCTGGTCGACCTGGCATAAAACCAAACGTCTGAGTTGGTCGTCCCCGCAATCCGGAACGGCATTTCGTCGTCAAGATACCCGGTCGGCTCCGGCGTCTTTTCTCCCTGCCCCATGATGTGCTCGACCAGCTGAGCCTCGCTCCAGCCCTCTGCTATAGCGTCCCCGACATCCCATCCTTTCGGTTTGCCTGACGGTGAGGCCACAACATGAACCCGACAGTCGATCCCTTCCAGCACGGCCTTAACCTTGCGGAGCTTATCCCGTCCAGTCCGGTCCGGATCAAACCAGAACCAAACCTCACGCCCTCGTAACTGCTCCCATCCGACAGCCTCGATCTGTCCGTACCAGGCGGTGACCAACCACGTCTCGCCCAGGACCGCCCTCGCCTTGTCAGCACAACTCTGACCCTCGACCAGCAGGATCGGGTCATTCTCTCGCGCCAGCAGTTCCGGGAGCCGGTACAGCGGGGTCTCTCCCTCAAAGTGTTTGGCTCTCCATCGGAACCCCGACCCGTCTGTCCAGAGGCTATACGGCACATCTGTTTTCTTCCCACCTTCAGAGAGGTGACGAACGATCCAAAACAAGACCCTACCCGAGCGATCCTGAAACCCGTCCCACCGTGCCACCTCCGGCCCGAACTTCTTGGCCGGCCACTCCACCGTCTCAGCAGTAAGCTCCGGAGCCTCAGCGACGCCACGGCCGGCGGGCCGCCATCCGTCCCAAAAGCCAGTCCCGGCTTTCTTCTCCTTCCTCGCCGCTGGCGGAGTAAAGTCTGCCGAATCATCCGGGAACCACGCCGGATCGTACTGTTCCAGGATCGCCCGCGCCGCCAGCGCTTGGATAGCCCCTTCAGTATTGCGGACATTCTTCCCGCCTGCCAACAGCTCCCGCTCTAGCGTGCCACGGTTCAGGGCAGCATACAACGCCACAGTGTCCCGTCCCCGAAAGTCCGGATCGGCATAATCATTGAAAGCCCCGGAGTACAGGTTCACCCCGAAGGACCCGATATCGTTATCAAGCCTCGTCGGGTTCCTGGCCTTCCATTCATCGCCCTCACGATACCCGTCAGGGAGCCATGCCTGAATCTGTTGTAAGCCAATTTGATTTGCTCTGTCGTAAGGAATCATTCGTCCGCCTCTCTGTTCACTACAATCTTGATGCCTTCCATTTTATTATGAATTATCGTCTCCCGGCTCCACCCTGTCTTTTTGTGGCAGTCAGCAATGGACCCATACCGGCAGAGAAACCGGTGGTCCAGACTATAAACTTGGACCGACATCGAATGCCCATTACGGTGTAGACCATCTGGTAATGGCGTTCTTGTATGCCGCTGTATACGTACCCAACAAGGGCAAAGCGCCGGATCACCGTCCATCAAAAACTTTTCCATTGATCAGGTACACCTCTTCGGACATCTTAACCCAGAGGCCCGACTTGGTCAACAAAAATCTGTAGATTTGTATAGCTTGTACGAGAAAGGCCTTTTTTTGTACGAGATTTGTATAAGAAAGAATAATATAATTATATATAATATATATATATAATATAATATATATATATATATATACCTCTTATACAAGCTATACAACGGTTTTAAAACCATATTCCCATTTAACAGCTTTTCACTACGGATATTGTAATCTTCATACGTTCTTCACAGTGTTTATACCTCTCTCTATATGTATATGTTTTTTTAAAATCCTTGTATAAGGGTGAAAAACGGCTTTAACTCTTTTAACAGTAAAGAATTACTTATACAAAAAGGTCTGCTTTTTGGGTTTGTATATCTTGTATAAGGAGGCTAATTCTATATATTGCAGACGATTAGCATTTTGTATAAGGTTTTGGCTTGACATTTTGGCCCTTTGGGGGTAATCTCGAATCGAGAGGTGAACGAGAACATGGCCAACGAGCAAAACCTTAAAAAGTTTTCATCGACATACCAGCCGAAAAACCCAGGGCCAAAGAAATCACGCCTCCGCTCTTTCATCAAAGAGAACGACCTCGGCACCCGAGACATAACTGTTATCTCCCGCCTGCTGGTTGACCTCCCGCTGGAGAAAATCGCTGAACTGGCGCGGGACAAAACCAAACCGATCCTGCTGACCAATGCGGCTGCCGCTCTGCTGAAAGACATCCAGCGCGGGAAGACCGACACTGTCCAGTGGCTTATTGACCGCGGGTTCGGGCAGGCGAAGCAGGTGGTGGAGAATGTCAATCTGGATTTCGACCCGGCGGCTATCGACCCGGTGACGCGGGACAAGATGCTTCGCGAACTGGTAAAGGAGTTTGACCTTGAAGACTATCGAGATAAAGTGCAAGGGAGCGACGACGCTGCCGGTGGATGTTCTTCTGGAGTTTCAGGGGAAACTGAAAAAGATATCCAAGAAAAATCTTGATGCGCTGAAAAAGCGGATCGTCGAAGACGGGTTCATAAGCCCGTTTTTTGTTTGGGATGATTCCGGTGATTACAGAATTTTGGACGGGCATGGAAGACTCTTCGCCCTCTGCTCTCTCCGCGAAGAGGGATACGACCTGCCCATGTTCCCTGTTGTATTTGTCGATGCGAAAGATGAAGCGGAGGCTCGGGCGCGGCTGTTGTCTATCACTTCGCAGTATGGGGAGTTCGACACCGAGACCCTTGGCGAGTGGCTGGCGGAGTTGGATGCCAGTATCGCGGAGACTCTGCGGATTGTTGATGGTGAGATAAAGATAGCGATAGCCCAACCGGCAGAGACTATCGGGGATGATGATGTCCCGGATGTTGAGGAAACAGCTGTTTCAGTTTTTGGTGAAATATACGAGTTGGGTACACATCGGTTGCTGTGTGGGGACTCGGCTGACAGATCACAACTCGAATGGCTTCTCGATGGAGACAAAGCCAATCTTGTTTTTACTGACCCGCCTTATGGCGTCTCGATACAAAAGAAGAATGAGTTCTTGAACACCTTCCAGCCTTCTGAAAGGTGTTCAACAGGAATCGAGGATGACGAACTTTCTCCTGCGGATCTCAAAGAGAAACTCCTTCCTGTTTTCAAAAACATTCGAGAGTTTGTTATGGCAGAAGATTGTTCTGTTTTTGTGACAGCACCGCAAGGAGGAGAGCTCGGTATGATGATGATGATGATGAAAGAATCTGGTCTCACTCCTCGCCACGTTTTGATTTGGAAGAAAAACGCTCCGACGTTCTCCATGGGAAGGCTCGATTATGATTATCAACACGAGCCAATTCTTTTGACATGGGGGAAGAGGCACAAGAGGCCCATGAAGGGAAAGCATAAAACGTCTATTTGGGAAATCGACAAACCAAGAGAATCGAAAATGCACCCGACGATGAAACCGGTAGAGCTTGTTGAAAACGCTTTGCTTAACAATTCAGATCCGGGAGACATCTCTTTTGATGCCTACACAGGTTCCGGGACTACTTTAATCGCATCGGCCAGGACGGGGCGCGTTTTTCGCGGGTTGGAAATATCACCGCATTATTGTGACGTAATCCGCCGTCGATGGGCAACATGGGCAAAAGAGAACGGGCATGAGGTAGGGAGCGGAGGGCTTGATTGACAAGCCTTTCGGCGATTGATAAAGCGGTTCTATTAAAATACCAAACCAAAAAAGAACAGGTCGGACCACGCTTCGCGGACTGGCGTAACCCTGCCCCCTACAAGGTATGTACCGGAGGAAGGGGAGCGGGTTGTAAATCCTGGTCGATCGCCTCCCTCCTCGTCCAGAAACTCAATTACGGGACATTCCGCTGGTTCTGCGGCCGTGAAATCCAGAAGACCCTCGAAGAGTCCAGCTTCGCCCTGATATGGGACACGATCCAGCGGCTCGGCTATCGGGACTGGGAAGCTATTCCGTCACGATCCAGGATCGAGAACCACCGGACAGGCAGTTATTTCTATTTTGCCGGCTTGAAAGACCTCCGGGCTGCCAAGGGCCTGAAGGGACTGGAGAACTATGACGGCGCATGGGTCGATGAAGCCGAAGACATCCCGACTGAGACATGGGACGTGTTGATCCCGACCTTTCGCAAGGCCGGGTCAGAGCTTTGGGTCTCTTTCAACCGGAACCGGGAAATGGACCCGGCATACAAGATGTTTTTCGTCAACCCGCCTCCCGGAACCATGGCTATGGAACTACGGCCCGGGCGGCTCGATAATCCGTGGTTTCCGGAAAAGCTTCTCGAGAAGATGGAGCATGATTACGCCACGCGGCCAGATATCGCGGAGCATATATGGGGCGGTAAGCCGAAAGCCCAGGGAGACAATTGTGTTTTCACGCGGTCGGCTATCCGGGCGGCGATGAACCGGAAGGTGGTAGTGGAAGGTGGCCTCTCTTGCGGTGTTGATGTGGCTCGGTTTGGAGTGGACCGGTCTGTTGTCTGTCTTCGGCAAGGGATGAAAGTCTTGACTCTGCAATCCGTGAACGGGTATGACACCATCCAGGTGGCCGATCTTGTCGAAACGGCGATAAGCAAGAACATAACAATCCCGATAAAAATAGATGTTGGTTACAATCCCGGAGTCGCTGATCTTTTGAAACATCGCGGGTACAAAATAATCCAGATCAATTTCGGAGGGAAACCAACGCAACCAGACAAGTACGATAATCTGGCAACCGAAATGTGGTTCGAGTTTCCTATTGACGAAGCCGAAATCCCCAACGATGAAGACCTTATGGACGAACTGTCGGAAAGAAAGTATGATTACGACAAGAACGATATCAAGCGCATTGAGTCGAAAGACAAACTGAAAGAGCGCCTGGGCCGTTCCCCTGACTGTGCGGAGGCTGTCCTTTTGAGCTTCTACACCGGCAAAACGATAGAATACGACGAAGAGACACGGCGGGCGCTCCTCGCCAGGAGGAACAGATAATGGCGTCACTGTTTGACTGGTTCAAAAAGAAAACATCGACAGATAATCCGGTAAAGGTTCCTCGAAAGACAGGGGTTACCCGCGACTTCACTGAATCCCTTCAGGTCAACCGCGACCTGACGAAAGGGCTGTATTTCGGGGATTACCCCGGGCTGAAGCTGGCCTCGGCTCTGGCCGCTGCACCGATCAAGATCCCGGTTTACTTCCAGGGTTTCCCGACGGCGAAAACCACACAGGACGACCTCGACGAGATCCTTTCCGATATCATTGACCGGTTCAACGTCCAGATTCAGCAGGCTCACATCGAGTCACAACGGGAGGGGACAATCTGGGTCTGGCCGAAATGGGACGCCGTGCGCGCCCGGCTTTATTGGGAATTTATCCCTGACCAGTATGTCACGGATATCATCCGGGATCTGGAAACCGGAGAGCCGATCCAGATTATCGTTCAGGAAGCGCTTGTCGTCTCTACAGGGTTCGGTCTGACCAGTACGGTCACACGGACACGGATATTCACCGCGCAATCGGTCGAGGTGAAATACTCAGGGCAGGTTCCGGCCGGACTGAAGAGCAAATCACAGCGTAACCCAATAGGGACGCTTCCGATCCCGCTGGCTCATGAACCTGACGGGGACGAACTGAGAGGTCATTCGGTTTACGGGAGAGTCCTTTCCGACCTAAAAGGCTACCATGACACCGATCTGGCCATGACTGACAATCTGTCAAAGTTTAAAACAAAATTACTGGCTGGGGTTTCATCCCCTGACGACTTCGCTGTCGCCCAGGGATACAATAATGCCGCAGACCTGTTTACCAATTTCGATCTCTGGTCGGTTGATATGATCCTCTACCTACAGGGTAAAGAAACGGCACCGTCCTTGCTCACGGCTCCGGTCGGCTCGATCCAAGCCTACACCGAAGCCCTGAAAATCAAGTTTCGCAAAATCATCGAGGGTTCCGGGATTCCGGAAATCGCATGGGGACTCAAAACTGAGGGGAACCTGGCCTCAGTAGAGGAAAATATGGCTGCTCTCATGATGTACGTCAAGGGCCTCCAGCGCGAAGTGACCGGCCCATGGGAAAAGATTTTCACCGCCTCCCTCAAACTGACCCTGATTGCTACCATGGGTGGAGTCAGGGACTTTGAAATCCGGATCACCTGGAACGATCTTGACGCCATGAGTGACAAAACGAAGGCCGAGGTATTCCGAAATTTCTGTGAGGGGCTTTCCAAGATCATGAGCACCGCGTCCGGGACCAAAGCCCAGCTCTACCGGCTTTGGAAGCTGAATTATCCGAACGTTACCGAGGAAGAGTTTGAAGAGTTCTCCGAAGAGATCAACAAGATGGGGATTTTCAAGGTGATCACTTCGGCTTCCGATCCGATGCTGGCGCGGGATGCCATGGGTATTGATGACGCAAGCTGAATACCGAAGCCTCTACAAAAAGGCCCGGAGCCAATTCCCAAGAATCCAAGCCTCAGTCTCGAAAGAGATCCGGTCCGTATACCTCCAGGCTGCAGATGACGCCGCCGCAATAGTCAGACAGACCACAGAGGCCGGGCTGTCAGAATTGACCTCCGGGTCATGGCGGGCCATTGAGGAACAGCTCCGCGCCTCGGCGTCGGCCATCTCCACGGCCACCGATAACGGTATCAAGACCGCAATCAACGAGAGCTATTGGGGCACGGTTCAACGTCCAGGGTACGGGAGGATCGATACCGCGTTCCTGTTGGCCGCCGCGCCGGAGGGCCTTTTCTCCGCCAATCGGCTGACAGAAATAGCCGTCGGGGTGAACAACCGCCTGATCGAGGCGCTGGCGACCAGGGTCTTGACCGATGGGTACAAGCTTTCTGACCGGATCTGGGGTGCCTCTGGACTCGGTGCCAACTACACCGCAGACATAACCAACCTGATCAACGCCGGTATCGCTCAGGGCCGGGATGTTGTGGATATCGCCAAAGATATTGAGCTTTACGTCTCCAAAGGGCGGGAGGCTGTTTTCACGCCTGGCCGGTACGGGAAACTTGAGCCAGGGACAGCGGAATACAAGGCGCGGATACACAAGACCACTGACTACCGGGCGCTCCAGTTGGTTCGATCGGAGCTTTACGCCTCCATGCAAACGGCGGGAGTATGGCAGGCGCAAATCAACCCGGCCTGTACCGGAATGGTAGACTGGCTTCTTTCGGCGGCTCATATTGATTGGGGGTGTGACTGTGAGGCCACTGCCCGCGCAGGCCCATACGAGATACTGAAAGTTCCAGCCTACAGACACACAAACTGCATGTGCCGCACTGTCCCCGTTCTCCGCAACGGAACCGATTTCGTCAACGATCTGGCCACATGGGCCAACGGCGGAAACGTCCCATATCTGGAAAAATGGTACAACGAAATTTACCTCGGATTCACATCGTCTTGACGGAAATCTCTTTTTATCTCCATAATCTCTTCATGAGGGGTCACGAATGGCAAAGAAAATAACCCTGAGCGGATATGTCGGCGGAGAATTGACCGAGACAATCCTCCGCGAACAGCTCCCGACGGACGATAGTCCGGTGGAATTCACTCTTTCCTCTATGGGTGGATATGTCTCTGAGGGAATCGTGATTCATAACATGATCCGAGAGTACAAAGGCGAAAAGAGCATCGTCCTTTCCGGAATTGTGGCTTCCATCGCCTCGTATATTTCCATGGCAGTCCCCAAAAAAGACCGGTATGTTTACGACAATACTGTCTTCATGATCCACAACGCGATGGGCGGGAACTTCGGGGACCACCGGGTCATGGCCGAAGAGTCGGCACTACTCCGCAAGATGGACAACCTGATTGCCTCGGCCTACGCCGCCGAATCAGGCAAGACGAAAGAGGAGATACTCGACCTTATGGGGGTCGGTTCTGACAATAAAGGCTCCTGGTTCTTCGGTCAGGAAATAATTGATGCCGGGTTTGCCGATAACTTGATCGAGTCAGGGGAGACGCTGGAGAAGGACGGAGCCGTTGCCGTAGCAGTCAACGGGATGCGCAACATGAGCATCGACACAAAAAAAATCCTTGAGGATTACCGGGCCGTGGCCAAAATCCTTGAGTCACAACTCCCGGAACCGGCTCCGAAGCCTGAACCGGTACAACCCAAAAAGGACAAACCTATGGAGAAAACCGAACTGCTTGCCGAGTGCAAGAAACAGGGCGTGACTCTTGACGAAGTCGCTCAGGCCATCGGGGCCAAAGACCTCGATATGCTGAACTCCGTCAAACAGGTCGCCGGTGATGATCCGGTCAAAGCGTTCAACGATCTGAAAGACCGGGAACGGAAAGTTTTCCTTACCGAAAACTTCGGCCCGGAGAAGTACGAGAACGGAACGGAAAATACCCTCCGCGCTTATGCTTCAAAAGTGCTGGTCGAGATGACCAATGAGGCTATCGAAGCCTTCAAAAAGGATCCCGTTGCCGTTCAGTTGGCCGGGGCAAAAGCAGACGTTGACTCTCACGTCAACCAGATCGGCAAGACCGACAAACAGGGTGCTGATACCGGCGCGGCTGTTGTAGTCGATTATTAAGGGGTGACCAATGGCAACAGTTTACATTGAGTCCGAAGATATTGCGCATCTCAGGATGTATAACGATACCGGCGCGGATCTCGTACAGTACGAGTTTACCGTCATCGGTGAGATTTCTGGCGTAGCCGACGAGGCTATCGCTTCCACCGCTACCGGCTCTTTCCATGTGGAAGAGGGGATCGTGATCCAGGCTACTAATCTGGTAACCGCGGAGAGCACCTTCGCCACTCCCAACCAGGCGGTTTATTTCAACCCGGCCGACGGCAAGTTTTCTGACACTGAAATCGCCGGGTATTACCTTGTCGGCCAGCTCACCCAGGTAAAGAACTCTGCCGGGCTGATCAAGTTCACCAAGTTCTACAACGCGACGCTGATCGTCGGGACCTAAGGAGGGAACCCATGGTTAAAGTAATCAACAAACAGACCCTCATCGCAGAAAGGGTCCAGAACAAAGAAACACATCCAGTGAATATTTTCGCCGGGACGAAAGAGCAGAACCTCTCCGGCTCAAAACCGCAGCTGCTCAAGTTCCCAGTGGAGAACACTGCAAGGGAAACCGCGCTTGTCTCCGCTAAGGGTCAGTGGCTTAATTCCGATGGGTATGCCAAACTCTGGCAGGAAATTGGAGAGAGACAGCACAGAATCGTCAATGCCGCACAGGCTCCCGCCGCTTCTGAGCTTGCTGACCTGATCTCGAAAGTCTTCATTGACATTACCAAACGCCAGCAGGCTACCGGGGACTTCACTTCCCGCGTGGCTACCGAGCTGACAAACCTCGAATTCCCTGAACTTATTCCACTTCGGGATATTTACCCCTACCGGGCAAAGTTCCAGACGATCTCCGGGGCCAATGATTCCGTACCGCTGGTCGAACAGGCTCTTGGCGGAACCGATTCCGTTACTCTTACCATCAAGGCAGCTGGGTGGAAAACATCCCTGAAGAACCTTGTATACAATTCCCTTCACGATCTCCAGAAGGTCAACGAGGCTATTGTTATGGGTGATGAGGACGAAAGAAACGCGGCTACTCTCGGCGTTATTGTGGGTGCCACATATGTGGCTTCTCAGCAGCAGGCTGCCGATGCAACCGCTGGGGCTTCTTTTGACTACAAGATGTACGAGACTCTCCGCAAGGGCCTCAAAAAGCTTCGTGGCCTGAAAGATTACCGGACTAGTAGGGAAATCGCTGTTCCTTCAATCTCTGTTCTTTGTAACTCAGCTAATACCTGGGACATCGAACGAGTGATCCGTGGCCAGCTTACCGTTGGCGGAACAAACGGGACAATCACCTCTCAGAACCTTCAGGCTTTGCCGATCGGCGAAATCATCGAGTACGATCAGGGCAACAACAACGGATTTCCTTTGGGAAAAGAAACTCTTTCCTACCCCGGCGTAACCGCTGGTAAATGTTACCTGTTTGTTCCTCGTGAATATTTCTGGGTTGCAAACAAACGCCCCCTGACAATGGAAGTTGGCATGGGTTCCGTATTGCAGCTTTCTCAGGAAGAAAGAGCCTGGTACCGGATCCAGGGAGAGTTCACAAAACTGTTCCTCGGTTCTTCTTTCCCGGCAACCTCTCTCGGGGCGAGTTTCGGCGCTGTCATAGAGTGCACTTTGCCAACCTGATCCTGATTTTGTTACCAGCAGGGAGCGGCTTAATGCTGTTCCCTGTTTTTATTTTCGGAGGTGTATCATAAAAATCGTAACGGTTCAGTTCGATTATCCAGGGTCAGACAATTACAAACGGCTTCTTGAGGTGTTCCGGAAGTCTGTCTCAATCAGAATGCCTTCTGCTGAATTCGTGGAAATCCTCATACCAACCCCCACGATGGACACGACAAGATTCATTGCCTCAAACACGGAAAAGCTGCACGTTTGGCGTGACTACATGGAGACAGCGACCGAACCGGTAATCTTTGCCGATTGTGATATGCTTGCCTGTGGTGATGCTTCCTCGGCGTTTAACCAGCCTTTTGATGTGGCGATCACTACAATGACTCAGCCGACCAGGTGGAAGTACAACGGCGGTATTGTGTTCGCACGGCCAACAGAGAAAGCCAGAGTTTTCTTCCATGAGTGGGCGCGAGTCAATGACAAGATGGTTGCAGATCCAGAGTTCCATGAGCCGTACCGGATAAAGTACGCCGGGATAAACCAGGCGGCTTTGGGCTGGATGTTGGAAAACGGATGGAGACCGGCGGTGCTGCCGTGCAGACAGTACAACGCTTGCGCGAAAGACTGGCCGCATCTCGACGGCGAGACGGTTTTTATCCATGTTAAGGACCAACTGAAAAACATGGTCTTGGCAGGAAAGCCGCCACATGGTACATTGGCAAGGGCGATGATGGAATGGTATGCAAATAGTAACGTGCTGTTTTGACTACGAGGACAGGCCGGAATTCTGTCAGCTTCTTGACGTTTTCAGGCATTCGGTAAAGCGGCTCATGCCGCGTGTTGAGTTTGTCGAGCTTCGGCCTATCGCTCCGCCTGTAGAGTATCACCGGGTTCATGGGTTCCTGGACAATACCTTTAAGCTCGACGCCTGGGTGAAGCACCTGGACAATACCGACCAACCGGTGATATTCGCGGACTGCGATATGCTGGCATTACGGTCAGCAGAACACGCCTTTGATCTGCCGTTCGATATCGCTTACACCGGATGCCCAGATGGGTACAAGGTGCCGCTCAATGGTGGTATCCTCATGGCGCGGCCCACTGTTGCGGCGCGTCGATTCATGCACAACCTGCGGATAGTCAATTCGATAATGTTCCATGACAGCAATTTTCACGAAAAATGGCGGGATAAATATGCCGGAATGAATCAATCGGCTTTCGGGTGTTTGCTGGAAATCGACCACGCGGGAGCGGCTGTCCACAGGTATGACACCCGGGAGTGGAACGCGATTGACTGTGACCTCCGGGCTATCGGGCCAGATACAGTTTTCATCCATGTCCGGCAGCGCCTTCGGCAGCAGCTTCTTGCCGGGCTGAATCCGGGAGGGATAGGTGCTGAGGCAATGCGGCTTTGGTACGCAGAACGGGAATTGATGCAACCAGGATCAACACCGAAGCCGTCCGCTCAGGCGGCTCACACTTTGATGCGGTCGAGAAGGAGAATACGATTATGATACCAAGCATGGGAGGGGGGAGACTAGAGCCGTGGTTTATCCGGTGGGCGCACGACCTGAAACAGGGCCGCGTCGTCGTTGAACTTGGCACCTGGCTCGGTGCCGGGACAATTCACCTGGCGTCGAACCCTGAGCGAACGGTCCATACTTACGACGTGTTTGAGATCCACGGGAATGAGGTGGACAAGGCGGCAGTTTATGGGGTCCAGATGACGGAAGGTGAAGACTCACTTCCATGGGTTCAGCGGCACCTTGAGAGCCGGCAGAACATCATTTACCACAAGGGCAAGATTTCGGATTTCCAGTGGACTGGCGAACCGATCGGGCTTTACGTTGATGATGCGTGTAAATACGAGCCGGAATTCATGGATGCCTTACGCCGCTTCTCCCCGTCATGGATTCCGGGCGAAACGGTTTGTGCCTTCATGGATTTCTGGTGGCACCTCAGCCGGCCGGCAGACCAAAGGGCGCGGTTTCAGAAAGATTTTATCGATGCTCACATTGAATGTTTTGACTTCATCATGGAAGACAAAAAGCTCGGCGTGGCGGCTTTTCGTTACAAGGGCGGGCTGACAGTATGAGGCTGGTCACGGCACTGTTTGACAGGGACGGTGATTACCAGAGAATGTATCGGGTGCTGGTCAAGTCGGCTGCTGAGTTCATGCCGGAGGTCGTCCCGGAACTGATTCATTGTGATCCACCTGAGGTATCGGACCCGTTTCGGGATACTTATTTCGGGTTTCTACCGGCAGCACGGGAAGCCATGACCACGGAAGAACCGATAGCCGTTGCCGACGCTGACCTCATGTTTACCGGGTCGATAACCGACGTATGGGGATTTGATTTTGATCTGGCTTTCACCGTGCGGGATCACCGGATGCGGTATAACACCGGGCTATGGTTTGCCAGACCGACCGATGCGGCCAGGAAGTTTATCGCTGACTGGATTGACGAAACAGCAATCTGTTATGACGCCTTTTCGATGCGGATGGTTCACGACAATGGTGGCATTGACCAGCAGTCTCTTTTCAATATGCTTCAACGGCGCAATGAGGCGAAAATCCTTTTTCTCCCGTGCCAAGTCTGGAACGCGGAACAGACCTGTTGGCACCGTGTCGGGCCGGAAACGAAAGTGATTCATATCAAGTCAGGGCTGCGGCCGGTCTGTTTGGGCCGGGCCGCTTTGGAACCAAAACACGCAAGGCTCCAGCCTATAGTTGATAAATGGAGGCATTATGATTGTACCTGAAATCTGTTATCCATGGATCGCCAAACAGAGAACCGACTACCCAGGGGATCTTGTCGAGTGCTTCAATGCCGATATGGAGGAAACTTTTCGGGCTATAGAACCGTTCCTGCCGATTAGGCTTGAATCCGTTCTCGACGTCGGGTGTGGGGTCGGAGGAATTGACGTACTGCTCTGGAACCTATTCAGGCCGAAAATCTGGTTGATGGATTATGAGAAAGTCACTAAACCGATTTACGGCTACAACAAAGGGCCGTCTTTTTACAACTCTTTCGAGGCCACGGCGGCGCTCATGGATGCCAACGGGGTGGAGACTTACGAGCAGTGGCCAGCCGAAAAAGGATTCCCGCCGGTTAAGGCCGATCTGACGATCAGCCTGCTTTCTTTGGGGTATCACTACCCAGTGGAGACCTACCTTGACCGGATTACCGGGCCGCTGCTGATAGACCTTCGGGAAGGAACGGACGGACTGGATCGGGTCAAGGCGCGGTATCAGTCAGTCAGGGAGATCAGGCGCGAGAATAAGGCTTTGACGGTATTGGCTTCATGACTCCTCGTATATGAGTTTCCCGGTTTTGTGGTCAGTACAACGGACAGGAAATGATGATTTCTCGCAGCACTTATTTGGTTGATCTTTATACCCAGCAGCGGCGCAAAAATAAGATTTCCTGACACAACCGCAACTGGATTCACTGTCCTCAGCAAGAAATCGGATGAAGGCGGAATGAGCGCAAATAAAAGAAGCAGAAGTCAGGGTAAATATGCTTTTTATTTCCACGTTACAAACCATTTTTCGCTCCTCGTATTGGCTTCAAATCTAGCGGGCTGATACCCTTGGCGTGATCAGCGCAGACGCCACGATTGCTGTATAGGGCTGAGGCAGGCTTGCCACAAGAGACCATCGAGTGGGTCTTGTGGTCGTATTC
>Ga0172381_10003465_pt1 | contig 16704 bp, 8 predicted proteins | sample Leawel6488metaG_FD_119754 | JGI IMG/M metagenome (GOLD analysis project Ga0172381, IMG submission 119754) | Leachate microbial communities from a municipal landfill in Southern Ontario, Canada - Leachate well 64-88 metaG | ecosystem: Engineered > Solid waste > Landfill > Unclassified | place... | reverse complement strand
TAAAATAGCGCTGCCATCGGTAATAACGGCCACGGTATTACCTTTTAAAGTCAGCGACTTTGCTTGCTCTTTATCTTTAGCAATAACTCGGCAAATCTCCGCCACGCCCGGAGTATAGGCGAGACTTAAATCTTCTTTAGTATTTAAAGGGACTTTGCTGACAATAGCTAACTTCCCTTGATACTTTTTGTGCATTTCTAACGATTCTTGATATACATCATTCATATATTTATTTATGAGGCTTCTTTAATATACTGTTCTAACATTCTATCAGAATTAAAATAAGAAGCATTAATAGCAATAACATTTCTCATCATTTCTTGCCACACTTCCAGTTTTTGATAATAAAGCGGCAAGACTTCTCTCTTTAAAATTTCATAAAGATCATCGGCGCTCTTAATTGCCCAACCAGTCTTGCCTAATTTAAATCCTTCCGGCCACCAGCCGTCTAGAGTGCTAATTTGCGGCACACCATTATGAGCCGCCTTCATTCCACTGGTTCCGCAAGCTTCTTGCGGTGGTAAAGGGTTATTGAGCCAAACATCACTACCGGCAACAAGCAAATGAGCTAAATCTAAATCATAATTTTCTAAAAAAACAAGCTTCAGTCGCGAATATTTTTTTCTTATCTGATTAATTTTTTTAATAGCATCTTGCCCGGCAACATCTCTAATATGCGCCTTGCCAGCAAAAATTATTTGTATTTTTTCTCCTTTTTCCGAGATTTCCAGTAAGCGTTCAATGTCCGATAAAATAAGCAGCGGCTGTTTATATCCGGTAAATCGTCTAGCAAAACAAATCGTTAAAATTTCTTCCCGCCAGTCTAATTTTTTATTTATTTTAATATATTTTAATAACCGTCTTTTAGCTTCTTGATGGGCTTGCCAAATTTCACTGGTCGGAATATCGGTTGCTTTTGCTAACAGTTTATAATTATCACGCCAACCGGTCAAATATTTATCATACATACTTTTAAATTCCGGTGAAACCCAAAATATAGAATTTACTCCGTTGGTTATCACTTGAAAATTAATCTCCGAAAAAAGATTGTTTAACAATGCCCGATGAGCCAAAGAAACTCCATTCACAAAACGGCTAAAATAGATTCCCAAATTAAGGGTGTCAACCTGATTATCTTTTATAATTAAGGCTAAATCGCAAGGAAAATCCGGTTGGTTTTTTAAAATCATTCCGATCGGAAATGAATCATAGACAGTTTTAATCGGCGTATGGGTTGTAAAAACACATTTCTGTTTTACTTCTTTTACTTTTTCTTCATTCGTGGCGGCTTTTGAAGTATTAAATAATTCAATCGCCGCAAACGCGCCATGCCCCTCATTCAAATGATACGTGGTTATGTCTTTATGTCCGAGAGCGGCCAACATTTTAACTCCGCCGCGCCCAAGAACCATCTCTTGTCGCAAACGCGCTTCCAGGTTTCCGCCGTACAATTTTGATGTTAATTTTTTATAAATTATTTTGTTTCCGGAAATATTTGTATCCAGAAGATACACCGGAATTTTAAAATCATTTTCTCCATTAATTAAATATTCCCAAACACCAATCTTAACCAAATCTCGACCAATGCTAATTGTAACTTCTGTTTCTAATTTTTTAAGATTGGAAAAATCATAATCACGATCAATTTGTTCTATCTGGCTACCGGAAGAACTTATCTTCTGTTTAAAATAACCTTGCTTATTGACTAAGGTAACTGCCACCATTGGAAATTTTTTTCTGGCCGCCGATCGCAAAATATCTCCAGCCAAGACACCTAGTCCGCCGGCATATGTTTTAATATTGTTTTCAAGAGCAATTTCCATGCTCAAATAAGCGACTAGCATACAAGAATTATACCATACTTTAAAATTCAAATATAATTATATCCCCGGTTTTTGATATATGTTTTTTATTTTTTTAAAAAACATGTTACAATACTCATTAATTAATTATTTATTAAAATATAATTAAAAATCCTTATGAAAAGCTTAAAAGTTTTTTTAAGTTTTTTTGTTTTGTCTCTTAGTATCGTCCTGCTAACGCCAAACAATAAAACTTTAGCGGCCGAATCCGGGTCGTTTTCTTATGAATCGCCTAAATATTATGAAGTTGGGAAAGAGATTACTTCTCTTTCCCCAACAATTTCTGGCAATGGCTACTCTTTTTCTATCTCGCCGACGCTACCAAACGGCTTATCAATCAGCACTTCTACCGGCGTTATCAGTGGTACTCCTTACGCTTTATCTCTTGCTAAGACATATACCGTCACCGCAACCAATGAACAAGGAAGCCAGACTTTCAATTTAACCTTAGCATCATTAACCAAACCAGTTTCATTTAATTATACAGATCCGATTCGTTTTTTTACTATCAATCGCTTGGTCACCGATACTTTAATATCTTCAACGGAACCGGCTGGTGTTGCTTATTCCACCTCTCCGGAACTTCCTGATGGTTTACACATTAACCCGGCAACCGGAGAAATCGGCGGCTTTGCTACTGAAATTAGTGAACTCACTTCGTATATAGTTACAGCGTCTAACCCCTTAGGAACAGCTACTACTTCAGTTTCGATTGCTGTACCAATGCCTTGGACCGGGGTAGGCAGTCCGGTTACTACCAGCAACGCCTCATCCCCGTTTATGAACCTTATTTATATTAATAACATTTATATTCCTTATGTGATTTATAGTAATTTAAGCAACAGCTCTATTGTGGTCGCTAAATATAATACTTCGTCTGACTCTTGGGCCCAAGTTGGCAATACTATTAATAACGTAAAGGGAAACCAAAATAAAATAATCTTTGATGCCAACAATAATCCTTATATTTCTTATATTAGTAATGGGGGCTTATTCATCAGTAAATATAATAAACAAAATAATCTTTGGGAAAGTCTTGATACAGCTAACAACCAAGAGTCAGTTTCTTCGCTTTCTAATGCTGCCACCAATCATGATACTATAACAAATGCCAGTAATAATGCTTACGAGGCATATGTTGAGGGCGGATCTTTAAATATTGTTAAGTTAATAAATAATCCGACAGAATATTCTTCTATCGATAACCTTGGAGAAGAAACAGCTATTAGTAATTTTTCTTACGCTACATCATCGGTTGTCTTCGGTACCGGATCAAAAATCAATCCTCTTTATCCTCTAATAAGTGGCCCGGCCTCATTTAGTGTTTATCCTAATTTGCCGCCCGGCCTTAGTATTTATAGCTCTGGTTCTGAGGCGGGAGTAATTTATGGCACGCCAATACTAGCCAGCGACGAGACTGTTTACACAGTAACGGCTAAAAATAATATAAACACGGCCACTACCAGCATCAAAATAAAAGTGGCTGGTCCTTGGAAAGAACTAACAGCCGAGCTAGTTACTAATAATACTTTGAGCAGAGGCATCGTTGCCCAATCTAGTAATAACGATCTTTATCTCTCATATTTTTCCAACGTTAGTAATACAATAACAACAAAGGGAAAAGGTTATATCAGCAAATATAATTCAACTACTTCTTCCTGGGAGACGCTTTATTCTTGCAACCAAACAACAATGGATGAGAGCAAAGGAATTATGGATTTTGATATAGTTATGGCCATGACAACTAAAGAAAATGATCTTTATGCGGTTTTTTCTAAGGATTTTATTGATTTTTCTAATCAAGAAAATCCTTCTTTTTCGTCAACTCTTTATGTTAAAAAATATAATGCTTCAACCGCTACCTGGACTACTTTAGGAGAAATAAAAGATTCAGGCATTGACCCTGTTATAAATAGCGGTGACTTAAAAATTGCGTTTGCCGGAAATGATTTATTTTTAGCTTATTATGCCGACAGACGGATAAGCATTTACAAATTTGATGAAGCCGGTAACTCTTTTGGCAACTCAACGATTGCCGATTTCGTACCAAGCCGTTCTTATGATCTCGATAACAACAACCCTGATAATAATTTGTTTATTGGCAATGGCAATAAACTTTATTTGGCTTATTCTGATGATACCGCCTCTAGCAGCGTCGTGCTCAAAGTTATAGAACAGGCTACTACTACCACCGGTTGGTTAGTATCAACGTATGTCGATACTGAGCCGGCAACTGGACTAAGCGCACAAACCAAATTGGCGGTTGACGACTTAAAGATAGGTAATGACGGCAAACTTTATATTTCTTATCATTATTCAGGAAACTACTTGACGGCCGAAGAGGGGGTAACTAATTCTGTCAACAGATCAATAATAAAAGAGTTCAATCCTACTTTGGGAACTTTTACGGAGATCTTCAGTGAAGACAGCCACAATGAAAACATAACAAAAAATATTTTGTCTTTTGATAAAGACGGCATTCTTTGGTCTTCCTCTGGAGCGTCTTCTGAATCGGGGGGATATACTTTTAAAAAGTATTCTGGGGGTGCTTGGAGTAATATGCTTGGTGACAAACATTTTGGCGGCGAATTCACTGATGTAAAATATCCTGAACTATTGTTTGGACCTAACGAAGAAACTTATGCTTTTATAAATCGAGACGCAACTTTTTCTTTAGCTAAATATGATGGCGCCGAAGCACCTATAAACTATGATTACTCTCTAGCTCCAACGATATCTTATCCAAAAGAATCGTTCACTTATGTTACCGGAAGAAAAATCGACCCCTTATACCCGGCGATCACCGGATCATCAAAAGAAAAAAACACTGTAGTTGATGAGAATCATTCGATTCTCCCTTCAGGCTTATCTGTCTCTCATGGGATAATTTATGGCACACCATTAGCGGCAACAACTACGACTCTCAAAATGACCGTAGCTAATGATTCTGGTCAAAACTATACGGACATAACTTTAAATATTATCGATCCTTGGGTATCTTTAGGTAATCCTTTATCCACTTCTACCGAAGCGATCAGCCTAGGAGTGGATAGTTATAGTAAATTATATATCGCTTATTCAAAAGCAAGCAGCTCAATAAACGAAATATTAGTTAGTAAATATGACAATGAAACTTGGCAGACTATCGGCGGAAAAGTTTCTGATGATGGTATTAGCGCTTCTAACCCAAAAATTTCTACACGCCTTAGTAATCTTTATGTGGCCTATCGTGAAGATAGTTCTAAAAAACTGATTGTTAAAGAATATAATAGTCAAACAGGGGCGTGGAGCCAGCTCGGCGGAGCGGTCAGTGATTATAGTAGCGACACTTTCAACATAGACATAAATAGCGGCTATATATCGGTTATTTATTATGATGATATCAATGATCGTTCTGTCTTGAAAGCCTATATTAATGGTAATTGGGTAATAAAGGGCGGTTATATAGAAAATGGCCTCTACCCATCCTTATATACTAAAAGCGCGGGCGACTATGATGTTTCTACCGCTTATTTAAATAGCGATGGAGCCGTAAAAGTTGTCAATTACAAAGAAATAAATTATTCCGGAAGCGGGAAAGACGTACCCTTAAGCGAAGTTAGCGGCCTAATAGAAAGCGGCGATATGTCCCCTCAAGGCGGCGGCACTGCAACCAGCACTCCGGCTATTAAATTCAATCAAAAATTAAATATTATTCCTTTTACCGGCGCTTCGGTCTTAATCCCCTCAGGAACAGTAATGACAGCGACAGAGTTATTTAATTCTTCATTACTTTCTGCGTCTTCCACGGTTAATTTAAACGGAATCAATTCCTCTTTCACTCCGGCTGGCGTAATAATGTTTGGTCTGCCGAATCTCGGCCTCTCACTTTCTTCACCAATAACTATCAGTATTCCTATTTCCGGCCTAGCTGAAAATACTCTACTCCAGGTCTATTCTAAAACAGCCGGCGGAAATTGGAGCTCACTCACCACTTGTTATGTCGTAGCCGGAAAATGTTCTTTCCAGACATCTCATCTTTCTGAATTTGCCGCCGGAACGATTGCTACCTCTAACAACAGTGGCAGTAATAATGGTGGTGGCAGTAGTAGCAACAGCTCACCAGCTGCAACAACCTGCACCAGCGTTATTTACAGTAATTTCTCGAATGTTTGTTCGGATGGCTATTTAATTCGCGGTATTTCAACTAAATTACCGAATAATTGCACCTTGTCAGCGGCTCAAATCGAAGCCTCCAAAAAAGCCTGCACTATATCTGTTGGAGAAGAATCAGAAATAACCACTTCAACAGCAACCTCAACAATTACCTCTTCAACCGGAAACGCTCTAAAAGAAATTAGGAATAAGTTTGTTGCCTTAGAAAAGTCATTAATAAAAAAAATCAATAAGCTTTTAACCAAACGCCTGCTTGGCCATATCCTATTACAGGTAGAAAATCATGGCGAGGCTTGGTATCTAGACCCGGTATCATCGGCTCGTTATTATCTGGCCGACGGAGAAAGCGCTTATACCGCCCTAAGACAATTTGGTTTAGGAATAACAAATGCCGACATTACTAAAATTCCTGTTGGCAGCTATTCCTATACCGGTGATGTTGACACGGACTCTGATGGTTTGTCTGATAAAATAGAAAATGGTTTAGGCACTAACCCCAACCTAGCCGATACGGACAAAGACGGCGTCGGAGACGGCGAAGAAATTTTAAAGAAGAATACCAATCCTCTAAATTCTAAAAAATTAACGTATTCAAACTCTTTAATTAAAAGAATAAAAGGAAGAATTGTCATCCAAACAGAAAAAAAAGGAGAAGCCTGGTATATTAACCCGGCTGACGGTAAGAGATATTATTTAGCTGACGGCCCAATGGCTTACCAAGTGATGCGCTATTTATCTCTTGGTATAACTAACGCTAATATAAGACAGCTAAAAATTTGGGGCTTAAAATAGAATATAAAAAACAAAAAATTTATTACTCAATTAAAAAGAACAGACTAAGTCTGTTCTTTTTAATTAGGGTGCCTACTGGGAATCGGACCCAGGATAACAGGACCACAACCTGCTGTGTTACCATTACACCATAGGCACCATGATTTGTTTCTATGAAACGTACGCCCGGGGGGAGTCGAACCCTCGTCTAGAGCTTAGAAGGCTCCCGTTCTATCCGCTGAACTACGGGCGCAAAATATATTTTTTGCTAGAATCTTGTCTTATATTAATAAAAATAATAACTCTTGTCAATTTTCTACTTTTTGTGTAAAAACACTACTTTTCTCTTTGCCTTAAAACTTCATATAAAATCACCGCTGCCGAAACAGAAACATTTAAAGAATCAATTCCTTTTTCCATCGGTATCTTAATTAACTTATCTGCCCGCTTAAGCCACTTATCACTCAACCCATAAGCCTCGGATCCTAAAATAATCGCCGTTGGTGATGATAATTTTTCTTTGGTGTAGTTGTTTTTTCCGGTTGTGGCCGCCGCATAACTTAATATTTTGTTACTTCTCAGCCAATCAGCCGTTTCTTCAACTGAGGCTGTAACAATCGGTTTATTAAAAACAAATCCCTCACTCGCGCGAATAACATTGGGGTTATATATATCCGTCTGGCTGTCATTAATTATTATCGCGTCCACTCCGGCAGCATACGATGTTCTAATAATCGCCCCTAAATTACCGGGTTTTTCTACCGCTTCCAAAATAACTAATAACGGATTATTGCTCAATTTAATTTTATCCAACCCAATCAATTTCATTTTAGCCAAAGCAAAATATCCATCCGGATTTTCTTTATAGCATATTTTTTTAAAGACCACCTCGGTTGTTTCGGTAATTTTTTCCTGGCTTAAACCAAAAAAATCTTTAATTTCTTTTTTTACTAAGCCTGGACAGTAAAATAATTCCAAGAGTTCCACTCCGGATTTTTTAGCCGATTCTATTTCTCTGGCGCCATCAATAATGATAAGTTGTTGGGCTCTTCTTTCGCTGGCTTTTTGCAGCTTAACCAGGTCTTTTATCCTTTGATTATTTAAACTATTGATTAAATTCATAGTAGTTATAAACTGTTTAGCAAATATTGTTACAGAATAATTATAAAACAAATTGAAACAAACGTATAATAAATTTATTTAAAATTCTAAAAAGATTAATTTTCTGATATAATAAGACTACCTTAACTAAATATTTTATGCCAATTCCACAACTTAAAACACGAAAAACCACCTCCTGGAGAGAAGTCACCAAAAGTGGCGGATCTCATAATAATCAAAGAAAACGATTCAAAAAAATTACCAAGAAGAAAATAATTCTTCTAATATTAGCTCTTTTAGCCGCCATGGCGGTTATCGGTTTTTTGGCTATTTTATGGATATCCCGAGATTTACCTAATCCAAACCAATTAACGAACCGCGAAGTTGCTCAAAGTACTAAAATTTACGATCGAACAGGAGAAAACATTCTCTATGAAATTAGCGGTGACCAAAAAAGAACTTTAGTTCCCTTGCAAGATATCCCGGCTAATGTCAAAAATGCAACTATTGCCGTTGAAGACAAAAATTTTTATAACCATGGCGCTTTCAGTGTTTGGGCAATGTTTAGAACGGTTGTCACCAATGTAATCTATAATCGCAGCGCCGGTGGATCAACCCTCACTCAACAATTTGTTAAAAATGCCGTCTTATCAAATGAAAAAACTATTATCAGAAAAGTGAAAGAATTAATTATCGCTTATCGTCTGGAACAAAAATTTTCTAAAGATGAAATTCTTCAAATGTATTTTAATGAAATCCCTTATGGTTCTAACGCTTATGGGGTCGAATCGGCCGCTCAAAAATATTTTGGCAAAAATATTAAGGATGTTACTTTACCGGAAGCAGCTATTTTAGCCGCCCTACCTCAATCACCTAGCCGCTATTCACCATATGGCTCTCACAAAGATTTATTATTAGGAAGAAAAGATTACATTTTAGATTTAATGGCTGAGCAAGGTTATATTTCTGCCAGTGAACGGGATGCTGCAAAAGCTCAAGAAATAGTCTTTAAAGAAAAAGACAATAACATGACCGCCCCTCATTTTGTCATGTACATTAAAGATATTCTTTCGGAAAAATATGGCGAAAAAATGGTTGAACAGGAGGGTTTAAAAATTTATACCACCCTTGATTTATATAAACAAAAAATTGCCGAAAACGTAATCACCGAACGAACAAAAAATTACCCGACAAATTTTGGCGCCAATAATGCGGCACTAGTTTCAATTGATCCTAAGACCGGACAAATTCTCGCCATGGTCGGTTCGCGCAATTTTTTTGACGACTCAATTGATGGACAAGTTAACGTTGTGACCTGGCCACGCCAACCAGGGTCATCGATGAAACCGATAGTTTATGCCGCCCTATTTGAAAAAGGTTACACTCCTAATACTATTCTATATGATGTCGTCACTAATTTTTCTACTGACTCGGGTCAAGCCTATACTCCTCATAATTATGATCTAAAAGAACGTGGGCCGGTTTCTATTAGGCAAGCTCTCGCTGGCTCTTTAAATATTCCGGCCGTTAAAGCAATTTATTTAGCGGGAATAAATAATGTTATTGATTTAGCAGAAAACATGGGATATACAACCCTCTATCCACGAAGCCGCTTTGGCCTCTCGTTGGTTCTTGGTGGCGGTGAGGTTAAATTGTTAGAACACACTAATGCTTACAGCGCTTTCGCCCGTGACGGGCAAATGAGCCCCATCGTCAGTATCTTAAAAGTAGAAGATAAAAATGGAAACGTTATTGAAGAATATACTCCAAGTGAAAAGAAAGTTCTTGATTCTCAGGTCGCCCGAATGATAAACAGTATTTTAAGTGATAATACCGCTCGTACTTTTATTTTTGGAGCCAAAAATTATTTGACCCTTGGCGACCGTCCGGTAGCGGCTAAAACCGGAACAACTAATGACTACCATGATGCTTGGACAATCGGCTATACACCTTCTTTGGTAACTGGAGTCTGGGTGGGAAACAGCGATAATAAAAAAATGAGCGGTAAAGCCGACGGCAGTGTTGTTGCGGCCCCAATCTGGCATGACTATATGGCTCAAGTTTTAGGAAACACACCAATTGAAAATTTTAAAGCACCAGATGATTATATAACCGGCAAAGCAATTTTAGACGGCCAAATTCCCCAGCAGGTTGTCAATATTGATAAGAGTTCCAACCTCTTAGCCACAAGCTCCACACCGCCAGAATTGATAGAAAAACGGAGCACTCTCGTCCACCATACTATTTTATTCTATGTTGATAAGGATGCCCCTCGTGGAGCGATTCCTGATAACCCCAGTAAAGACCCACAGTTCAATATCTGGGAAGAGGCCGTAAAAAATTGGGCTGCAAAAAATGCCAGTTCGTCAACAACCACTCTCCCGGTTGATTATGACAATCTTCATAGCGAAGTAAATAAGCCTGTTCTAAAAATTGTTTCTCCACAAAATAATCAAACAATTGATTCAACAAATTTAGAAGTTCAAATTGAAGCGTCGGCTACTCGTTTAGTAAGTAAGGTTCAATATTTTATTAATAATAACCTTTGGCAAACAAAGTTGGGCGAAGCTAGTCCCCTTACTGGATCAATTAACTTCTTAAACAATGGTTACCATACTTTAAAAGTAAGAGCTTGCGATGATATAGAAAATTGTAGCGAGACCAGTGTAAATTTTAATGTCTTAATAAAAAATAATTCTGTTTCCGCCAGTAAAAATACTCTTAATTTAACCTCTCCTGCGTCTGGTACGGCTATAAATTCAATTGATTTCCCTTTACCCATAAGCTTCACAGCTAAGCGACCAGAAAGAATTTCCCAAATAAATTTAATGATGCGTGATAAAGATGGAAAAATATCCAATATTAAAAACAGTACAGAAAGCGGAGTGGGTTCTCTTAATTTTTCTTGGGATACTGCGCCGGTTGCCGGCGACTATACGATTTATGGGGAACTACATGATTGGAACGGGGATGTTATAAGAAGTAATGAGACAAAGATAACAGTGAATTAGATATAAAAAATTTAGACACAAAAAAATCGCCCAGAAATTGGACGATTTTTTTTATTTTAATTATTTTTTATTGTCTAATAGGCATAACTATATATAAATAGTCCTCTTCTTTTTCTGGTTTTAAAACACAGGGGGTACTATTGTTTAAAACATTTAAACGGACTTTATCACCGTCAATATTATTTAAACCATCCAATAAATAACGATAATTTATTGTTATTTCATTATTTTCACCTTTTACTTCCGCTTCTAATTCAATTTGGCTTTCACCGCTGGCCCCCGAAAAGGCTGAGACTGTTATTTTATCTTTAAAAAATAATAAGGTAATATCATTGATTCCAGTTTTTGAGAATAAAGCCGCCGCTTTTACCGCTCGAATTATTTCTGACTTTTCAACTAAAATATTAGTTTGGCTCTTAGCAGGAATAATTTGTTTATAATCTGGGTAGTGGCCATTGATAAGCCGGGAAATAAGCTCAACTGAATCAACTGTAAACAATATTTGATTCTCCGCTAAATAAAATTTAAGTTCCTGATCCTCCCCTAACTCTCCACCTTCAAGATTGCTCAAAACTCTAAGAAGTTCTTGAACGGTTTTTCCGGGAACGATAACTTTTTGTTCACCAGTCATACCTTCAGAAGTTATCTTTAATTCTCTCTCGGCCAAACGATAACTGTCAGTCGCCGCTAAGCTTAATTTATCATTACCAAAAGAAAACAAGACACCAGTTAATTCTACCCTATTTTCACTATTAGAAACGGCAAAGCCAACACTGTTTAAAGCTTTCTTTAATTCTCCACTCTTGCAGCTATAATATCCTTGTCTTGGTAATGTTGGTATTAAAGGAAACTCCTTAGCTGATTCTCCTTTTATTTTTGTCTTATAATTTCCACATTCTATTTTTAGTTCATTATCCTTTTCTTCAATCTTTACCTTTTCCCCACTACTAAGTAAATTTACATATTCTCCAATTAACTTTGAATCAACTGTAAATTGCCCATCAGTCTCTATTTTACCTCTAATTTGATGAGTTATCCCTATCTCTAAATTAGTACTGATAAGTTCTATATTTCCTTCCTCGGCTTTTATTAAAATATTATTAAGTATCGGTAAATTAATATTTTTAGAACTTACATGTCCAACTATATTTAACCCTCTCTTTAGATTTTCTTGTAAACTTATGAAGCGCATATATTTAAATTGTTTATTATATATTAATTTATATATAAATATTTAATAATAGTAATAAGGGAGTGGACAACTTTTTATTTTGACGATTTTTGGATTTTTTGTTGGGAAAAAATAAGATTTTTTTGTTGAAAACGTGGTCAATAATTAGGGTAAATGTTTTCGTTATTTGTGACTAAGTGGGAATATTGGATTTTTATGCACAAGTTATAAAAAGATATTCAGAAGGTACAAACAAGATATCAACAAACTAATCCACAAAAATTTGTTGCTAGCTGTTGAAAAGTCTTAGTAAGAGTGGCTAAACATTTGACGAATTGACTCAATTTCTTGTTTTATTTTTTCATTACCCTTTTCTTTTACTTCTTGGTATATCTTATTATAAGCATGCATCGCAGTGGTATGGTCTCTCCCGCCAAGCTCATTGCCGATTGTCGGATAGGAGGTATTTAATTCTTCACGAATTAAAAATATAGATATCTGTCTTGGCCAAACTAATTCTTTTTTACGACTGGCACTAATTAACTCTTTATAAGTGATATTGTAGAATTTAGCGACTGCTTCAATTATTTCTTTTGGTGTTAATGACTTAGTCTGGATATTGGAGATATAGTCGCCTAAAACATCTTTAATAGTTTTTAGGGTTGGTGGAATACCCTTAAATTGGTGGAAAGCAATAATTTTAATAAGAGCGCCTTCCAATTCTCTAATATTATTTTGAACGTGATCGGCAATATAAGTTAGCATTTCTCTATCCAAAGTAAAGTTTTTCTCGCTAGCCTTTTTTTCTAAGATAGCAATTTTTGTTTCAATATCAGGTTTGCCGACATCAGCCACCATTCCGGCTTCAAAGCGGGAAACTAAACGCTTTTCAATTGCGGGAATAGATTTGGGCGCGCGATCGGAGGTTAAAACTATTTGTTTGTCATTTTGTAATAATTCGTTAAAGGTATGAAAAAATTCTTCCTGAGTCCCATCTTTACCGCCCATAAATTGGACATCATCAACAAGCAGAAGATCGACGTTGCGATATAAATTTTTAAATTCCTTAGCTTTACCGGTAGTGACGGCTTGAATATAATTATTGGTAAATTTTTCACTGGTAGTATAAAGAATTTTATCGGTTTTTTTAGCAACTTCATTTCCGATGGCTTGTAAGAGATGGGTTTTCCCTAAACCAACCCCACCATATATAAAAAGAGGGTTGTAAGCTTTTCCTAGATTATTAACTACTGCTAAACAAGCAGCATTAGCTAATTCGTTTCCCTTGCCGACAATAAAGTTGTCAAAAATATAGCGAGGATTTAATCCATAACGATTTGATCCATTTCCATTATTACTATTAACGGTGTTTATATTATTTGCAGTTGGTTGGACGGGAAACGCGGATTTTATTTTTAGACTAGTTTCTTCAGATTTTGTTTCCGGGCTGTTTATTTGAAAAGTAGTAGCGTTTCCTTTTTTCAATTCAATCTTATAAATAATTTCTTTTATATTTTGTTTGGTCACGTTTTCTAGGGCGCTGAGAGTATTTTTATAATATTTTTCTTCAAGCCATTTTTTTACAAAAGCATTTGGAACACAAATAACAACCCGTTCATTTTCAAATGAAGAAATAAAAGTATCTTTAAACCAGGTAATAAAGTTAGCTCGAGACAAGCTTACTTCAATTTCGCCTAAAACGGCCTGCCAGACTTGTTCATTAGTCATAATAATAAGGATTAGTAACTATTAAATTTATTATATTCGATAAAGTCGGCAATAACAAGGACGAGAGTTGTTAAAAATATGTTAATAAAAAGTGGATAAGTAATTTGGTGAGTCAAATTAATTCAATTGACTTTAGCAAATAAAGATGTTATCTTATAGAAACAAATCAATTATTTAAGTTTTATATTATGCCGAAAAGAACCTACCAGCCAGATAAACATCGGGCCAGCAAGAAGCACGGATTTTTAAAGAGGATGCAGACCGAAGATGGTCGAGTAGTCTTAAAAAGACGTCGTGATAAAGGACGTGAAAAGCTTTCAAAATAGTATTTAAGTAAGGCCTATACATGTTAGCTAAAGAAAATCGAATAAGGCTCAATAAAGAATTTGACCGCGTATTTAAAACCGGCCAATCTTTTTATGCAAAGGCAATAGGGATTAAAACAGCCTCTAGTGATTTAAAATATGCCAGATTTGGCATATTGGTTGGTTTAAAAGTAAGTAAAAAGGCGGTGATAAGAAATAAAGTAAGAAGACAAATAAGAGCTATTATTAGTCAAGAATTGCCAAAATTGAAGCCAGAGAAAGACATTGCTATTATTGTTTTTCCTTTAATATTAGAGAAAAATTTTGAAGAGATAAAAAAAACCTTAATATTTGGGTTTAAAAAATTAGATTTATATAAATAGGCTAAAATTAGCCAAATATGCTTGATTTCATCCATAATTTGCCTCGTCGTCTCTTGGTCGGCATGATAAGGGTTTATCAAAAGACTATTTCTTTTGATCATGGATTTTTAAAAATTTTTTATCCCCATGGTTTTTGTCGGTTTATCCCCAGCTGTTCCGAGTATGGTGCCCAGGCAATCACAAAATATGGTATTATAAAAGGTGGGCTTATGGCTTCTTGGCGCGTCTTGCGTTGCAACCCGTGGAACAAGGGCGGTTATGACCCGGTTAAATAAAACTAATTTAATTATTAAAATATGGGACACATTTTTACAGTTATTTTTTATCAGCCGATTTTAAATCTTTTAGTTTTTTTGTATAACACTATATCTTTTCAAGATTTAGGAATCGCAATTATCTTATTAACAATTATAATTAAATTGATTCTTTGGCCGCTTGGTCAGAAATCAATTAAATCGCAAAAAGAGCTTCAAGACTTACAGCCGAAAATGGAAGAATTAAAGAAAAAGTTTGCCGACGATAAAGTTGCTCTCAGCCAAGCAACCATGGATCTCTATAAGAATAATAAAATTAATCCTTTTTCTTCTTGTTTGCCGCTTTTGATTCAATTCCCTTTTTTAATTGCCGTTTATCAAGTTTTCCGCGACGGATTAAATAATAAATTAGATTTAGTTTACCCCTTTATTACTAAACCGGAGGTAATTAATAGCCTTTCTTTCGGATTTTTAAATCTTAATAAGCCAAATGTTTATTTAGCGGTTCTAGCGGGGTTAGCCCAGTTTTGGCAAGCAAAGATGATGATAACCCAAAAGCCGCCAATAAAGACAGGAGGATCTAAAGATGAAGATATGGCCGCTATTATGAATAAGCAAATGCTTTATTTCATGCCAGCCATTACCGTGTTCATTGGTATTTCTCTTCCGGGTGGTTTAACTTTTTATTGGTTTGTTCTTACTGTTTTAACCGCCCTCCAACAATTATTAGTTTTTAAAAAAAAATCATCAACCCCTCAGAATGAAATTATCGAAGGGCAAATAGTTAAATAAAAAATTTTTGTACAATACAAAAACACCCTTAATTTAGAGGGTGTTTTTGTTTAAAATTTTTAATTTGTTTTTGTGGTTGTAGTGGTGCTAGAACTAGCTACTCCTGTTGTTGGTGTACTGGAAGCAGTTAAATTTTCCGCACCAATAAGGCAAACCTTTTGCCAAGGAACATAGTGAGAAGAAAATCTTCTTTCATGGACAGGAGTTGTTGTGGCAGCCTCTGGATAGACTACTTTATAATCAAAATAAGCATCGGCCCCATTATGAGCGCTTTCGGTACACTTCTCTTTGCCCGGAGCCAGTTCGGTTGTTTCGATATATTTAGTTGGTTTAGGTTTCACAATATTATAGACAGTTGGTTCGGTAATAGTAACTGTGCGTCCATCCTTTGTGCCCCAAAAATCAAAATAGATATCGTTTCCAGAAATTCTCGATTGAATCAAAATATAATTAGCAGTGTCGTTTATAAAACGAACATCTGGTTCAGGAATATAAACAGCAGCGTCCATTCCGGCTGGTTCATAATAAGAAACGCGATAAGAATGATTGCGGCGATAAGTAATTGGTAGCCCAGTTTCGATAGCGGCGCGGAAAACAGTCGTTCCTATTTGGCATAAACCGCCGCCATACTCTTTAACAGTTTTATCACCTTTAATAACTAATTCCGGGTAGTAACCATTTTCAGCATCAACATTTCCTAAAACTTTTACTAAAGAAAATTCTTCGCCGGGAGCAATGAGCATGCCGTTAACGGCGCTGGCCCCAGCTTGAATATTTTTTATACGATTAGCCGATGAACCCTTAAAATTAGAATGACCAGTCCCGATAATTTCTTCAACGTTTAGAGTATCCTCAGAAACAAATATATCAGCGACAACATCTTTAACAATTAAATCAACATTTTTTTGCCCTGATAAAAAAGCTTCGGATATTTTTTCGGTTGAAGAAGCAATGTCGAGTTGGCGCCCCTTAGTCCCTATTTGCCAATTAATAACTTTACCATCTTTTATTTCAAAACGAGGTCGGATATTTTCTGTATCTATTTCTAGCGAAATATTTAAAGAAAGATATTCGGCTATTTTTGTTTGGTCAAGGGAGAGTTTGAGACTGCCATTCTCTTGATTAATGCTTAACCAATTAATTAGTTTTTCTGGTTTTATTTTCCAGGTTG
>Ga0172381_10003464_pt1 | contig 16705 bp, 15 predicted proteins | sample Leawel6488metaG_FD_119754 | JGI IMG/M metagenome (GOLD analysis project Ga0172381, IMG submission 119754) | Leachate microbial communities from a municipal landfill in Southern Ontario, Canada - Leachate well 64-88 metaG | ecosystem: Engineered > Solid waste > Landfill > Unclassified | place... | reverse complement strand
ATAGTAGATCTTCAGGAACAGTACAATTTGCATCAGCAAGCCAGAATGTGTCTGCCGGAATGGATACAAATGGACTGATAACATTTAGTGTTGTTTCTGTTGCTCCACAGGTACCAATGTGGATATCCGCTGGTACTAATTCCACCAGTGCTGGAACTGTTGTTTTTAACTCTGCTTCTAATAATGTTTCATGCGGGATGGATACAAATGGATCTATTACATGGAGCGTTCCAGATCAGGTTCCTGTGTGGTTGTCTGCCGGAACAAATAGTAGATCTTCTGGTACGGTACAATTTGCTTCAGCTTCACAAAATGTTTCTGTGGGAATGGATACAAACGGACTAGTGACGTTTAGTGTTGTGCCGGCTTCTTCACAGATTCCATTATGGGTATCTGCAGGGACTAACTCAACAAGTACTGGAACCATTGTATTTAATAGTACTTCTAATGGTGTGTCAGTGGGCATGGATACAAATGGAAGTATTACTTTTAGTACAGCCATATCAACTCTTCCTTTGACATTTTCAGCTGGAGACAATACACGAAGCTCTGGTACCATTACTTTCTCAAATAGTAACGGGGTATCGTTTGGAATGGATATAAATGGTGTAATTACTGGTAGTGTCGCTGCTCAAACGCCAATTTGGTTATCTGCTGGAACAAATAGCAGAAGTTCAGGAACAGTACAATTCGCTTCAGCCTCTCAGAACGTTTCTGTAGGAATGGACACAAATGGATTAGTTACCTTTAGTGTCGTATCAGTAGCATCACAAGTACCATTATGGGTTTCTGCTGGTACTAATTCAAGATCGACAGGAACAATAGTTTTTAATTCCACCGCAAATGGAATATCAGCAGGAATGGATACTAATGGAAGTATAACATTAAGCACGGCTATTACAGCTCTTCCGTTGACATTTTCTGCTGGGACAAATACCAGATCTTCTGGAACAATTACTTTTTCTAATAGCAATAACGTTTCATTTGGAATGGATACAAATGGTGTAATTACTGGTAGTGTTGTATCTGTAGCTACACAGGTTCCGGTGTGGTTTTCTGCTGGAACAAATAGTAGAAGCTCTGGCACGGTTCAGTTTGCATCAACGGGTCAAAACGTATCTGTTGGAATGGACACTAACGGATTGGTAACATTTAGTGTGGTTTCTGTAGCCGCGCAAGCACCTTTATGGATTTCTGCGGGAACAAACTCCAAATCTGTTGGAACAATTGTATTCAACTCTACTTCTAATGGTGTTTCTATTGGAATGGACACAAATGGCAGTATTACCTTTAGTACTGCAATATCTGCGTTGCCGCTTACTATTTCTGCTGGAGCAAACACTAGAAGTTCTGGAACAATTACATTTTCAAATTCTAATGGTGTAAGTTTCGGAATGGCAACTAATGGTGTTATTACAGGTAGTGTAGTAGTGCCCGCCCTAGCCATGTCTGCTGGTACCAACTCCAGGTCTACTGGTACAATTTCATTTGCCAGTACTGGACAAAACGTTTCTTGTGGAATGGACACAAACGGATTAGTAACATTTAGTGTTGTATCAGTTGCAGCTCCTGCTTTTGCTATGTCTGGTGGAACCAATTCCAGATCTACTGGAACCGTTACATTTTCAAATAGCAATAACGTTTCATTTGGAATGGACACAAATGGGATTATAACAGCTACAGCCGGTGCAGCTAATGGAATTGCACTATCTGCCGGCACTAATTCTAGGAATACTGGTACGGCCACATTCTCTAATAGCAACGGCGTATCATTTGGAATGGATACAAATGGAATTATTACAGCATCAGTAAATGCTGGTGGTGGATTCTTACTATCTGTAGGAACAAATACAAGAAATACTGGTACAGTAATTTTCAATAGTGCTTCCCAGGGTATTTCATGCGGAATGGGTACTAATGGATCTGTTACATGGAGTGCAGCAATATCAACATTTGGAACCCCAGTAGCTGTTAGTACGGCTAATGCTGAAGGAACTAGTCCTGCGGCGGCTAGGGCTGACCATGTACATTTCTCACCATCTAGAGCAGTATATGAGATGACTGACGTTTTAACACCAAATAATGCAGACTGGGCAATAAACGCTTTCGCTCCTCTTGCTTCAGATGTTGTAAACGCATCTTTGTCAGTTAGGTATTTTGATGCTGCCGCTCAAGAGGGCGTAGGTTTTGGTATTACAATACCAAATGGTGTAACGAGTATTACGTTCTACTTCAAATCAAGAGCTAGAAGTGCAGCTGGTTCTACCCTGGCAGTTATTCCAGCACTATATACCAGAACGTTTTCAGATAATGGATCGCCAGGAGCTTGGAGTGCTGCAACTTCTATGACAGCTTTAAGTATACCAAATAATACAAATGTTCAATACGATTCACAAACAATTACTTTAAGTACTCTTGGATTAACGGCAGGAAATTATGTATTGTTTGAGCTTACTAGATTAGCGACTAATGCAGGTGATACTCTTACTGTAGATTGGGGTTTAATAGAAGTGGTTTTGGAGTTTGTATAATGGCTGTTATATTTAATGGTTCTAGTGGATATTTTAATGCAGGAAATGTTTATAATTTGCCTAATGGATCTGCTACATCTACAATTATGACCTGGGTTCGTAGGGCGGCTGTTGGAGCAAGACATGATCTTATTTCAAAGGAACAATCTGGGGCTACTGGATATGAATTAAGTGTTCTTTCTTCTAATTTGCCTGAATGGGGAATTTTTGATGGATCTAATTATAGAGTGGTTGCCGGCACAACAACATTATCAATAAATACCACATACCATTTGTGTGGCACTTATGATGGCACATCTTTAAAAGTATATGTAAATGGAGTGTTAGAAAAAACAGGAAATTATAGTACCGGAAGTACCAATTCTTATAATTTAAATTTTGGTCGCAGGCCCGCTGCATCAAATTATCTAAATGGACAGTTAGAAGATATTCGAATGTATAACAGAGCATTATCTATAGATGAAATTAACACTGTTTATTATGCAAAAGGTACGGATAATATTGTAAATGGACTTATTTTAAGTTTGCCACTTTCTTGTGGTGGTGCTCCTGGTACTACGCCTGGAACACAAATAGATCGAACAGATACAAAATTATCAATTTCCGCAAGTGGTACTTTAACTTGGGCCGAAAATATTGCCATAAATAAACCTTTGTGAATGTGAGTTATATAGGGCTTTGTGAAAGAACTATACCTTGACGCTAATGCTCATGTTCCAATGTCCCCAGCAACATTGAAGGAATTCTGTAATTTCCACAACTCTAAAGCTGCTTGGGGGAATCCGTCTGCCCCATCGGCTCCAGGCCAAGCGGCCGCATCTGCTCTAGAAGGTGCCAGGGGTAAAATTGCTGTTTTATTAGGAACATCTCCACAAAACCTAATATTTACGTCTACTTGTACACAGGCATGTGAGTGGGGAATAGAGATTTTGAAACACAAATCCATCGGAGGAAAAATACAGTGCTCTGCCATAGAGCATTCTGCGGTAAGAGATCCGGTAGCAAAGATTAATCATATTTCTATACCAACCGCAGAAAATGGTGTTATAGGAGAATATGAATACCTGCCTACGGTTTGTATTCATGTTCAAAATGAAATCGGCACAATTCAACCAATAAATGAACTAAATGTTCCATTTTTATTCTCAGATATGTGTCAAAGCGTTGGAAAAGAAACTATCTGTCTTAGAGACATGTCGGTAGATATTGCAACTTTTGGGGCTCATAAGTTTGGTGGCCCGGCCGGTGTTGGTATTTTATATTTGAAAGATTTTAATATTTGGCAAGAATTTGGAACAGGTAGTCGGTATTTCTCAGATAGACCAGGAACACCAGATGTAGCATCCATAGTGGCTACCGCAAAAGCTTTAGAAGAAACATTATTCAATATGCCTGAGAGACTAAATAATATGAGAGAATTTCAAACCACCCTGGAGGATGGTTTGGAGGAAATGCGTATTGAAATAATCGGTAAGGGGGCAAGAAGGGTGCCTAATACAACATTTATCAAACTACCAGGTATAGCTTTCAATATTTTAGCAGAATTGAGTCAAAAAGGAATATATGTAGGTATGGGATCGGCCTGTGGGTCGTTACATACGGGGCAATCTTTAGTTATGAAGGCTTTAAATCAATCAGGAGATGGTCAGGATTTTATTCGAATATCACAGCATGGAGAATATCGCAAAGCAGATGCTTTATATCTTCTTAGGGAATTATCTGCATTAATAAAAAAATATGGTAAATAAATTAGAAATTATTGAATCTACAACAAATAAACCTTATCTTACACACAATATTAGCGGAGAAAATCTAATTGGTGTCTTTGAAAACGAGCCATTTAAGATTAAATTCACCAATGATTCTTGGAAAAGGGTTCAAATTCGTGTTTCTGTAGATGGAACAGACATTCTTACAGGAGAATTAGCTAGCACAGAGCCAACTGGAAAGATGTTTGTAGTTGATCCATTTAATAAAATAGAGCTTTGTGCTTGGCCAGAAGATAATAATGGTGGGGCTGAATTCCTTTTTGGTACAACTAAAAACTCTGTTGCGGCAAATACTCATGGAAATATCTCAGCTAAAGGTATTATTGCTGTGGCCGTTTTTGAAGAATCAGAATCGGAAAGACGTATTGATTATTTTAGTAAAAGTGATTCTCTTCTAAGACGTTGTAGCACTAAATCAATAGATGATGACTTATATAAATGTTCAGAATTCGGCCCGGCGGTTGGAGCTGGAGATCATCGAGAGCAGAAGTTGGTCAAGACGGCTGGTTTATCCAAGCCAAAATTAGCAGAGATTGTTCAAGTTCGTTATGAGTGGTGGAATGAATTACACACCAAACTGAGGCATCCAGCATTTCCAGGGGATCAAAAGAATATTAATTTAGGAAAAACACCTAGAATAAGAAGGGAAGATTTTCGGAGGTTTTGATTGCGGAAGACAAAACTAACGCCAAAACGTCCCAAAATTGTTTGTGAGATTTGTGGGGAGAAAAATACCAAAGTTTTGGATAGACATCATATTATTCCAAGAACAGATCCTAAATGTACCAATGATGACTATAATTTAGCTATTATTTGTAGTTCTTGTCATAGAAAGGTACATGCTGGAGCTATTAAGATAATTGGTGTTTTCCCAGGAACCAAACCACCTACTGGTAGAATCTTGATATATGAGAAAGGGTGAACAAAATGAAAGCACAAGATTTAGAAATGAACAAACGGCTGATGAAAAAGAATTTGGGAAAAAGGCTACATAATGAAGCGGTCACTAGGAAACAGATAATGGATGTGGCCAAACTTCAGGGATCTGATGGAGAAGCTAAGAAAATATTCGAACTGTATGACAGGCTTCTTTTAAATAATACAAATCCTGAAGAAAGACAGCAAATAGCTATTATGGGAGCTGCAGAAATACATAAGTTACTGAATGTTCAGGGGGCTCTTATTGTAGATGGTTTCGAAATTATCCCAGCTTTGAAGGAAATTGATGCCTAACCAGGTATCAGGGTATGACCAGAATTTCTTTAGATATTGAATGTAGTTCTAATTTCTGTCATTTCTGCCATTTCCTCAAAACAATTAAAATAAAACGTTGGTTTAGAAAGCCTATTATAGTCAAGCAGTGTAGTTTATTTATGGAAAATTTAGATATAATTCCGCCATTTGTACAAACTCCGGCCAGGTGTAAGGGATGTTTAGCTGCGGAAAAGAGGAATAATCAGATATAAGATTGTAACCTATTGTTATTTTTGGAGAAAAGAATATGGAAGAAGTTTTTGAAGGTGAAGTAATTTGGTTTGATCCCAAGGCTGGTTATGGTTTCATTCAATGGGAAAAGGAAGAAGATATGTTTGTTCACTTCTCTGATGTAATCTGTGAAGGGTTCAAAACACTTAAAAAGGGCCAGAAAGTTAGATTTAGTGTTGGCAAAAATAATACAGGAAAGCCAAAGGCCATAGATGTCGAGGTTATTATCTAAGAAACAACAAGAGTTCTGGGTATCAAATGTATCAAATAGAGATGTTTCTCTAAGAGATTTGGCCCTGACTATAAAATCGAGAAATCATGTAAATCTACTTGATTCTCGTCATTATAGTTATACACTAGAACAATTAGAAAAATCGGCCTTAGATGGATCTCTTCATAAGAAAAGCAATATGCTTAAGGTAAGAAAAGTTGCTCCTCCAGAACCTATAAAGAAAGTTTTACAGAAAAGTACCGAATTTATTCAAAAAACAACTAGTAGCTATTCTTTAGTTAAGATAGAAGACCCACATTATGAAGAGTTAGATGTATCAGAAATTGATTTTGTGAACCAACTTACCGAAGAGGAATAATACCATGGACTCTATTGTGCCTCCTGAAAATGACAACATTTCCCGGCTCTTACAAGATAGAATCATATTCCTTGACTCAGAAATAGTTCCATCTATAGCTAGCAAAATTGTTTCCCAGCTTTTTTGCCTAGATAAAGAAGATAGCACAAAACCAATAGAATTATGGATTATGTCCCCAGGCGGAAGCGTAGAAAGCTTTTTTGCCATATATGATATGATGAATTTCATCAAATCCCCCATAAAAACCGTTTGTGTTGGAGAGGCTTGTTCTGCGGCAGCCATGTTGTTGGCTGCGGGAACTAAAGGAATGAGGTTTCTTATGCCTAATTCCCGTGTTATGATTCACCAAATTCAAATGGATGATATTGGAGGCTCTAATGCTGAAATTGAGATAGAAACCAAAGAATTAAAACAAATACAGAATAGTCTAACGGAACTTCTATCTAGACATACGGGAAAGGCTAAATCTAAGATAAATAGGGATACTAAGATGGATAAGTATCTTAGTGCAAAAGATGCTATTGCTTATGGTTTAGCTGACGAAATTCTGCCAAGCAATAAATAGGTATATATTTATGAGTATTGTTAGCCGGGGGCAGATAGCCACAATAGGTGATACAATCCAGCTGAGTACTATTTTTCGCAGTGCTATTACTGGAGAACCTGTAGATTTGGATGCGATTCCATCCATAAGTATTACAGAACCAAGTGGAAATGTGATATTTAGTTTTACCACGTTGGGCGTATATCGTCTTGCAACTGGTATCTATGGGTTTGACTATATCCCGAATGATAACCCTTCTCTGGGCGTTTGGGAGGATAATTGGCGTGGTACGGCAGAAGGTAGAATTCTATACAACACACATAATTTTGTAATTCACATTACTCAGGCGCCGAGAATTAATAGTGATGGTTATGTGGCTCTTGGGGATGAAGTCCCATTTAAATTTAGCCAAAATGCTATCCAGAATATTAATAAACTATTGGTAAGATTGAAGGCCAGGTTGAACAGCTCAGGTAAAGCTTATGTAAAAGATGCTTCTGGTAATACCGAATTGGTTGATTGTGATATTTATACAGTACAGCAGTTAGTAATATTCTTAATTGGTGGATTGGATATGTTTAATATGATTCCGTTTTTTACGGAATTTACATTTGAAGACTCAGATTTCTTTAATATATTTGGAGAAATGATTGTACGTGGAGCATTAATTGGAGCATTAGCCAGCAAGGCATTAATAGAAAGAGGGCGTGAGATGACTATTAATGATAATGGGACATCTTTTGCAATGCCTCAGGTTAGTGATATTTTAAATACATCATATTCTACTGAGTATGATATGTGGAAAGACAATATTGTAATGATTAAGAACTCTATGAGAGGAAGTCCTCTTGGACTAACGTCATGGAGGCAATTTAATAATCCAGCCTGGGCGCGATTAAGACATCTTAAAGAACGGCGAATCATGTATTAACAGATGTTATATACGCTATCATGACTACATCCAGCCTTGATATGACCAAGCAAATAGCATCTACAGTACAGAAGGATCTTTTAGATCTTTTTGCTAAAAATAATATTTCTGTAGCACATATAGATCCTGGAGAGATAATTCCAAAGGATCTATTTGGAAAGCCAGTACAATGGTGGGATGGACATATATGGTCAAATACTTTTGGCGGTGGTGTAGAAATATTCAGAAATTATTCTTATCACTTTAGCAATTATAACAAAGTTGTGAATATCATTATAGACACATGTGCCAAAGAATTATTTGATTTATTTTCGAAGGATTACAAATATTCCATTTTCTATAGCAAAGATGTTGAATGTTTTTTTGATATTAACCAATGTGAGGTGTGTTGGATTCTTTGGGTTTGCCGGCCAATTGATAATGGTACCACAGACTATGTTTTAGATTTTTCCATCTAATCAATATTCCCGCATATCTGTATTATGCAGAAATCTGGCGACATTCTTGGTTTGCAAGATAAAACAGAGCTAGACACACCTGAAACCGATCTTCATTACTGGGGTGTTGTTTTTCAGCTTGTAAAAGAAGATATTAGCAAAAATCCAAAATTAGCTCATAAATGGGTTGATATGGATCGTTCCGGTCAACATGAGGAAGCTGCTAAAGAATTCTATGATTACTTTAACCACCAAATGCGTCGTAGTAATTGTGTTGGCGCCTATGAAGAAAAAGATGGTGTTCCATGGTTATCAATTGCCAAGAAACTAACTTCCCACAACCCAGAAGCTAAAGGTCCAATTGTTGACGAAATCGGTCTGGAAGAAGAATCCGAAGATCCCGCTAAATTCTCCGATTTGGTATATAAAAATATATTAAAAGCGGCTTATACATTTGAGAAAATATGCTTACACTTGATGAAAAAATAGCAATAATCAACAAAAAACGGCAAGACAATCCTCAGGCAAGAATTGATAGAAAAGCGGCCAGGTGTCAACGCAGATTGGATTTTGAGGCACAAAAACGTTCTCATGATTGGGATTGTGTATGGTCACAACATTCTAGAGGCTCCGGCCATAATCAGCCTACTCAGTGTAAACGTTGTGGAATAGATTATATGCAATTCAAAATATTCCCCAAAGCTTGCAAAACTGAATAATATGGCATTATCTATGCGATGCCCAAACTCTCCACAGAAGAGATAAAGAATATCCCCAAGAAGCTGCAGCTCAAAATCATCAATATTCTCAAGAAGAAAATCAAGAACCATGAGGTTATTCAGAGATTATTCGATGATTATGATGCTGATGTTCAGGATATTGATCTTATTCCTATGGCTTTTGCCGATCTCGATGTCTCAGCAAGAACTGATCATGGCGTAATTTTGCTCAATTATGCAACATTGCAAGATGGTAAATTTCTCAATGATGATCATTACTTAGTTCATGAGATAACACATTTTTGTCAACAATGTTATGGGGAAAAGCCCACACATGGTGGAAAAGAGGATTATTTAGAGAACAAGTATGAGAAAGAGAGTTTTCAGAATCAGACGGAATATATAGCAGATACAAGGGGAGATGAAGCGGCTGAGGATTATATAGAGGGAGTAGTTGATAAGCATGAGGTTCCAAAGAAGGATAAGAATAAGGTTATGGACAGTTTATTGGGAGATGATTAATGGCCTGTGACATACCAAAACCATATTATTTACCATGGACAAAACCTGGAATTAGGGTTGTTACATCTATGGGGGATGGTTATACAATGCAAATTGTATGGAATAGAGCATTTGCTAGCCCTGTAAGCTACAGTCTGGCCTATAACATCTATTATTCTACAACCCCATTTGATATGGAAAGTCAAAATATGGATCTAATTATCGAAGGTCCTAAATTTGTTTCTACAAATATAATAACACTTACCGCTACAATTCTAGATTTTACCCCAGGGGATATGTTCTATTTTGTAGTAAGAGCTACCCAATATGATCCTGATTGGTTTAATCTAACCCAATTATCTCAAGATCCCTCCCAGACAGACGGATATCTATACGTATATCCGGAAACATTATTGTCTGAAGATATAGACCAAACCCAAACAAATATTCCAATAACAGATATTGATTTATTTCCAGATCATGGTGTGGTACAAATTGGCCAGGAATTAGTTAGATATCTCAGTAAAAGTACCGATAGTCTTACTGGGGTAGAAAGAGGGTTTTTCAGCACAGAAGCTAGGCTACATACAACAGATGGATATGATGGATATGAAGATCAAGATCCAGTTATTCATTTTTGGAAAGGTATCGAAAAAACTGACTTATTTGTAGTACAGGAGCAAAGTACATTTTCTGGACAAAATATATTTTCTCCTACAGATGGGTATAGATCTCAGGATTTAGAGGGAATTGTTGTATCAGATATGGGAACTAATGATGCTGACAGGGAAGACTTCCCACCATATGACTATGTAGGATGGCACAGGACGCAGCCTAGCAGACTGTTTACTGGAACCTGTGTGGATACCTATATTGGTGGTGAAAGCTTCTGTGCTGACGGATATGGAGGGTTAAACCAGCAAATTCGTGGAATCCCACTATATGAGCAGGCTGACAGACTACAGGAAGCCTTATTGGAGGAACTAGGTACAGGTCAGCCATGTGTATTATTGAAAAGAATTTGGAATGGAATTACGTGTAGTTGTATGACAAATAACCAAGAATATCCTGATCCACGGTGTCCGAAGTGCTTTGGTGGTTCTTTTGTTGGTGGGTATGAGCAATATTACAATCCTAGACGACTAGATAGCAGGATTTTGGTACGATTTACACCGTCTACAGAAGATGTAAAGATGATGGATGCTGGTTTAGAGAGCAGTATAACGTATCCATGTTGGACATTAACTTATCCGATATTGGATGATCGTGATGTATTAATAAGATTTAAGCCAGATGGAACTGAAGAATGGCGATATGAAATTATTAATGTAGAGAGGAATATTCAATTATTTGGGAAAACCGGAAAACAAAGTTTTAATTGCCAAAGACTTAGGAAAACCAGCATTGTTTATCAATGGAGGGCAATTAGGAATACGGAGGATGTTCCGGTAACAATATCTACTACGGTTGGATTGTTGCGTGGGCCTGGAGGAACAGTGTTGCCACACGTACATACATTGACTATTTCCAATAATACAACTACAATTTCTCAAATTAATCAGAGTACTGATTTGAGTTCTGGACATTTGCATCCTATTGTTAATGGGGTGGTATTGGATGCTCTTGGTCATACACATCAATTAATCCTTCCATAGTATTATTTTAGCATTGTTTTGAGGAATTATGTCCAATTGTTCTACGCCACGTAATCCGTTTGTGGGGTCTGGCCGCCAGAAGGAAGGGGGATATCTTGCTGTCCATAAGCAGGATTTTCTTAGCCACGTTAGCGGCCAAGCTTGGCCACATTATGCAGACTCCGTTCTGATGTGTCCACCTTTGACTACAATTCCTGGTGACAACGTACAGGAAGTATTAGAAAATATAGAAATTCTTATAAATTCCTTAGGCGGAATGTTCGTTACAATCGGCCTTACAGCTGACCTAAATGTAGATTATGTAGTTGGGAGCGTAGCAACACCTACATTGGCTACAGCATTAGTTGCAGCATTTGCAGATGTACATGTAGCGACTACGGGAGGAATTGTTGTAATATTGGCCGGGGAATATTATTTAGATGCAACGATAACGATACCGCATGGGATAATGTTATGGGGAGAAAATGGAGGAGTAACGATTAGTGGTGAAGTTTCCGATGCTCCGATGTTTATTATAGAAACTGCGGATCCTGCTAAGAAGCTTTCGATTGGATACGATGATATAGCTGAGGTTTTGACAGAGGCACCGGTACAATCCACCAAGTTGGTTGGCATGACTTTGGTGGACAATTTGCGTAAAAATAATGGATCTGGAGGGGTTGGAGATCCTTATATGCGATTGGTGCCTATGGTATCCTGTCAGAAAGACTGTAATGTAATATTTGATTCAGTTACATTTATTGGATGTATTGGGGCAGATAATAATACAACTACATATAGGGCAATTGGATTTAATACAACGGTTCCATTGGCTACGGGTACATCTGTTAGTGTATTAAATTGTGTAATAGATGGGGTATCTAGTTGTATTGAATTTTTGAGCAATATGGGCACAGCAGACTTCCTTCGTATAGAAAGCTGCAGGATGCGGTATTTTGGCACAGGGGCGGCTACAGGAGATAAAGCGGCTATTTATACTACGCTGTGTAATGCGCAGATAGAGAACAATAAGATTCTTGGGTATTATTTAGCTGGTGTATTTGAGCCTGGTGATGGTATTCTTTTAAATGCCACAGCCGTGTCGGATACAGAGGTACGATTTAATGTATTGAATAACTCTGGAACAAATAATCAAGGAACATCTGGAGAGCAGCTTTCATTTATCAACATTTCAGTGTTTTTGGCAACATTATCGGCAGGGACAGCATTTAGAGGTTTGACGGACAAAGGGAACAATTGGGGAACGGCATATGGATCTCAGGATTTTGAGATTGTTGTAGGAAATAGTGCTCGGGTAGGTGATATTAATGGAACTTATGCATTAGAATTGGCATTAGATCGTAGTCAGGCTAGTGGTGGGGCAAGATCACAAGTGACTATTTATGTGCTTCCTGGGACTTATATAGTACGAGAAGGGGGCAGTTCACAACAATATGCCAGATTGATTGGTATGCCATCTAGAGATTATAAAGTTGAAGTACAGTTGGCACTAACATCTACATATTCCGATGGAATGCGGTATACTCTCAATCTGGGTCCAGAAATTAGAAATATTCATTTTGTTGGAACTGCCGATTCTGCATTTAGATCCGTTACTGCCGTTACTCCATATTCGGCAGATATTGCTGCAGTAATTTCCGGATGTAGTTTTTATGATTGTGGCTTGGTTATTTCTAAAAATAGTAATGCAGATGCTAATTATACTAGAAACGTAAAGGTAGAAAATTGCTATTTCTTACAGGCACAATTTACTAACAATCTTAGCTGTTGGATCCCAACATCTAGTTTTGATGTAATTTCTGTAGAAAAGTGCCAATTCTTTGGAAAAGGTTATCAATTATTCATTGGTAAAGATTATAGGAATTATACATCCAGAGAAGGTGTAAAAATTAATGTAACTGATTGTGAATTTGATAGCACTGCCTATGCAAGTAGTATTCTAACGGCACCTTTGACGGGATCATGGTCTACATATCAGAACAGGTATCTTACAATTGAAGATTATAATGCAGATATTGTATTTAATAATAATACATTCAAGGCAACGCCGGCCTCTAATGCAATATTACAGGCAGCATTGGATGCAGGTTTAACCTTCACTAGTGTCAGCGGGAACCCAGCCTGGCTAAGAGTAGTTGGAAGAAGCGTAGATATCTCCAACTTGCGGGCTCGGGGTTTATGGCAGGGAACAGCTTCCGGATATCGCAATGTAGCATTTTTAGACGGATATGCATTAAGTCAGTTTACAATGAGAAATTCGACTATTATAGCTGGCCTTCCAATGAGAATGTATGACACATCTACCAGCGGAACTGGCCTTCGTGGAGAACATAACGGAAATAAAACAGTTATGATAGATAATTGTCATTTCTCTCAACCGGATATTGCTCCTGGTTTTGATTCGGTTACCTGTTTATTTGTAAATCTTCCAACAATAACAACCACTTATGCTCCTTCTACAGGGCTGCCGGTAGATATTCCTAATAGTTTTCAAAAGCTTACAATTAAAAACTGTAGTATGCAGCAGTCAACAAAACCATCAGGAGGAAGCGCAACATCTTTGCGTTACCCATGTTCTGCATCTAATGCTCAGGGTGCGATCCTACAAGCAACAATGGATGTGGGTGCTTGTGGTTGGTCTGTTTGTGTTGATAATAACACAGTTTTAAGTAAACATCCAACTTATACTAGCAAGTATGCAGGAATGTCTATTGATACCAAACCACAATTGGCTGTTGATTATGGATTAAATGCTCAAAGTACAATAACAAATAATAAAGTTGTAGTACATTCGCAGACTTTAACTAGTTCTGGTGATTGTTCTGTGTGTGTGTATTTAGCTTGGGCGTGGACTGTTTTTTCTGGGAATGCTTTAAATTATATAATTAACTCTACTCCTCTTTCTGATGGTAATAAACGTGGATTTATGATTATATATAGTTCATTTGCGCATTCTCCATCTGATGATGAGACACCAGAGGGTGCTTTATCTATACAAAATAATATATTTCATCAATTTGGGGAGTTAGATGTTGCTTCTTTCTGGATAGAAGAGACGGCCCAATATAATTATGCTGATTGTATTTTTGATAATAATGTAATAGTAAATGATAAAGCTGGAACTGCAACCAGGCATTGGTTTAATATTGTACCTAGTCATTGGAGAGTTAAGATTATTCAGACACAAAATACCAATGTGGAAGCTGGTATATATACTCCTCCTTCAGGATATCAATTAGGATATCAATCTGCTGAAATAACCTATTATTGTTGGGCAGATGACCTTTACACTGGTCCCTAACCAGGCATAATCAGGCATTTGTCTTGAGGTGTCTTATGGACCCAAGTTTAGCATTATCAAGCCTTTTTACATTGCCAATGTTTGTTCTTTGTATAGTTATCGGCATTATTGTGGCCGGATTTCGCAAAGTAATGGAAAAGTTTGCTCAAAAAATCAACTATATTCTACCTGATAAATATGAGCCATTAGGGAATTGGTTTTGGCGTGAAATAATTCTTCCAGGTGCTCCGTTGGTAGTTGGAGCCTCAATAGCCTTCTTTATAAAGGATTATCCATTTCCGGAACCATTTGCGGCCAGTGTATCAGCTAAAGTATTTGTTGGTATCTTGGTTGGTCTGGTAAGTGGATGGTTATATCCGCGTGTAATATTCTATCTAAAAGCCTTTTCTAAAGCCCCACAAGACAAAACCCCGCCACAATAATAGGAAAACATGTCAGTTTACCCGTATATTCTGGATGATGATGCAACAATCATCCGAGTTGATGACAATATTACTGAAATAGCTGGTCAAAACTTCAACCAGGTCCGTGATGCTGTATTCAAAATTGAAAGAGAATTAGGAGTAAAACCGTCTGGTGCAAAGAATAGCCTAAAAGAATTCTTAACAGTTTCTCATAATACAGACGGTTCTATAAAATCTGATGCTTTAGAAGCAGTTGGATTGGTTACCCTTCCTATTGATAACTCTGATGTTGGAACTAATGCCGGAATTCTTGAATCTAAATTATCTCTAACACATTCTACTAGTGACCTGTATTCCTTAATTAGCGGAAATGCTAGCAATATCACCCTGCTTCAAAATCTTTATTCATTATTAAATGCTGATTTGACTAAGCATGTGGCCGGCGGGCCGGCAGCAGATCTTAGACATGTTATTAGTCATATTGATATCAACGCTATTCCTTTTGACTCTAGAGATTCTGGGTTTGTATGGACAGGTCTAAAGACTGTTAGTGGTGGAATTCGTAGCGCTACACACCTAGGACAAGCATTAGAAGAAATAAATGATGAATTAGTAGATCACCAGTTAGCGGTATATCCAACTGTTGCTCATACAGCTTCTAGTATTAGCGTAGATGCTTCTGATTTTGAAGAAATTTCAGGAACAATTACCAATGTTCAAGATGCAATAGAAGCGTTGGATTCCATGGAACAGAGCACTATGGGTATTCATAATGCTACAATGCATTCTAATGGTGTTCCAGTAGACGCCAGGTCATATTCTATTGTCGATGGTTATGGCCCCACTGTGGTCTCTGTACATCAAGCTACCACCTATTTGGCTCATAGCGGTACCGCACCTATCGATTCTACACTAAATGGCGACAATGTAGCCATATTCACTACACCATTAACAGATGCGGAGAAGTATTTATTAGATTCGCAGATGGTATTAGTTGTACCTGGAGACATAGCTAGGATAAATTACGGTAATGGAACGGAGGCTATAAGCACGGTAGAATCTGTAAGATTTATTCCTGGAACACAGTGGGCAATTAGATTAAATAATAACAATCTAATAGACACAACAGATGCTTATATTCGGATAGACAGGCCATTATTTGATAAAGAGCTATGGGGAGTAGCAGCTGTAGCGGCATCAAATGCCTATCCTACTGCTTCATTCTCAGGATTCCTTGGTAGTGTAATTGTAGCTGATCCTAGGGCGGCGGTAGCCTTAGGTAATGGATTTGATCCTAATAGAATTGATGAAACACATTATAATTTATATTTACAATTATATCCAACTGGTAATCCTGTAGATCATGCAATTACACTAGCGGCTATTGATGTTAGTGGTAATATGGGATCTTATCCTGGTCAATATACACTAGAAACAGTCGTTCAAGCAACCAACAACTCTTTACGTGAAGCAGGAATGAATGCTAGATTCGTAGCATTTGCATATGAGGGCAATTTCGGTATTGCTATGGCAGATGCAATTAGTGGAGCTTCTTTCTCTATAGTTACTGGGGAAAGAAGTGGTAGCTCTATTATAGTTGGTAGTTATACGAACAACGTTGTAGGTGATGCTTCTGCTCCAATTTGGGATGCATTAGGCTTAGGGGCCGGTGGTGCTAATTATGCAAGTCCTGCATATTCTTCAGCAAGTTTTGCCGATTCTATTATAGCTTTAAAACCAACTAAGATTTTGATGCCAAGACAAAATCGTTGTTTGATGGTTAATGGATCTAAGAGAGAATTTCTGAAATCTGCCCCAGGAGCTGTAGGAAATCTTAT
>Ga0172381_10003463_pt1 | contig 16707 bp, 41 predicted proteins | sample Leawel6488metaG_FD_119754 | JGI IMG/M metagenome (GOLD analysis project Ga0172381, IMG submission 119754) | Leachate microbial communities from a municipal landfill in Southern Ontario, Canada - Leachate well 64-88 metaG | ecosystem: Engineered > Solid waste > Landfill > Unclassified | place... | reverse complement strand
CGTAAAATAAATGATTTGAAAAACAAGATAAAAGACTTACAGGTAGAAAATATGCGTTTAAATAATAAAGAGATGATAAATTAAAACAAAGAGGTTGCAATAACATGCGTAAAAAGTTAGCTAGTCTTAATGGGGTACGTAGTAGATTCCAAGGTATATTTGTGCGTTTCGGTACCAAGAATAGCTATAGAGGGTATCCACAGAGAACGATATTACTGAAAGAGATAAAATCAGTTCATGCTAATGAACTAATGGCAGACCATTTGTGGTTCATGTGCGGCAAGAGGTTTGATAACCTCAATCTTCAAGAAAATGATTCGGTGATGTTTGATGCACGGGTTACACCTTATGAAAAAGGTTATCGGGGATTCCGTGATATTGACGACTATAGACCGATAGAGCGTGATTATAGACTAAGTTATCCAACTAATGTTGTGAAAATAAAAAGTAGTGATATCGAACCGGTAAGTGTCTTGATTATAAACGTATAATAGTAGTATAATAATAGCGTAATAGGTGGGATAATGACAAAAGAAGAAATTAAAGAATTGAGAATATCATTAAGGCTTACTCAAACAGAGTTCGCTGAAAAATTAGGAGTTGTATTAATGACAGTATCCCGGTGGGAGACCGGTAAACTTATCCCGTCATTGCGTAATTTGAGGAAGCTGGAGGCTTTAAAGCAGTGAAAGAATATTCTATTAAGATTAAAGCAATCCAGTGGCAACCCGGGATGAACCTTGATTGGGTCGAAGAAAGGGAAGATGATAAAGGAAAGTATGGGTTATATTTTACCGATAAGCCGATTCGGGATTGTCTTGTAGTAGAGGATGGAGAGTGGATTGTTGAATATCCTGATGGTCGTAAGCAGACATTAACAGACAGTGAATTTAAGAAGATGGTAGCTTAATGAAAAGAACCTGTATAAAATGTAAAGCCTTAACAGTAAGGTATGGTACAGTGGCACCGTATCGTTGTGGGCTTGGCTGTAATATCGATAGAATGTTTGGTGTTCCCCAAGAAAATTGTCCAAAGCCGCTAACCTATGATGATTATGTATATTGGTCTAACCAACCTCCATATAATGTTAATAAGCGGAAGAGTAGGTGGTAAAGATAGATGAAAAAGAAAATATTAATAACCATATTAATATTATTGCCGATAGTTTCTGGCATTGTTTATTTGTCGTCATTAAGCACGGAAGAAACTCATGATTTGAATGCAAGAATAAACCCGGGTAGCTATATCGATATCCCTTGCTACAAGATACAATTGCCGGACTATGAAGGCAGAAAAGCAATATATTGTCTTGATTATGAGAAAACAGAAAATGATAGTTTGATTTTGTCCGAGTGGTGGTATGAGCCGGGCAGAGCGGTATGGTGCCCTAAAAAGAAGATCGGACAATATTATATTGTGCCTCCATATAGTATTAATGAAGTAGTCTGTTCATCACTACCAAAAGAGTAAATAGTATGAAACAGCATCCAGAGTTATATACATCGGAAGAGTTGGTTGCGTATGGGGTCCATAATGGCTAAAGAAACAGAATATGAAGAAGCCATTGGTGATAGAGTATTGCCGAAATGCCCTACCGATAAGTGGGGTAATTGCCGTTTTCGTACAGCATTTGGTAATTGCATGAATCGTAATATTGATCCTGAAGATTGCTATGATAATCCGGTGGATAGAGGAGAAAGGATAATATAATTTAATGGATAGTGATTTAGTTGTAGTAGTTATTTTTGTACTTAGCTTCTTGCTTGTTGCGGGAAGTGCAATTGCTAATAACAAAATAGAAAATGATTTTAAAGAATATAATCATAATGGTTCAGACTACACTGTTAAAAAGGGGAAAATAACCCGGCATAAAAGCTGGTATGAACTAACAAAGTAAAATTGTTAATTTAAGGTAGGATTTTCATGGATAAAACTTATAAATATATAATGCTGGCAAATAACCCTGATATACAGAGCTATCGTAAGAATAAAGATTGGGAAGATGGGGATATGGTTGCTCTTTGGGTAGAAGAGGACCGTAAATATAATGTTTTCATGTATACCGGGTGTGTTGTATCGGAAGGCATTATAGAGTCTGAAATACATGATCCGAATTGCATATGGCTGCCGAACATAAACCAGTTACTGGTTATTGCTTTTCCTGATCCACGAGACACAATAAATATACAATGTAATAAAATCGTAAACCAGTTTGCTCTTGAAGAGTATTATTTAACAGGATGCACAGCTACTTACCTATTTGAAACATGGGAACAGCTATTGCTGGCATTCGTAATGAAGGAAAGATTCGCTAAAACGCTGATTAATGGCGAATGGATACGCCGGTTAACAAAGAAGGAGACAAATTAAATGTCAGAAATTGTATGCTTTTTAGCGATTGTAGCCGGTGTGATTTTGGGTTGTGTGGTCTTGCCAAATTTAGGCGAAACAATACCGGTTTTCGTGAAGGCAATTTTGGGGATAGTGTCAGTAATAATATTCGGGGCTGGTATATTAACATTGATGAATAAAGGTGCAACGCAAAGATGAAAAAGAAATTGATTTGTCCGAATTGTGGTGCTGATATACAGAATATTCCCGATATTCTCGAACCGTGTTGCCCGATATGTCTGGCAGTGATATGCATTAAATGTGGTGGAAAGAAATACATACGTGGTAAAGAGTGCTCGGTATGCAGTGGTACCGGGATCAGAAGATAAAAAAATAACTGTTAAGGCAGAATTATGAATAAATTAACAAAACTGATTATTCCAATATTAGTTTTATTGTGTGTTCATGCCGTAGTACTTGGGCTATTTATATTTTTGGTCGTTGAAAGTTCTACAGTATGGATACCAATATGCTCTATATGCGGGATATTTGGGGTGATTTATTCATTTTGTATTTTCACGAATGACCGGTTAAACCAATATAAATTTAATAAATAGACACATTTATTCAGGTGATGATTTGAATGATAAAAAGTAAGATTATGACTGATGATATTGCCAAAAAAGTAAAAGTTATATTTTATGATGTTGTAAGCCGTTCTGGTGGTAAGGATTGGTTTTGCAAAGCTATGCCAGAATGGTGTGAAGCAGTAGATTCGTTACCAGATGTAGCGAAAATCAATAGCTTAAATACTATTGAACGTGAAATTATGCAAGATATTATAGAAGAATGTATTGGATGAATAATCTTGCCAAACTAATAAAATGGTGAATGAATGAAACAAAAGAAAGAAAAAAGATACATTTTAACCGGTTTCTACTGTGATAAATGCAAGGTCTGGCATCATGACAACGATGAGGAGTTCTATGCTTGCCTGAATCAATACAATACTCATTACGGGTTTGAGGTTGAACCTTCGGAGAAGTAAAATATGGCAGATAAAAAAGGACACGATATCATGTGGAAAGTGATTAAGAAAATAATTTATGGCATAAGCTGTTTAGCGGTAATTGCACTGGCGGCGGTTGGAGCTATATCTTTAGGGACACGGATAACTAATCCAGAGCAGCCATGGGCTTATATTGAAGCAACGGTTTATTCACATGCCGAAAACATTACAGGACCGGGTTGGGGCGGCGTAAAAACGCCTATAAGTGATGGAGCTACATTTAAGGGGGAAGGGAACGGTCTTGGGTTCTGGTTCGAAGGATACTATATCGATATTTATGCAGAAATGGTTGAAAGGTAACTATATAATATGAACTCTACCGATAAATATATTGTAGTAGGAAATATTGGAGACTTGAGATTGGAAAGGCTTTCGTACTTGAGTTTGCAATCAGGCAAAGGTATCGGGATGGACGTTTTTTCAGCGAAAATATCCTATGATATTAAACGGTATTTATTAATAGTAAGGATAATCAGCCTTTTAAAACAAAAATTAAATAATCAAACTACCATTAGTGTTTCTGATAACAGATTTTCAGGTTTATTTTCATTCTTAGTTTGCAAAGAAGCCGTAAAAATAGTGGCACCAGAAATAGATCGGCAAGCGTTTGAATTGATTAATAACTATGATACGAGAAGTAAAAGAAAGGCATGGGAAAGCCCGAAGGGATATATGCCCGGGAGAAGAAAATGAAAAAGATATCAATTAAGGTAAAAATATTAATAACACTGGCTATTCTTTGTTTCATTGCTCCGATGTGGTTGTTCGGGTTCTCTATAATCAGGGAGAGAGGTATTATCGGATGCTTTGAGCCAATGGCTCTATACTTCAATATACCGGCTAGAACTATCCTTGTAATAATTCTGGTAGTTATTCTGATAATTGCGTTGATATTCAGGAAAAAGGTTTTAATACCACTTCTTAAACAGAAAGGAAATAGTGAAGAAGGCGAATGATGGGAACAGAATTTTTGGTGGGTGATAAAAAAGTAGGAAAGCTGGTAGATGATAATTTTGAATGCTTTCTGTGTGGATATAAAGTCGGCCAATGTCACATGTCGAAAGTGATAGAACATTATAGAGGAGAACATTCGAAGCAGGGATTGAATAAATTGATAATCGCTCCGCAGAAGGGGTAGATAATGGCCGGTATAGAATTACATATACAAAAGCCGATCTGGAACGGCGGAATGAGGAAAATAGGGATTGCTGATTTCCGCCTGAGTGGTGACTACGTAAAAGTATATGTAGATTATCGCAGCAAGAAAACCGGTGAGTATATACAGCCGGAGATATACCAGATATCGACAAGTAAGGCAAGAGAATATCCTATGCAGCGTGTTTTTAGCGGGGTTATCTTGCATCTGATCCCGATAGAAGATTTCGAAATAGTAGGGATGAGAAATGATAATCGGAAGAATTACCAAGAAGTTGATAGACAAGAATGGCCAGAAGAACCCGTTTAAGTTGTGGATTGATGAATATAGAAAAGCAGGCGGTAAAGCGAATGTACTGATTGATGAGTACGAAAACATCTGCCCGATTTGTGCTTCTGCGATAAAATTGGCTGATAGAAGAAAAAGATATCTATCTACATGCATTGTCTGCAAATGGAAGGGGAATAACCCTTTAATGGTACATAAGGCTGCCGGATGGTATGAAACAGTGGGATTTATTGGTCCGAGAGGGAGGTTGCCGAATTGATAGTACAAATATATACCGCTGTTAAAGGTTGGAAGAAATTGGTTATACCTGCCAAGTTAGCTTCATGGAGAAGGGCAGTTGAACTTCTAGCTGTATTGGCATATGTTCTTGTTGGGTTTGGTAAACTGCCAGTTTGGTTTTTGATACCTGCGTCTTTGGTGGTACTGTTTAAAATGTACTGTATTTTATTTAACCGAGCCGGGTAGGTTAAGGGAGAGGATAAATAATGTTAATTGATAGGTTTTATGGATTAATCGATTCATTGTCAGGATTCGTTAACCGTAATCAAAAGCGTGATACTGAGTATGAAAATAATACTGATGGCACTGAGATAAAAACCCGATTGGGAAAGCCGGTCCGTGAAGCTTCTACTTTCACAAGGATAAGTCGGCTGCTCATAATTATTGTTCCGATTATAATATTCTTCTTAGCCAGTTGGCTTGTGCCAAATATCGTAACCGGCGATAGCACTATAGAAGTATTAATGAGATTCACTGTCCCGTTAATCTCTAGTATAAGTACTTTGGTATACCTGATATTAAAAACTTGGAAAAGGATCGGATAATGAAATACATGTATTTGGGTAATTATAAAGAAGGCGATAAAGTTAAACTTTTGCGGAATATCACTGTTTGCGTTAGCAAGGGCATCATATTCAGAACCAGTAGTGATGAGACGGCACAGTTTAATAAAGGGAGTGTATTCGAAGTAGTGCAGAGGGATTATCAGTCGATGACAACTCCCGAATCGTATGTTACGTACACGATCAAGGACAATAACGATGATACTTTGAGTAATGTACCGGAATGGTATCTTGAAGTTGTCAAATGAAAAAGAAAGCTATAAAAAAGATATTGTCGAATCTTGCTCTCGTGTTGTTAGTTGTTTTGTGCATATTGCATAGAGTATTTATCGGCCCGGTAGACACTGAGAGATTGACGCTGCAGGATATGTTCTTAGTGGTGGCAGTAGTGGGAATATTGTTAAAATTCGGATGGTGGCTTGCCAAAGCTATTTTTCTGATACCTGATAATGAAAGTGAACAAAATTAATTGGAGGAGGATAAAATGGGTGCAGTATTAGGCTATATGATTCATCGAGTCACAAAAATAGGTGATACCACCATAAAAATTCTTGGCCGGTGTCAGTGGTGCGATGGTTATCTTCAGTCGATAAAAAAGAAAGGGAAATGGCCGGAGATAAAATGTAATAATCCTCACTGCATAACAAACCGGAAATCTCCGTTTAAGCATATTGTGAAAAGCAGTAAAAATGGTCATTTTTTAATGCATGGCCTTTATACCGGTGGTCGATAAAGACATAAAACTCCTAATAGCATCACAAAATCAAAATATAGCGTGATGATATAAAGATAGGTAGGTAGGTATCATGGTATATCCAGATATTGATTAAGGATTGACGTTGAGACTGCCGATAAATTTGGAGAGAAAATGATAATCGATACCGGGAATAAGTACATACACTTCGAATTGAAATACCAGTTAGGGAAGACGCAGGTGTGGAGTGTAGTTAACAAAAGCAGCGGTATAACTCTTGCCGATATCAGGTGGTATGGTCCTTGGAGGCAGTACGTTTTCACCCCGGTTGAAGGCATTGGCTCTTTCTATAATACCGGGTGCTTAAAATCAATTGAGGAGTTTATGGCACGACTAAATATGGAGAAATCGATTGTTGCGTAAAATCATTGGAATACCAGCCTTAATTATATGCCGTCTTATTCCGGGTCTATGCTTTGTTGTATGGTGCTTTAACGAATATTTTAAGTATGTGAGGAATACGCATGCAGGTAGAATTAACAGATAACGAAGTTGAGGAAACCCAAAAACGATTAAATGACTATTTTCAGATGAATTGTCACGTCATTCTTGACGATCTTGAAATTACGAGTACACCCGGATACTGGGAAAACAAAAAACCATGTGGCGGATTGCTTGGTGGCTGCAAGCACCCGATGCATGGGTTATTGTTTAATGAAGGTGGCACAAAACATACGGTGAGCTATTACGACTCTTGGAAGGATGAGAAAACCGGTCGCATCGTTTCGATATATCATTCATGGAGGTTAATGAGAAGTCTGAAAAAAGAATCGGAGAAATAGCCCATGTACTACGACAAGGGAACATCGCCAATAACGAAGCACCTTAACAGAAGAGGCCGGGAAAGATTTGGCTATACATTAAATCGGAAAGCCCGTATAGAACTTGTTAACCTGATAAGGAAAAATTTCAAGAAATATTTTGTCGAAGAAAGAGAGCATAACAAAAGATTTTTATTAAAGGTGCCGGTATTTTTAAGCAAAGAAATGGTCAAGCTTAATGATAATATCAGATTCGGTGATTTTATATATGTTATTTACGATAAGAAAGTCTGCCGGATAATAACGATGTGGGAAGTGCCGGAAGGAACGGGTAAAAATGGTGATGCAGACTGAAGAAATGATCGGGGTTGAATGCCCTGTCTGTCATGAAGAATGTTTTCGTCTTATTGAGAGAGAAGCAAAGCTTTCACCGGATACAATTGTGATGATCAAATGTTGTCCTAGATGCCAGCGAAAAATCGATTATGAGAACGAAAAAATTGAAAACGAGAAGCTGTATTCTGGCATGACGAAAAGAGAACGTCATTTATACCGCATGCAGGTATCGCAGGAGTGGGCTGAAAAATACCATAGCCACAAAGTTGTCGTCAGGTACGATGTCAGCAATGGACGTGGTGGGTGGTTGAGAAAAGATATGCAGGTAACAGGGGTTGCCTATTATCTGACACAATACAAGTGGGGCCACCTGAAAATAGTAATCGATGAAAGCGAGTATAGCCGGATAAAGTTCGTGGATTCTTACTATTATAATGGGTGGACTCATGTTGATTATAAACAGCCGGTTTTAGATGGGTACGAATGGAATGAAGTTTTCATAACCGATGGCTGGAACGGGAAAGAGGATAAACCATATTGTTTTCATATAACATGGAGCGATATCACGGAGGGAAGGTTAGCAATAGAAAGTATAATGTTCAAAGATTTTCTGCCGGAGTCTAAAGTATGCCAGCTTGGGCAATAGTCATTATCAGTATAGTCGGCACATTGGTATTCGTGGTGTACAGTGCATTCCTGTATTTGCTCGGGATACATCACGGTTCTCGTAATGATGTCACAGAGAAAGGAAAGAGGAACGATGGGGATTAAGCTGAGATTTACGATAGTGGTTATGTTATTCGTAATTATGTCAGTATCTTGCTGGTTAAGTACTAGCAAAATGGATGAATATAAGACAACACTAACTTACAAAAATGAGACCGGCGATACAGTAATGACATATAGTGAAAATTACTATTATGTTGGTGGCGAGAAATTAGTGCTTGAAAAACATGCGGCTGAAATTTTAAAAGAAGCTTTTCAAAAGAAACTATTGCCTGCCTCACCTTATTTGATAGTTTGTCTGTTAATGCCATTCCTTGCACAGAAAGCAATGGGTGGCATGCCTATCTGGTATATAACGAAGAAAGTGTTCGGTATTAAAACGAAATATATTGCCAGAATCGATTTGGATGAAGCACCGGGAGGGTTGATTTGCGTCAGGGGATGGGATATCAACCGGAAGGGCTATCTAAAAAGTACTACGAGAGATACTATTTGGGAACATCCTGTAATGGTCACGGCTGATGATCCAGATATTGAAGGCTGGAAAGGAATATATGCTCATAGGCTGGGTTCACCGGATTACTATAACGGGAAAATAAAAGGTATTGTCTCCATGAGCGGTAAACTGGTAGGACATGAAGATAATGTGGTTCGTGGGGAACGATGCGAAATACTGGTATTGATAACAAAAAGCAACCGGATAGCTGAAAAGTTACGGAGTCATTATACTATCCCGGTTATCGTGACCGGCAGTATCGAAAAGACCATAACAAGCTGGATAATGTCGAAGCAGGGAATTTTCTGGTTGTCACATAACGAAAAATTGATTACAATAAAGAAGATGGAAAAGTTCGAGCAGGATATTGAGAATATACCAGCCCTGCGGTCTTTTCCCGGAGGTGAATAATGTGCTCTACTGATCAGGCAAAATGGGGAATTGAAATCGAGGTAATGCCAAAAAAGGTCAAGGCCGGTGAACCTATTAGGGTTGAAATGCCGGAACCGGCCTTGGTAAAGCAGGGTTCGTAGCTCAGAGGATAGAGCGTTCGGCTCATAACCGGCTGGTCGCAGGTCCGAATCCTGCCGAACCCACCAGCGTTGTCAAGTAGACTAACGGCAGGTCTTCTGACCAAAAAGTTATCCTTGCAAGCCCCTGCCTTCAGGCATGGGGAGAACGTCAATTTGGATCAGAGAGTAGAGGTTCGAATCCTTTCTTGACAGCCAGTTCTTGTTTAAGGAGCGGTGATATAATGCTATCAAAAATATTTGGCAGCATGAAGAGTGGTATTGCATACTTTTTTAGGTCGCAAGAAGAGCGATATGAGCAGGCCGTTGAAGAAAAGCGTATGCAATATCAGACAAATATATTTGAATATGGTAAAGACGTATTCACCTCGTATTTTCATGGGCAATACACAGGGTTTGAAGTAAATAAAAGGTCAATAATGGGTGATATACCTGCTGTAGTGGCTGGTACGGTTGCTTTATCGGTAGTAAATTCTTTGATAAAAAATCTAGTTAAAAATACATGCGAGTAAGACAAACGGAAAGTCAGCCGGTTTCATAAGCCGGAGAACCGGGTTCAACTCCCGGACTTGCTACCAAGATAATTAAGGACAGGCCTCATTTTAGGCCTGTCCTATTTTTGTTTAAAAACAAGGGACTTGACAAGAATTTTATTAAGAACTATTATTTATACATATAAATGATAATATCATAAACCGGTAAAGAGTAAAAAGGAGAATCAGATTATGGCGAGAACACGGTACTGGGGCAGATATAAAAGAGGCAGGAAGTGGGGTGAAACATGGCATTTCCTGAAAGGTGCTAATAGCCGTGATGAAGCATTGGGTAAGCTGCTTAAAGGGACTCTCTATAATTTCACAGAAGTGCAAATCACTACAAAAGAACCGGCAGTGTATGCGGGTAAGTACCCACGTAATTCATAATAAGTGAAAGCGTTAAGGAGCTAAAAATAATGATACTGCCGTACCGGACACTTGGTGGTGTTCGGGTAAGGTTTACATTTCATTCTGATAAGAGGCTAACGAAACAGCAACTTGACAGTTTGAAAAATAAAAATGGATATGCTGTTATACGGCAGGTTGAAGATCGTATAGTATCAAAAGGAAGACTAAAAAAACAGTATTTGATATATGCTCGTAAGAGCTTACCGAAAAATTAAAAAGAGGTGTAAAATGACGAAGTACGAAGTAAAGAAATACACGGAAAAGGAAAAGAAACAGGCATATAGGGACGCTGACACGATCAGGTCTCTGGGCAACTATAATGCTCGGGTTGAAAAGAATGTCGGTGGTGTCAAGCCGTTAGTTCTTGTTGTCGAGGTCAAGAACCCGAAAAAGATACTCGCTTCCGGTTCCGGTTCGGTCAGCCAGACTGTTAAGAAAGCTATAACGCCGGTAGACAGACGCTCAACCACTTACAAGACACCAATCAGACCTTCCGGTTCGATGCGGCAAACTTCTCCGGTAAGACAGTCGGCACAGGTCAGGCCAGTTGCCCCGATAAGACCGACACAAAGAATAGGCCGATAAAAATTTGGGGGGGTGAATGTCATGAAGGGTTATGAGAGAAAATTCGGTAACCGGATATATCTCTGGTCCGGTTTTGAAAAAACAAAGGCTGCTGCAAAGAATTATGCGGCAAAGATGCGAAAGAAATGGGATTATGTCAGGGTTGTTCCCGGTACATTTCATTCAACTGGTAAAAAGGGATACAACATATTCATTAGCTAAGTAAAGATAAACAGGTGATAAAAGATGGCACGTAAAACAGTACGTAAAATGCTTGAGTGTAAACGATGCGGCTATCAATGGTTTCCACGAGTAGATAAAAAGACCGGGAAACCAAAGAAGCCGGTACTTTGTGCTGATTGCCGGAGTCCTTATTGGGATAAACCGATAAGATTTCCGAATCGTGGACCAAAAAGGCAACGGAGGTAACATATGAGTAAGTTAACGGGTAGAATATCATTGGCGTATAAAAAACTCACTGATGCTGATGCACGGATCGATCGTGAACAAAAGAAACATAAAGAAAGTATCAGAAGACTCCAGAATCGTACTGCAAGGGAAAAAGCTGAATCTGTGCTTAAGGTTGAAATTATGAACCGGCGAACAGCTATTGCAGAAGCAAAAGCTGTGTTAAGAAAAGCACAGCGTGATAGCTCTTATGAAGGTGAAGCGGCACAAAAAGCACGGCAGGCTCATGCAAAGGCGATTCTTGGATGGGGGAACCTGCTTGGTGTTAAACCTCCGTCTGCCAAGACGAAAAAGGAAATCAAGTCAAAGGTCAAATCAACCGGTAAAGGGCTGAAAAAGATTGGTAAGATTGGTTGGACGGTATGGAAAAACGTTGGGAAGGGTGCTCTAACTCCTCCCAAGGGAAAGAAAAAGAAACCATAATTCTATCATTCCGGTTGTCATAAGCAATCGCTGAAAAAAGAGCGAAGCGGAAGTAAAAGGAAGGAACGATAAAATGGCTGGAACTTGGATTATGACGAAAAAGAACGGCAAGCGTGAAGGGTCACCATGGACATTCAATGAAGAAGAAGTAGATAATATCCGGTATAATAGTCCAAAGGGAGAAAAATATACTTTCATAAATGTTATTTCAAGGCGTACAAAGACAGTTACCGGTGCTGGGTTGGGGCTTGTCAAGCAGGTGCTTAAGGATCGAGAGAAATATGCAGGAAATAAAGGTAACAAATCAGGAGGAATGACACAATGACACTACCGAGAGTAGGGAAAAAGGTAAAAAGCAAGGGATTGCAGGAAATTTGGGTATTTCCTGCCGAAGCTAATGGTTGGAGGGCAGACTTCTTTAAGCGTAAAGGAGCTGGTTCTGACCGTATTTATCCGATCTTATCAGAGTGGTTTCGTGATAAATCAGACGCTATAAAAAAAGCGAATACATATAAAAAGTACCTGTAATTGTGAGGGTACCATGGGAAGAAAAAAATTAACAGTAACAAGGACTTTAGAATCCGGTAAGCGAATTCGTTTTAAGGTTCCTGATAAAGGAGCGGTTGGCCTGACTCCGAAGAAAGACCGCTGGTATGAACCCGGTATAGAGACAGGGTGGAGTAAAAACCAGACAGCCAATTATCGGAGAAGATTAGTCCTTAAAGCCCATAAAAATTACTTAGCTGCGGGGAGATCACTACAGGCTCTGGCTAATGTTACCACCGATAAAACGACAAAAATATTGGCCGGGAGAGATGCACGATACTTTTTCAGGAAGCATAAAAATAATCAGATGTAGGGAGGTAACTGCCATATGATGAAGGCAACGGTTACCTTCCTCTTGATATTTTTTGCGAATGTCATACTTGGCGGTGTGTTCGAAGCCGGTGGTGGTATGGCAGCTACAAGAATAACTGCCGGTCTTACAGCGACAGCTACTACCATAAGTGTTGTTTCTACTGACGGTTTTCTTGCCAGTGATTATATAGTAATCGGTGGTGAGAAAGTCAGGTATGTCAGTAAGACTTCGACAACATTTATAATACCGGCAACGAATGGTCGTGGTTACGACAATACGGCACCGACAACTCATGTTGCCGGTGCAATGGTGTATTCGGAAGCAACTAATATCATAAACGGCATGATTGGCTTTAATATAGCGTCAACCGGTGCTACGGTTGGTACCATCAACATCGCTACGCTGCTCTGGCATTTCCTGTATACATCGATACCGAAGCTGTTGTCATGGAACTTTCCTCATTTAATGGTAAACCCAATATTGCAGTTTATACGGTATATCGGAGTGATAATAACTGCCGGATATGTAATTTACGTAGTACTGTATTTATCGAGTGCTCTTGGTGGCTTACTGCAATCGATATTCCTGAGAAAATAACGCATGAAGAAAAAAATATTCAAGATAATAATGGTTGTACTGGCAGTGATAATGGGCATAAGCCCTGTTACTGCTTTCGCTCAGGTCAGGGAAGCTGATTCATTCTCTATCGATGAGGTTATGGTATATCGTAACTGTCTTGAACTTCTCGATCAGTTGTATATCGTAAAATACGATATGCAGTATACGACCGTGCCGGATAGACCTATTACAGAAACATACCTGCTGCGGTTAAGAAACGGGGTAATAGAACTTGCTACGACTCAGCCCTACGCCTTCTTTAACTCAGGGTATGATACAGGGTATATATCGGTTTACTTCCCGTCTATTACCGCTCCTGCGTGGTCTGGTAACTATACCATGGACCTTATGGGGAACCCGACACTCCAATGGATGGACAGTACGGCTGTTACCCAGATGCAGGGGGCAGTTGCCGATAATGCTACGGCAATAACCGATGAAACGACAGAAGCGAACAGTGCTGTGGCAAATGACATGAACCTTATGGGATGGGCACCACAGATAGATGATGCCTACTACTTTGGGTCTACCGGCATGTTCGATATACTGACGTTAAATATCGGTACACCCGGTGATTGGACCGGACTTGGTGTGTGGGAGTACTGGGACGGGACAATATGGAGACAGCCGGATAATGTCGTTGATGGAACAGGAAACTTTACGTCGGCAGCCGGTTTACACAATGTTACGTTCGATGCACCGGAAAGCTGGCAGTCATCCCTTGTTAACGGAACATTAGCTTACTGGATACGGCATAGGATAACAGCTTATACCGGTATTGTCACTCGTCCACTTGGTACCCAGTCATGGGTTAATACCATAGCTCCTCCGCTTGTAAGCACCTCTGTGTTTACAAGCTGGTATGATGGTGGATCGATTGTCAATACGGCAAATCAGATGACCATTTATTTACGGGCTGCTGCCGAAGAACTTGAAACGATATGGGGCGGTACGACAAACCTTGTCGATACGATTGCCGGTGTCCCTAGGTTCTCGGCTGATGGAGAAACATACTTTACTAACGTTATCGCCGGTCTGAGAGATATGGCACCGGAACTGTTCGCTGATGTTCTGGCAAACCCGGAATTCCCTGAACGGTACTTGGGAGGCTCATTCTATATCGGTGGTGATAATGCTGATAATGCAACATATGGTAATAACTGGTTTGCCCAGACATTTACTACGAATCTGACGGAAAGTATTAACGGATTGTGGTTCAAAGGGTACAGGGTTGGCAATCCCGGTACATTGACATGGGCAGTACGGGCAACGGCAGGCAGCGTACCGACCGGAGCAGACCTTGTTGCCGGGACATTCAATGGGAATAACCTGACGAATGATGCCGATGGTGACTGGTATCAGGTATCATTCAGCGAAGACGAGGTACTGGCTGCAGGAACGGAATATGCTCTGGTTGTACGGGCTGCTGCCGGTGGTGCGGCTAACTATTTTGCGTGGAGAAAAAACGATGCCGGGACATATGCCGGAGGACAGGCTGCTTATTCGATTAACGCCGGTGTGGCATGGACGGCCAATGCAACAGACGATTTTATATTCCAGACAACTATCCGTGAAGGGTGGTCCGCATCATTGAGGAACCGGCTGGCAGCCCGGCTTATCGGGACAAGATTCGATATGACTGCACTGGGTGCTAAATTTGGATTCAGCAGAATGTGGATGTCCGGTATTATCTGGATGATTATGACGGTACTGGTAGCATGGGGAGCAACGAGAGGCAGCAAGTCATATAAACTGTCTCCGATGATAATGGGTTTCATGTTCATTTTTGGTGCTATGGCCGGGTTCATGTACTTAGAGGTAGCTACGACATTTGCACTTTTGTCGTTCGCAGGCGGTGTATACGTACTGTTCTATCGGGGGGCCGGTTAGTGAGATGGTTTATTGGGGTAAAAACAGTTTTGAGAGTGAACATAACCATATTCTGAATTTATCATAGTGGTTCTTGTTAGAAAAGATGGAGTGAACTAAAATAGAACTGTTTAGAACTATTATAAAGAAGAAAATGCAGGAGGCATTAAAATGTTTTACATTGTTGGAGTACTGGGCGGAAAGAAATATCGGTCGAAGGGATTCAAAACCGAAAATGAAGCCATTGTTGCCGGATATAAAAAAGTTTATAAGAAAGATGGCAATACGAAAAGAAAATCAGGATTGGAAAACTGGCACGTAGAGGCGAATGGGCGGAAAAAATTTGCGTCACAGTATCTTATATTCTATAAAATAATGAATCGCTTTTTAGAATATAGAATTGTTGTATTAGCTAATTCACCCAATGAGGCATTCAGAAAATTCTACAAAACTCATAAGAATGCAACCATAACAGCAACGATAACAAAACCGTATAAAGGTGCTTGATTACACAATCAGGTGTCTTTACGGAATTTGTATTAAGTGATATTATCAATATATGATGAGTAAAAGGTGATATCTGATGCGTTATACGAAAAGAATATTCGATAAACTTAAGAAATCGCTGTTGCTGGCAGTGACGATAGTATTTCTCATGTCTTCACCGGCGATAGCCGCTACATATTCAGCCGATGTTCATCTTACTGAATCATTGGGTTTAAGCTACGACATGTATCCTGCGGTTACCTACATGAACGTAGATAACCTTGTCAGTACCGGGATTATCGATGCCGATGGTCTGGATACGCTTATAGCGACTTCTACCTCATTTCCTCATATGCTTTCGAACAACAAGCTTTTGTTTGCACTCCCTCTCGGTGCGTATAATACTATCCCTCTGACATTTACGACCAGCAATACTCCCAAGCTCAGTGCTTTCCATATTATTACCGGTTACTCCGGTAATATCACGGTGGCAGATAATGCATCAATAGAGCCTAGGAATAACTTCCTTATTAATATTCAGGGGTGGCTCGATACCACAGCCGGTGCTAATAAGTACATGGTCTGGAAGGATGGGGCATTTGAGCTTCTTGTCGATCCTACTACTTCCGGTACGGTTAACTCTACCATCATTGGTCAATACACCTTGTCTGCTCCTAGCATTGCGAGCGGCAACCAGTCTATAAGAACCGGTATAGACCTTAGACCTGACTTCGATGATTGGGATACCGGTTGCACGGTGGGGATGTCCATGGGGGCAGGTTTGATCCCCTGCGTTGTCTTACAGGAGATAGAACTTACGTCGGCTGCTTCATCGGTAACATTTTCAGGTATCTTAGCTGACGTGGCGAAATGGGATGCGATGGTGGGGGTGACGAGCAGACATCTGGTGATAACAGTGAATGCCCGTGATACAGGTATGTTTGATGCGAGGTCATTATTTTTTAGATTTAATAGTGATACAGGGAATAATTATAATGAACAGAGGTTATTTGGTAGTGATGCTGCCGTAACAGCTACTATAAATGGTAATATAACTGCACATATTATAGAGGTTGCAGCTAGTAACTATAATAGTTTTAGTGGTGGAACATTGTTAATACCATGTGCCTTCTTAACTTCTGACCATAAATCATCTATATATTATGGTGGTGCATTCGAAAGTCTTG
>Ga0172381_10003461_pt1 | contig 16711 bp, 12 predicted proteins | sample Leawel6488metaG_FD_119754 | JGI IMG/M metagenome (GOLD analysis project Ga0172381, IMG submission 119754) | Leachate microbial communities from a municipal landfill in Southern Ontario, Canada - Leachate well 64-88 metaG | ecosystem: Engineered > Solid waste > Landfill > Unclassified | place... | reverse complement strand
TTGATAAAAATGGAAATTTAAAAGAAACAAAGTATTGGGATATAATTGATTATTATTTGGCAGAACCTATAAATAAAACAGAGGGAGAGGTTGAAAAAGAATTGGAGAAAATTTTCATAGAATCCTTTAAATATAGAATGGTATCAGATGTTCCTATAGGAGTTTTTTTATCTGGCGGAGTAGATTCAAGTTTGGTGGCCGCTATTTTGCAGGCCAATTCAAAAACCCCGATTAAGACGTTTACCATTGGATTTAATGAAAAAGAATATAACGAAGCGCCTCACGCAAAGAGAATCGCTGAATATTTAAAAACAGATCATAATGAGCTTTATTGCACGTCAAAAGATGCTCTTGAAATTATTCCAAAACTTTTAGAAATTTACGACGAGCCATTTGGAGACAGTTCGGGAATTCCTACTTATTTGGTTTCAAAATTCGCACGCGAAAAAGTAAAAGTGGCGTTATCTGCAGATGCAGGGGACGAACTTTTTTGCGGATATGATAGTTATAGGCTACTAGATAATTATTACAGTGTAATAAAAAAAACGCCATCATTTATTTTGTCTTTTGCATCTTTTTGTTTATCTTTATTTCCCACAGAATTTCTCGCTGATGTTTATAGTAATTTTCAGTTTATCTTACCAAAAAAAACAAACATCGGAGGGAAAATTGATAAGTTTAGAAATATTTTGAAATATAGGGACGGGGATTTGTCTAGTTTAGTAAAAAATAGTTATAGTTTTTGGTCGGAAGACCAAATAGCAGAACTCATAAAAAAACCATATCAGTCAGTAGGAAGCAGTTTTTCCGAATTTAAAAGAGTTAAAAATTTGCCAGCTATTTCTCAAATGCAGGCAATAGATTATAAAACGTATCTCTGCGATGATATTTTTACAAAAGTCGACCGAGCAACTATGGCCGTAAGTTTGGAGGCTAGGGAGCCATTGGTCGATCATAAAATTGCGGAATATGTGGCAAGGATTCCAATTGATTTAAAGTACAGGGGAGGAAAAAGCAAATATATTTTACGAAAAATATTGTATAAGTATGTTCCGAGAGAATTATTAGATAGGCCCAAGCATGGCTTTGGAATTCCTATGGACAGTTGGCTTAAAAAAGACCTAAATGATATTTTGAGGAAATATCTTTCGGAAGAAAATATAAAGAAGCAGGGAATTTTTGATGAAAAATATATAAATAAAAGCTTAGATAGATATCTGTCTGGAAAGTCAGATTCTCCTTACAAATTTTGGTTTTTATTAATGTTTCAAATGTGGTATGAGAGGTGGATGTAATAATATTTTTTATGAATAAAAAAATAAAAACAATTTATATAACTTTCAATGGAATAACTGATCCTTTGGGGCAGTCGCAGGTTTTGCCGTATTTGGAAAGTCTGAGTAAAAACGGGATAAAAATTTATTTGATCAGTTTAGAAAAAAATTTAAAAAAGGCAGAAGAATTATCAAAAAGTATAGAAAATATTGGCATCTCTTGGTACAGGTTAAAATATTTTAAATTTTATTCTTTGGGAATGATAGCTAATATGATCCAGTGTTTTTTCTTGTCACTTTATCTATTGCTTTTTAAAAAAATAAAAATTATACACGCCAGATCATATCCTCCGGTATTTTCTGTTTTATTGCTTAAAAAAATATTTAATTTTAAGCTTATTTTTGATATGCGCGGGTTTTGGCCAGAGGAGTTGGTTGATTCTGGGAGAATAAAAAATAGCTCGGTTTATTACAAAGTTCTCAAGTTTTTAGAACGCAAAAGTCTTTTGTCGTCTGACTATGTTGTCACGTTAACCCCAGAAGCAAAAGAGATTATTGAAAGTAATTATGTTGGTAAAAAAACTGTTTGGATGCCAACCTGCGTTGATAAAAATAAATTTGAAAACATAGAACCAGTTTATGTTAATGACAAATTTGTAATGGTTTATTCTGGCAGTCTGTGGACATTTTATAATATGTTTTCCATGGCAGATTTTTTTAATGCCCTGAAAACAAAAGTTAAAAATGCTCACTTTTTAATTTTAGCGAATAATGACACAGAAAAGCTGCATGGCCTTTTTTTAGAAAAAAAAATAGACAAAAAGGACTATACAATTCTTACCTTAGAATCAAAAGATGTTCCTAAATATCTTTCAGGGGCCAAGATGGGAATATCGTTTATTTATGATTATCCCTCTAAAAAGGCGGCATTTCCCACAAAACTAGCAGAATATCTCGCCTGCGGTTTGCCCGTAGTCGCCAATGCACAATCTAAATTTATTAAAGAGCTAGTGGAGAATAACAAAATAGGCGTAATTATGGACAAATTTGATAATATCTCATGTCAGAGCGCAGCAGAAAAAATTCTTCTACTATTAGAGGACAAAGATTTAAGGGAGAGATGCAGTAAAACAGCAGAAAAGTATTTGGGAAAAAACGTCTGCATAGACAAATATCTGGATATTTATAAAGAATTGGAGTAGTATTTAGATAACATCTGAAAATATAATATAAACAAATAATCATGCCAAAAACAATTTTAATAACAGGTGGTGCCGGATTTGTTGGCCATCATTGTGTTGAGCACATTCTAAAAAATACTGACTGGAATATCATTATCTTAGATTCTCTAAGTTATGCGGGAGATATGCAAAGAATAGTTGAAATTGAAAAAGCTTTTTGCGATAAAAGTGAAAATAAAAATATTGATAGACTAGACTCTGGCCGCATAAAATTTGTATGGCATGATCTCAGGGCTGCCATACCTCAGACCACACACGCCTTGTTAGGAGGTTTAGATTACTGTATCCATTTTGCAGCCGAATCTCATGTTGACAGGAGTCTTCAAGACAGTATTCCTTTTGTAACTTCTAATGTGGTTGGCACTGCAAATCTTTTAGAATATTTTAAGCATCACCAACCAAAGTGTAAAACTTTAATTTTCTCTACCGACGAGGTTTTTGGTGCAGCTCCTGAAGGCGTAGCATTTAAAGAAGAAGACCCCTTTAAGCCGTCCAATCCTTATTCTGCAGCTAAGGTAGGTGAGGAAATGATTGCTTATTCTTTTGCTCACGCATTTAATTTACCAATTTCGGTAGTCCGCTCAACAAATATTATTGGAGAACGTCAGCACACAGAAAAGTTTTTACCAAAAACCATAAAAGCTATTTTAAATAATGAAAAAGTTATATTCCATGGCGGAGGAACAAAAGACCTTTCTTCTCGATGTTGGATTCACGCTAGAAATGTTGCTGATGGGTTATTGTTTTTGTTAGATAAAGCAGGTACAAAAGAATTTTACAATATTTCTGGAGAAGAAAAAACAATTTTAGAAGTAGCGGATTGGGTTTGCGAAGTGGTCAAGGGAAGAAAAATGAATAGCGACGAATATGAATTTTTAGATTACTACAGCGCACGTCCTGGACACGATAAAAGATACGCTCTTTCTGGAGAAAAAATGAAAAAATTAGGGTGGACGCCACCCGTTGATTTAGAGCACTCGCTTAAAAAAACAGTGACATGGACTTTAGCAAACCGACAGTGGCTGAAGTTTTAAAAGAAATCAATCAAAATAAAAACCGATGCAACATCGGTTTTTTTATGGTTTATTTTTTCCACTCCGTTAGCAAATATTCTTTTAGGGCTTCTTGCCAGGGACGCATTGTGCTAGTGTGTGAGGCTATAGTCTCATTGCTCCGTGGAGCTTTACTTGGAAAATAGTCAGAACTAACGGGGATGACCCTGATGGATGGATTTAATAATTTAGCAATTTCGCAGGCAATATCATAGCGCGAACATAATCCTTTATTTGATAGGTGATATATACCGGTTTTATTTTCTTTAAGCAATGTTTTGATAGCGCTTACTAGGTCTTTGGCAAAGGTTAATCCGCCCATGGTATCATTTACTGCTTTAATTTCTTGCTGGTCTAATTTTTTTGCGATAATGGACACAAATTTTTTATCTTTTTCTGGCCCACCGCCGAACATCCATCCGGCCCTTACGATCATGTTGTTGGGCACAATATCTTTTACAATGATTTCACCTAGATATTTTGTTCTTGCATATACACTCTGAGGATTTGGCAAGTCGTCTTCGTAATACGGTGTATTTTTTTTGCCGTCAAAAACTGCCGATGTTGAAATATAAACCATCTTGGCATTAAATTTCTTGGCGTAAGCAGCAATATTATATGTGCCGATAGTATTTACCTTATAGGCGTGAGTAGGATCTTTCTCGCATTTATCTACATCAGTTTCCGCTGCCATATGAATTACAACTTCGGGCTGATATTTTTCAAAAGCCTCTTTAACGGCGTTTTCATCGGTAATATTAAGAGTATCAATGCCAGTTTTAATGCCAAAATCTATGTAAGAGCCTACCATTCCGTCAGCTCCGGTTATTAAGATTTTTTGTTGATTTTTGTTTGTCATATTATGAATTATTATTCTTTATTATGTATAATATAAAATAGAATACTAATCAAATGATATCCTATTTGAAGTTTCCTTCAATTTGTTGTATTCTTACAAAATATTTATGAAAGTTCTATTTCTTGCTGCCCACTCTGAAGCAGAGCCGTCCAGCAGGCTAAAAGTTTACCAGTTTTTACCTTTGTTAAAGGAAAAGGGTATCAAATACAGGGTCATCTGTTTTGCACCGTTGTTTTTATATAAAATGAGGCTCACTTTTGTAAACAATAAGCCTATATTATTTACATATTACATATTAATTTATCTATTTAGATTATTAAAAACTATTTTTGCAATTATTATAGCTCCGCGATTTGATATTGTGTACATACAGCAACCGATTATTCCGTTTGGTCTGGAGCGCGTGTTAAAGTTAGCTAATAAGAACATAATTTTTCAATTCACGGATGCAATATTTTTAGCCAGTCGTGAAGGAGAGAAAAGTCCCTTGGAGCAATGCAGATCTAGGCTTATGGCAAAAAGCTGCATAAGGATGGCGTCGGTTGCAAAGTGTTGTTTGGTTGAAAATGATTATAATAAAGCGGGTGTTTCAAAATTTTGTTCATATATAGACAAAATTACCGGTCCAATAGATGCAGACAGATATCATCCGATAAAAAGCAAAAAAGAGGATAAAGTAGTAATTGGTTGGACGGGTTCTGCTTTTACGACAAAATATCTTTACGAAATCAAGGATGCTTTGAGAGATTTATTTCAAAGACAAAGTCTGGTCTTGAGGTTGATAGGCGCAAGAAAGGATTTTGTAATTGATGGGGTAAACTGTGAAATAAAGGATTGGAAACCTGATACCGAGCTCAAATGGCTTGCATCATTTGATATTGGGATTATGCCTCTGACAGACGACATGTGGACTAAAGGAAAGGCAAGTTATAAACTCTTGCAATATATGTCTATGGGTATCCCTGTTGTTATTTCGCCAGGCGGTTTAGTTGGTTTTGATAATAAGATAATCAAAGACGGAGTCAACGGTTTTTTAGCTAATTCAAAGGAAGAATGGATAGAAAAACTTTCTCTGCTGATTAAAAATAAAGAACTTAGACAAAAAATAGGCCAAAACGCGCGTATTACAATTGAAGAACATTATTCCTTAAAAAAAGTATCAGAAGATTTGATAAAAATTTTTGAAAAAACATTAAGTTTAAAACAGCCATGAAATTAGTAATATTAGGCCAGCTCAAAAAGAAAAAAAATATTATTGCGTTATTGGTGTTTTTTTTAACCTTGGTTGTTATTTTCTTTTTTGACAGAGGCCTTTCAATAGGACTAGGACTGTTAGTTATTCTATCTGCTCTTACTTTTTTGGTTTTACAAAAATTAGGTTTTAAAGATAGAAAAATATATTTGTTGTTTTTAATTGTTCTGTTTATACATCTTGGAACGACATTGATAATGCACTACACCAGTTTCCAACCATTTTCTGGAGGAAAGGGAGATTATTTGCTTTATCAAAAATCTGCTATTAATTTTTCTCAAAATTTTAAGCATGGAAATTTCTCTTTTGAGGATATCACCTTGGCAAATCCTGGTCTGTATGCTGGTCATTATTATCCTGCCATAATCGGAGCAATTTATACCTTAACATTGCCAGAAGAAATAATAGGTTTGATGTTAAACGTTTGGCTTGTGGCAGTTACGATTATCTTTGTCTATTTAATAATTTTGGAGATTGGTGGCGATGGAAAAAATGCTTTAATAATTGGCATAATAACTGCGCTTTATCCAAGCTATGTTTTTAACACAGGACTTTTGCTTAAAGATGGTTTTGAAATATTTTTTACGATTTTGGGTCTATTATTTTTAATTAAAACAATCAAAAGTTTTTCTTGGGTTAATTTTATAATTTTATATTTAGCGATATTGTGTTCGACTCATTTTCGTTTCTACATTGGGTATGCCCTTATTATTACTTTTGTTTTATCCTGGTTTTTGTTTTCAAAATTTAGTTTAAAGGATAGGTCAGCTTATGGTTTAATATTTATTATTGTTTTGGGATTCGTGCCGCAGATTTCTGCAGGACAGAGCTATTATGGAATAGACACGGTTTTGAGTTTAATAAATCCAAGAATGGTTAGTTTTTATAGACAATCAGCCTATAATCCTAACTCAACCTATAATAACCCTATTATCTCTACGCCAGCTGCTTCTACGCCTATTGTTTCTGCTCCCACGGTCACTCCCTCCGTTAATTCAACTATTCCTAGTAATTCTGTTGTTTCTAATCCAACAAACACAAATCCGATTAGTCAGCCCCAAACGCCCATCGGCCTTGGCTCCTCTTTTCAGACAGAAGGTGGACTGCTAGGCTATACAAAATCATTTGTATATGTTTTGCTAGGTCCTCTTCCGTGGCAGATTAGGAATTTGCGTCAAGTGTTTGCTCTTTTTGAAACGATTCCATGGTATTTATTACTACTTTTTGTTGCTGATGGAATAATAATTTGTTTTAAGAATCGTAATAAAATTGCAGCTCCATTGCTAATTTTTAGCTTGATAGTGGCAGTTGTTATAGCCATTTTTGACAGTAACTATGGATTAATTGTTAGAATCAGGATTCCAGCTTTTGTCTCTCTTTTATGTCTTGCTTCTTTTGGTTTTAATAAAAATAATATTATATATAATTATCTAAATAAAATTTATGAAAAAATATTTGGTTACTGGGGGAGCTGGTTTTATCGGCTCAAACATAGTTAAGAAAATTTTAGAACAAGGAGACTTTGTTAGAGTGTTTGATAATTATTCTACTGGGAAAAGGGAGAACATAAAAGATTTCATAGGAAATCCAAATTTTGAATTGGTTGAAGGAGACCTAACCGACATACAAATCTGCAAAGATGCCGTGAAAGGAATGGATTTTGTTTTGCATCAGGGAGCAATACCATCTGTGCAAAGATCTGTTGATGATCCATTAAAATCTAATAATGCTAATATAAACGGAACCTTAAATATGTTGCTAGCCGCAAGAGATGAAAAAATAAAAAGATTTGTATATGCAGCTTCGTCGTCAGCCTATGGAGATAATCCAGAGCTTCCAAAAAAAGAAGATATGCCAGTACTGCCAATTTCTCCCTATGCTTTAACAAAATATGCTGGTGAAAGGTATTGCCAAATTTTTTGGAAACTTTATGGCCTGCCGACAATTTGTTTAAGATACTTCAATGTTTTTGGGCCAAACCAGGATCCAGCTTCTCAGTATTCAGCCGTAATTCCTAAATTTGTCACGGCATTATTGAAAGGAGAGAGGCCGGTAATTTATGGAACTGGTGAACAAAGCAGAGATTTTACTTTTGTTGAAAACGTAGTGAGTGCAAACCTTCTTTCGGCTAATTCAGAAAAAGGTTTTGGAGAAGTGATTAACGTTGGATGTGGAGAACAGATTAGTTTGAATCAATTGCTCGACGATCTAAATGATATTTTAAAAATAGATATTAAGGCAGACTATAAAGAAGCCAGAATTGGAGATGTCTTGCACACAAGAGCAGATATTTCAAAGGGCAAGGAGATTATTGGTTATGTGCCAAAAGTCGGAATAAAAGAAGGTCTGGTAAAAACAGTTGATTGGTATAGAAAAAATGCAAAATAATTTGCCTCAAGGCACAAGAAAAATAAAAATTTGCTATGTAGCCAATGCCGACGCATTTGTTAAATTTTTATTGCTGCCACAGTTAAAGTTTTTGGTTAAAGAGGGGTATGATGTTTATGCCGTTTGTTCTGGAGGAAAATGGATGGCCGATATTGAGAAAGAAGGCATTAAAGTAAAAGCAATAAAAATAAAAAGAAAAATTACTCCCTTTTATGACCTGGTTACGCTTTTCAGACTTTTTAGTTATTTTAGAATGGAAAAGTTTGATATAGTGCATACGAATAATCCAAAGCCCGGTTTACTGGGACAATTGGCAGCAAAAATAGCTGGGGTTCCTATTATTATAAACACAATTCACGGCCTTTATTTTCAAAATAATACCTCTTTTTTAAAGAGGAGATTTTTTATTATGATTGAAAAGATAGCTGCAAAATGCTCTAGTTTAATTTTTTTTGTCAACAAAGAAGACATGGATACGGCGGTAGAAGAAAGGATATGTAGTAAAAATTTAATAGACTATCTTGGAGGAGGAATAAATGTTGACAAGTTTGACTCTAGTATTTTTTCAAAGGATTTTATCGAAAAAAAGAAAGAGCAGTTGGGAATAAAGCCAGGCTATAGAGTTGTTGGAATTGTTGCCAGGCTTGTAAAGGAAAAAGGATATCTTGAATTATTTGAAGCATTCCAATCGGTTTTAAAAGTTTTTCCGAAAACAATTCTTTTAGTTGTCGGACCAAAAGAGCCAGAAAAAAGGGACGGCATAAATATAGAGGTTGTAGAGAATTATGGTATTAAAGAAAATGTTATATTTTTAGGAGAAAGAGATGACACCGATCAAATATATCCTGTTATGAATATATTTGCTTTGCCTTCCTATAGAGAGGGATTGGGGGTAGCTATTTTAGAAGCTATGGCAGAGAGAAGACCCGTAGTTGCAAGCGATATAAGGGGTTGCCGAGAAGAAATAGAAAATGGTAAAAATGGGATCTTAGTGCCAGTAAAAAACTCAGATGAGCTGGCAAAAGCGATTATTTATTTATTTAATAATCCCAATGAAGCTCAACAGCTGGGCGATAATGCAAGGTTAAGAGTTGAAAAATATTTTAAGGAAGAGATTATTTTTGATAGAATAAAAGAAGGGCATCGAAAACTGCTTAGTAAAGGGGCATAAAGCAATGTAGATAATCAAAATTAGACAATTATGAAAAAAGAAAACTTTTTAAAAATTGTTTTATTGTTGGGCGATATTTTTGCAATATATATCTCCCTCTTTTTGGCTTTAACTGTGAGGAATAACGGTTTAGTTTCTCAGTTCAATAGTTTTTTTTACAGCTCCATTGCGTTATATGTTCTTTGGATTGTTGTAATTTTTATTTTGAATTTATATAGTCCGAATTTTTTTAAAAATCCAATTGATTTTTTGTTTAGCGTAATAGTTTTTTCGGTTCTGGCTTTTTTCTTAGGAGTAACGTACTTTTATTTTTGTCCGATTATAAATCTTACGCCTAAAACAATACTTCTTTTAAATATTTTAATATTCGATATCATATTTTTACTCTGGCGATATTTATTCAATTTACTTTTGGAATCAAAAGGAATAAAAGAAAAAATAATTATTGTTGGATTTCACGAGAAGCTAGAAGAAATTTTACCTCAAATTAAAAATATATACGACATTATTGCTATCTTTTGTCCTCTTGATATAGATAGCCAGAAGAAATGCTCAATTGTTTCTTCTGACTCAAAAATTATTTCTGAGATACGCGATTTAAAAAATATAGTTGAAGAAAAAAATGTTACATCGGTTATTTTTGCTTTGGATTTTTATTCCAATAAAGATTTGGTCAAAAAGATTTTTACCGCTTTGCCCCTGACGTTAACTTATCTGGGAGTAGACAATTTGTATGAATCGCTAACCAAAAAGATCTCCTTGGATTTTTTGGATGAGATATGGCTTTTAAAAAAAATTTCTAAACCAGAGGACAAATTTGAAAAAATTATAAAAAGAAGCTTTGATATAATTTTTTCTTTTGTTGCCTTAGTTATTTTTTTCATTTTTTTTCCATTTATAGCAGCTATTATAAAAATTGAGGATAGGGGATCTATTTTTTATATTCAGAAAAGAGCTGGGAAAAATGGAAAGGATTTTTTTCTATACAAATTTAGGACAATGTACGAAACAAATGGTCAGCATAAAGACACGTGGCGAGAAAAAAATAAAGATAATATTACTAAATTCGGAAAATTTTTGAGAAAATCACATTTAGATGAATTGCCTCAAGCATGGAATATTCTAAAAGGAGAAATGAGTTTTGTAGGGCCAAGAGCAGAATGGGTTGAGCTGGCGAGAGTTTTTGAGACAGAAATTCCTTTTTATAAGCAGAGGTATTTAGTAAAGCCAGGATTGTTTGGATGGGCACAAATCAATTTTCCTGCCTCAAAGTCTGTTGACGAGGCAAAAGAGAAATTTGAATATGATTTATATTATATTAAAAACCATTCTTCATTTTTAGATCTAGAGATTATTTTTAAATCGATAAAGCTTTTTATGTGGTAGAATTAATCAGGTCTTTCCATAAGATTTTTTTTCTGGTAAGCTTTATGTTATTATAAGTTAAAAATAAATGAAGTCTTTAAGCTATAAAAAAGTATTTATAATTGCCGCAATTTTTTTGTTTTTGTCTGGAGGAAATATTGCAAAAGCTGCCAATGTGGGAGACATTGCTAATTTTAATGTAGACAAGGGTTTTGACGCTAACGGCAGAACAAAAATTTCGGCTGTTCTTATCAAAGTAAGCACAAAACTGTATTTTTATGTCGAAAAGTCGTGGTGGGATTTAAAGACTTTGGCCGAGCAGAATCAAATTGTATCTGGCTTAGACAATTTGTCCAGTGAATTTGATAACAATATATATCCAAATCTTACTTCTAAATTTGGATCAGAATGGGTTCCAGGTATAGATAATGATTCTAGAGTTAGTATTTTGTTTGAGTCTATGAACAGCACAGAAGGCGGCTATTTTAGAGAAGATGATGAATACGAAAAACTTCAGTTGCCAGACTCTAACCAAAGAGAAATGGTATATTTATCTGTTTCTCATATTAATGATGCTGATGCAAAAGTAATTTTAGCCCATGAGTTTACGCATCTAATAACCTTTAACCAAAAAAATAAAACTTTTGGAGTAGAAGAGGATGTTTGGTTGAACGAAGCGCGAGCCGATTATTCTTCAACAATGTTGGGTTATGACAATAATTATAACGGTAGTAATTTACAGCAGAGAGTCAAGGACTTTATAGAAAATACCTCGGATTCAATAACCGATTGGACTGGCACAAGATATGATTACGCCAGCGTAGGTTTATTTACGCATTATTTGGTAGAGCATTATGGCATAAATATTCTGTCTAATTCTTTAAAGTCAAAATTGGTTGGCATCAAAAGTATTAACGAGGCGCTTTTGGGAAGTGGCACCAAAGATAATTTTGCACAGATTTTTACTAATTGGACGCTTGCTTTGATGATAAGCGACTGCTCACAAAATTCAGCATATTGTTATTCTGACGAAAATCTTAAAGGGCTAAAGGTTAATCCTACTCTTATTTTTTTGCCGTTAACTGGCGATAGTTCTTTATCTTCAACAAATGTTACTAAAAATTGGGCTGGAAATTGGCAAAAAATTGTTGGTGGCAGTGGAAATTTAAAATTGGATTTTTCTAGCTTGGCTGGACTCAGTTTTCAGATGCCGTATATAACTTACGATAAAAGTAATAATTACTCAGTAAATTTTTTGCAGCTTAATGATAGCGGAAAGGGCGAGATTAATATTAAAGATTTCGGAACAAAATATAAATTTTTAATTGTTATTCCGTCGTTGCAAACAAAAATTTCTGGGTTTGACGGTTTAGATCTTATTTACCCTTATACTATTACAGTCTCAATTGTGGGACAAAATTCTTCAGATGCAGATCAAATAATAATACAGAAGTTATTAGCTCAAATTGATGATTTAAAAAAACAGATAGCAAATATTTTATCGCAGAAACAAGGAGGGCAAACAACTAAAAACAGCAATTATTGCTCGCAGTTAAATAAAAATCTTTTTTTAGGCATGACAGGAAGCCAGGTGATTTGCCTGCAAGGGTTTCTTAAAAACCAAGGATTAGATATTTATCCAGAAGGTTATGTTACTGGAAGTTTTGGGAATTTAACAAAAGCTGCGGTAATAAGATTTCAAGAAAAGCATGCGATCCCAGGAACTGGATATGTTGGGCAACTAACAAGAGCTAAAATAAATCAGATTTTAAATGAAAAATAAAATATTACAAGAGCTGCCTGGAATCCAAAAAGATGTTTTAATGAAGAATTACACTACTTACAAAATTGGCGGACCAGCTAAATACTTTTTTGTTGCAAAAACAAACGAAGATTTAGTAAAAGCGTTAAGGGCTGCCAAAAATTTTAAGCTGCCAGTTTTTATTTTAGGGGGAGGAAGCAATCTTTTAGTTTCTGATAAAGGTTTAAAAGGATTGGTTATAAAGGTAAGCATTGACAACATAGAATTAGATGGAAATGCGGTTACTGCCGCGGCAGGAGTAAACTTAACCAAGCTAGCCAACTTATTAGCCAAAAATAATCTAACTGGGTTTGAGTGGGCCTCAGGAATACCAGGCGGAACCGTGGGTGGGGCAATTTATGGGCATGCGCAGGCTTTTGGAACAAAAATTTCTTCTTCTGTAGAAAGCGTCAGAGCGGTTAATCTAAAAAATTTTAGATTGGAAAAGTTTTCTAAAAAGCAATGCAAATTTTCCTTGAAGAGCAGTATTTTTAAAAAGAGAAAAGACTTGATTATTGTTTCTGTTGTTTTTAAATTTAAAAAAGCAGGATTAAAGGAAATACAAAATAAAACTAAAGAATTTTTGACTTATAGGAAAACCAGACATCCTTTAAACTTTCCATCTGCTGGCTCAACCTTTGTAAATCCTGAGAAAAGAATAAAAAACAGAAAGTTATTAGAAAAATTTCCAGAACTAGAGAATTATAATAAAATAGGCGTCATACCTGCAGGTTACTTAATTGAAAAGTGCGGATTGTCTGGAAAGAAAGTAGGCGGCGCTCAAATATCAGAAAAGCACGCAAATTTTATTATCAATATTGGCGGAGCTAGGGCAAAAGACGTTATGGCTTTAATGAGTTTGGCAAAAAAAGAAGTTAAGAAGTGCTTTGGAATAAGCCTAGAATCCGAGGTGCAATTTGCTGGGTTTTATTAAATTTTGAAGCGTTTTAAAATTAATTACGTATTACTAATATAATTATTAAATATCATTAGTATGAAAATTATAATCAAAGCAAAAAATATTGATTTAACTGACGACATAAAAAATTATGTTGAGGAAAAAATCGGATCGATTAAAAAGTTTATCGATGTTTTAAAAAGAGAAGATGAAATTGGAAAGACATTGGCAGAAGTTTTTGTTGAATTAGAAAAAGAAACAATGCATCACAGAAAAGGAGATATATTTTTGGTAAAAACTAGAATTTATTTGCCAGGCCGAGAAATTATTTCAGAAACAAGATCTGATGATTTGCGAAAATCAATTGTAGAAGCAAAAGACGAATTGCAATTGGAAATTGATAAATATAAAGCAAAAAATATTGATGAGGTTCGCAGACAACAGCAAAAATTAAAAAACGAAATTATTAAATAATTATAAAAATTGCAATGGTGCCCAGAAAAATGTTTTTCACAAAAGGGGTTGGTGTTGCCAAAGAACAACTGATGTCTTTGGAAATGGCATTTCGCGACGCAGGAATTGAAAAGTTTAATTTGGTAACAGTGTCCAGTATTTTGCCTCCGGGGTGCCAGAGAGTTACAAAAGAAAAAGGCTTGGAATGTTTAAGGCCTGGAGAAATTGTTTTTTGCGTCATGGCAAGAAATGCCACAAACGAACCAAACAGATTGATTGCAGCTTCTGTTGGCTGTGCGGTACCAGCAGACAAAGAGAACCAGTATGGATATTTGTCTGAGCATCATCCTTTTGGAGAGACCGATGAAAAAGCCGGCGACTTCGCCGAAGACTTGGCAGCAACCATGCTCGCGACAACTTTAGGCGTTGAGTTTGATTCTAACTCGGCTTGGGATGCAAAAGAAAAAGTTTTCAAAATGTCAGACAAAATTGTTCAAACAACAAACATAACCCAGTCAGCCCAAGCAAACAAAGACGGCCTCTGGACCACAGTAGTAGCCTGCGCCGTTTTCGTGCCGTAAGTTTTTTGGTAAGCAATTTATTGAACCATGAAGAAACCGCATTGAATTAGTGCGGTTTTTCGTATAGTATTATAGAATATTAGATTTTAAATTTATGAGCATTTTATCTAAAATTTTTGGGGATGCGAATGAGAAGTTTGTAAAAAATTTGCAGCCAGTTGTTGAGAAGATAAATTCTTTCGGACCGGAATTTGAAAAACTTTCTGCCGAGCAGCTAAAAGAGAAAACAAGCGAGCTAAAAGCGAGACTTGCCCGTCAAAATGGGCAAAGCCCTTTTGTCGGGCTGGACGACTTGCTGCCCGAGGCTTTTGCATTGGTTCGTGAGGCTGCAAAAAGGACTTTGAATCAGCGGCATTTTGATGCGCAGTTGATAGGGGGAATTGTTTTGCATCAGGGGAAAATTGCTGAAATGAAAACAGGAGAAGGAAAAACTTTGTCGGCAACTCTGCCTGCTTATTTGAATGCGCTGGAAGGAAAAGGTGTGCACATTGTAACTGTAAATGATTACTTGGCAAAAAGGGATATGGTTTGGATGGGGCAGATTTATGGTGCTTTGGGAATGACTACAGGATGCGTAACAAATGAATCTGGGTATATTTATGACGAAAATTTCAAAAATGAAATTACAGAAGACAAGCAACGCGATGAAACGGGAAGCTTTAAAGTTGTGCAGGAATTTTTAAAACCATGTTCAAAAAAAGAGGCTTATGCAGCCGATATTACTTATGGAACCAATAACGAATTTGGGTTTGATTATTTGAGAGATAATATGGTTTACGAGTCTTCGCAGGAAGTTCAACGCGGGTTTAATTTTGTTATTGTTGACGAAGTGGATTCTATTTTAATTGATGAGGCTCGCGTGCCGCTAATTATTTCTGGGCAAGCTGAAGAAGCAACAGAAAAATATTATAACTTTGCAAAGATTATCGCTCCGCTGGAAAAAACAGAAGATTTTGAACTTGATGAAAAAATGAAGTCAGTTGTTTTTACAGATCAAGGGCAAAATAAAATAGTTAATAAATTAGGGTTTGATCCTTGGCTGGAAAACGATATTGCAACAACACATCAGTTGGAGTCAGCGTTAAAAGCTAAGGCATTATTTTTTAAAGATAGAGATTATACGGTGAAAGACGGAGAGATTTTAATTATTGATGAATTTACTGGAAGGATTTTACCAGGCAGGCGATGGTCCTCTGGTTTGCATCAGGCAGTAGAAGCAAAAGAGGGGGTTACTGTTCAGCCAGAATCAATAACAATGGCAACAATAACTTTCCAAAATTATTTTAGAATGTATAAAAAGATTTCTGGCATGACGGGAACCGCGCTAACTTCGGCTGAAGAATTTGATAAAGTTTATAAGCTGGACGTTATTGCGATACCGCCAAACAGAATTATGGCCAGGCAAGATCATGCTGATAAAATTTTTAAAACAGAAAATGGAAAGTTTACGGCTGTTATTAGGGAGATTGAGGCGCTTCACGAAAAAGGCCAGCCGGTTTTGGTTGGAACGCGATCGGTTGAGCGAAATGAATATTTAGGAAAACTTTTAGAAACGAGGGGAATTCCGCACACCATTTTAAATGCAAAAAATCACGAAAGAGAAGGAGAAATTATTGCCCAAGCCGGAAAAAAGGGAGCCGTAACTATTGCAACAAATATGGCGGGTCGCGGAGTGGATATTCTTTTGGGTGGCAATCCTCCAGTGCCAGAAATGTCAGACGAAGTAAAAAGTATTGGAGGGCTTTACGTAATTGGAACAGAAAGACACGATGCAAGAAGAATTGATAATCAGTTAAGAGGAAGAGCTGGCAGGCAGGGAGATCCTGGAGCCACGCAATTTTTTGTTTCTTTAGAAGACGACTTAATGAGAATTTTTGGCGGAGAAAAAATAATATCTTTAATGACAGCTTTGAAAATTCCAGAGGACGAACCAATTCAGGCCGGTATGATTTCTGGAGCGATAGAGTCGGCTCAGGAAAAAATTGAAGGTTTTAATTTTGATGCAAGGCATCACTTGTTGGAGTACGATGATGTACTAAATAAACATAGAGAAATAATTTACAGAAGAAGAAAAGAATTTTTGCAGTCAGAAAATTTAAAAGAAAAAGTTTTAGAGATATTTGAAAAAGCAAAAATTGGCAAAGAAGAGTACGACAAAAAAGAAAAAGAGTTGGGAGAAGAGAACATGAGGCAAATGGAAAAAGCCGTCTGCTTGCGTGTTTTGGATATGCTTTGGCAAGAACACTTGTCTTACATGGATCATGTTAGGGATTCTGTTAGACTGCGAGCCTATTCTGGAAGAGACCCATTAGTTGAATATAAAAACGAGGGCCACAAAGCCTTCGGACAACTATTGGCAACTATTGACGCAAACAT
>Ga0172381_10003458_pt1 | contig 16724 bp, 16 predicted proteins | sample Leawel6488metaG_FD_119754 | JGI IMG/M metagenome (GOLD analysis project Ga0172381, IMG submission 119754) | Leachate microbial communities from a municipal landfill in Southern Ontario, Canada - Leachate well 64-88 metaG | ecosystem: Engineered > Solid waste > Landfill > Unclassified | place... | reverse complement strand
ATTGGCGCCTGATAGCGAAGAAATAAAGAATTTGTTCAAGGAGTATAAAAAATAGTTTCGGTATAATTAATATGAAATTGGACGCTAAACAATCGGAATATTTTAATACCATCAAACCGGTTTATTATTTTTATCGCCGTCAGGCAGTAAAAATATTTTTTAAAATTGTTGATTCTATCGGTTTTTATTTTTTTACGCCCGGGTTGCGTATTGTTAAGCCGGTTGCAAAAATATTACTTGTTAATCTTGGAGGCGCCGGTGATTTAATAATCAGCGAACCGTTGCTATCCGCTCTGGCTGATTTTTCTGGAGGAAAAGTAGATCTTCTTTGCGCGCCTCATCGCGAAGATGTTTTATTGGACCATCCCTCGCTCGGTAAAATCTGGAATTGCCGGCCGAGCTGGTTGGAAGGGAAAAAGAAATTTTTAGGTTCACTGCCTGGCTTATGGCGTTTAAGCTGGGTCTTGCGTCGCGAGAAATATTCTTTAGCCGTAGATGTCAAAGGTGATCCGTTAGTTATTCTGTTGCTATGGTTTTTGGGAATAAAAAAGATAATTGGGTTTAGTAATGGCGGTTTGGGGTTTTTGTTAACCCATCCTTTTTCGCAGCCGGACAAGCAATATCGCCATAAAATAGATTTAGTTTTAACCGTGGCCTTATCCGAAAATTTTGAAAATTATAATCGGCCGCCACATTTGTCGGTTGCTGCCGGTTTTAGCATCCCTCTTCAAGAATCTTCTCGAGCGAGAGTTGCTGTTCATCTGGGCGCTAGTGTCCAGGCGCGCCGTTGGCCTTTGGAAAATTGGGTTGAACTATTGTCGGCGTTATCTGGCAAATATGATATAGTGATAATCGGTGAGTCGAAAGACGCTGATGATTTATTTTCCGCCGCTCCGGAATTGTGCCAAAAATGTTATAATTTAAGCGGCCGGACTTGGCGAGAAACGGCTCAGATTATTAAACAATCCGCTGTGTTTATTGGAGCAAATTCTGGCCCGGCTCATTTAGCCGCGGCTCTGGGCCGTCCAGTAATTTCTATTTTTTCCGCCGCTAACGATCCGTTGGTTTGGGCGCCGCCCGGCGCCGATGTTTTAGTGGCTGACCCAGTATGTGCTAATTGCGAACTTATTTATTGTTCTCACCAGTCTTGTTTGCGAACAATTACGCCGCCTATGGTTATCAGTCATCTTACAGAAATGGAAAATTTAAAAAAATAACCCATGTCTACTTTATTTTCAATCTTCGTTTTTGTTTTCGGTTTAATTATCGGCAGCTTTTTAAATTGTTTGATCTGGCGGCTGTATAAAGAGGAAACTTTAGGCGGGCGTTCTTATTGCCCGCAATGCCGGCACGCTATTTCTTGGTACGATAATATTCCGCTGCTCAGCTTTGCTATTCTGCGGGGGCATTGCCGTCATTGCCGGAAAAATATTTCTTGGCAATACCCGCTAGTCGAGCTGATAACTGCTGTTTTATTCTGGCTGACTTTTCGAGCGGACGTTTCCAATCCGCAATTTTCTTGGCTTTTGATCCGCGATTGGTTTTTAATAATTACGCTGGTAATCGTTTTTGTCTATGATGCCCGTTGGCAGCTCGTTCCGGTGAAAATCGTTTGGTTCATGGGGGCGCTTATTTTTGCCTTGAATATTGTTTTGGGAATTTCTTGGATAACCGTCTTATTCTATACAGCTTTGGGCACCGTCTTTTTTTTGGCGCAGTACTGGCTCACCAAAAAAAGGGGAGTCGGAGAAGGAGATATCTGGTTAGGCGCTTTTTTAGGCGCTGCTTTCCCGAGCGGCGGCCTCTTGCTTTTGATAATGGTGCTTTCTTATGGTTTGGGGTCGATTGTCAGTATAACTTTAGTTGCCAGAGCCAAAAAAAAATGGCAGTCGCGCATTGCTTTGGGCCCATTTTTGGCTATCGGGGCTATTATTACCTTAATTTGGGGCGAAAAGCTGGTTTCCTGGTACCTCGGCCTGTTTTAAGAGGGAATAAGGACTGAAAAGAATTGTTTAATTTCCAGAAATTTTGTATAATATTAACAGCAATTATTTAAAGTATAAAAAGCTATGAAAGATAACGTTATCGCCGGGCTGGATATCGGTTCCACCTCTATACGTCTAGTAATCGGCCAGCAGATCGCTGGTCCGGCCGGTGATGAGCTGCAAATTATCGGCGCCATTTCTGTGCCGACGGCCGGGGTTAACCGCGGTATCGTTAATAGTATTGAAGAAACGACTTCTTCAATCTCGGCCTGCCTGGAAAAAGCGGAGCGCCTGGTCGGCGTGCCGATTTCCCGCGTCTGGGTCAGTATTAATGATCCTTATATAAAATGCGAGCGTTCCAAAGGTGTGGTCGCTGTCGGCCGCAGCGACGGGGAAATAAACGAGAATGATGTTAATCGGGCGATTGAAGCCGCGCGGGCTTTGGCTGTGCCGGTAAATTATGAAATTTTACATGTTATTCCGATAAAGTTCGGCGTTGATAATCAGGGGGATGTTAAAGACCCGATTGGCATGAATGGTATCCGTTTAGAAGTGGAAACTCTTATCGTCCAGGGGCTGAGCACACAGATAAAAAATTTGACTAAAGCTATTTATCGCACCGGCTTGGAAATAGAAGATTTGGTTATAGCGCCGCTCGCGGCCGCCGAGGCTGTGTTGAGCACCAAGCAGAAAGAATTGGGAGTCGCTTTAGTTAATCTTGGTTCATCAACGACAAGTCTGGCGATTTATGAAGATCGCAATTTGATTCATACGGCTGTTTTGCCTATCGGCGCTGAACATATCACGGCTGATATCGCGATTGGTTTGCGCTGTCCGATTAATTTGGCGGAAAGAATCAAACGCGAATACGGGACAGCGGCCGCTGAGGATGTCAGCAAAAAAGATGAAGTCGACGTCAGCCAATTAGTTAAAGAAGAAGAGGTTAATGATGATATCAGTATTATTTCGCGTAAATATTTAGCAGAGATTATTAATGCCCGGATAGAAGAGATTTTTGACAAGGTCGACGATGAGTTCAAGCGTATCGACCGTTCCGGCATGCTTCCGGCCGGCATTATTTTTGTCGGCGGCGGCGCGGAACTGGAAGGGTTGGTCGAGGCGGCGAAGAAAAAGCTTCGTTTGCCGGCTGCCTTGGGAGCCGCCAAGAATATTAATGTTATCATTGATAAGGTAAAGAGTCCGGAGTTCTTGACCGCGTTAGGCTTGGTTATCTGGGGCAGCCATACTTATGTTGCCGGCAGCGGCCATAATATGAGCATCAGGAAAAATTTTGACGGGCTGCTCGAAAAAACTAAGGGGTTGTGGAATAAAATAATGCCTAAATAAAGAATCACGGGCGTTTAATGATTTACTGATTCCGAATAATTTAAAAAATATTTAATATAGAAGAATCGTATGGCTGAAGTTAAACCAGAAATAGAAACCTTCGCTAAAATCAAGGTTGTCGGCGTCGGCGGCGGCGGCGGAAGCGCCGTTAATCGCATGATTGCCAATGGTATTAAGGGTGTCGGCTTTGTGGCGATTAATACCGATGTTCAAGCGCTGCATTATAATAAGGCTTCGGAAAAAATTCATATCGGCAAGACCGTGACGAGAGGCTTGGGGGCGGGAATGAATCCTGATTTGGGCAAAGGCGCCGCCGAAGAATCTCAGAATGAAATTCGCGAAGTTTTGAAAGATTGCGATATGGTTTTTATAACTTGCGGCCTCGGCGGCGGAACCGGTTCCGGCGCTTCGCCGATTGTGGCGCAAATTGCTAAAGATTTAGGAGCTTTGACAGTCGCCGTCGTTACCAAACCCTTTATGTTCGAAGGTGGCCAGCGTAAAAATATCGCCGACCGCGCTTATTCTGAATTAGCCGATAAAGTCGATACGATAATTACCATTTCTAACGATAAATTACTCCAAGTAATAGATAAGCGGACCTCGCTTTTGGACGCTTTTAAGATAGCGGATGATGTTTTGCGCCAGGGGGTTCAAGGAATTGCCGAGATTATTACCGTTCCCGGTATTATCAACGCCGATTTCGCCGATGTTAAGGCGGTTATGGCCAATGCCGGTTCCGCGCTCATGGGTATCGGTACGGCTACGGGCGAAAATAAGGCCGTAGAGGCAGCCAAAGATGCCATCAACTCAAATCTACTGGATATGTCTATTGATGGCGCTAGAGGCATAGTATTCACGATTACCGGCGGTCCGGATTTGAGCATGACCGAAGTCAGCGAGGCGGCCAAAGTCATTACTTCCGCAGCCGACGAGGACGCTAAGATTATCTTCGGCGCTGTGGTTGACGAAAAGATGAAAGATTCTATCAAGATTACGGTAGTGGCGACAGGTTTTGACGGCCATGGCAAGAGCCAGAAGAATGAATCATTAAAAACTTATACTCCGAATACTTTTATTGTGGAAAAAGAGAATGAACAGGAATCGGGAAATTCTACTTTGAATATTGATAAGAATAAGAATAAATTTTCTGTTTTTAAAAATATTTCAGTAAAACCGGCCTTAGAAAAGAAAGTCGGTAAGCCGGTTATCGATGAAGATGATGATTTGAGCGTTCCGGCTTTTATTAGGAAGAAAATGGGGTAAACCAAAGGAAACTAGTAATAAAATTTAGCCTATTTAAAACCGTTGCTTGTTTAAAGCGGCGGTTTTTGTTAGCATTGACAGATTTGTAGTATTTTGGTAGGGTTAATTGAAAAACTCGTACATTAAAATAATAACCGCCGGATTAATTTTCGGCATAAAATAGGAGGTTTTATGATGATGATAAAAAGTAGGCAAACATCAGCTCGGGGCATTATCGGGGGTATACCTCTCGGTGACAATCTTCAAAATTTAATTGAAGAACGCAACTTTTTGCGGTTAATATTTCCAAATTTAGCTGCAGCTAATTTTGATCAAAAATATTTTAATCGCATCCAATTAGGCGAGGTTGTGTTACCTCTCGGAGCTACGGCTTGGATGATAATGCCGGATTGGAGAAAAATTAGCGAGGAATGCTATGCGGAAGCGCTTCGGAGAGCATTTAGTTTTATGCAGCCACTTTTTGGCAAATTTTTCTTTAACCGTGACGGCCATGATAATGATAATGGCCAAATAATAAACTATTTCCGGCTGCGGCAATCGCAGCGAACTGTTCATGCTTTTGCGTCAATCGCGGCTGCGCAAGCGGGGCACGATTTCTATATCGTGCCAATCAAGTTCGCTTCGCCTTCCTGGGTGAATTCATACAATGAAGTTCCTCATAATAAATTTGCTCCGAATGAATTCGGCCCCGGAGTACTTATGTCAGCTATCTTTATGCTGATGAATGATGTTGATTACGGCTCCGGTCTTTACTTTGATTGCCCTGGCGACGAATATTGGGCAGATATAAGTAGCACCTTTTCTAACTTTAAGCCGCCTTTCTTGTTTCTCCAAGGAAAAGCAGTTTACTTTTATCCAATTAAGGAAGGGACTCCTGATTTGGGAGGAAATTATTTTTATCTGACCGCTTATTTTAACTCATTCTCCGCAACTTAAGTAAGTAGCAACAATAGCATCAATTCCGTGTCAAATCATTGACGCGGAATTTTTTTTGCTCATCTTATCTTTTTAAATTTTTAATAATTCTGTGGATAACTCCGCAGTTTTTTTATATTTTTTTGAAAATTAGCTAAATTGACCGCCTGGCCGGATTTTGCTAAAATATTACCAGATACAACATTTAGTGGTCAACATCTTAAAAGGCCACAAAATATAGGGTTTATCAATATATATGAAATGCCCCATCTGCTATTTTCCAGATACTAAGGTCGTTGATTCGCGAGTTGCCCCGGACGGCCTGTCTATCCGCCGCCGCCGCGAATGTTTGAAATGCGGTTTCCGTTTTTCTACGTATGAGGAAATTGAGTTGCTTGATTTGGTGATTGTTAAGCGCGATGGGCGACGAGAGTCTTACAGCCGGGAAAAGATGGTGAGCGGCTTGAAGAAATCTTGTGAAAAGCGGCAGATTACCGAAGATCGTTTTAAAAAATTAATTCATTCCATCGAGAGGGACTTGCAGCGCCTGAAAAAAACAGAGATAACCTCGCGGCAAATCGGTCAGGCGGTGATGAAAAACCTCAAGAAAATCGATCCGGTTGCCTATATCCGCTATGCCTCGGTTTATGAATCTTTTAAAGACGCTCATGAGTTTCGTAAGGAGCTGAATAAACTTATAAATGAAAAGAAATAATATTATGTCTGAAACTATCAGCAAGTTAATCAAAAGATCCGGCGAAATCGTCGACTTTGACCAAGACAAAATTGCTCGGGCTATTTATAAGGCGGCTTTGGCTGTTGGTGTTGATGACCATCATTTAGCGAAGAAGCTGACTGACCAGGTCGCCATGCGCTTGAATCAGAAATTCCATAAGAACAGTATTCCGGCCGTCGAAGAGGTTCAAGATATAGTGGAGGAAATACTTATCGAGAGCAAGTTGATTAAGATTGCTAAGGCTTATATCTTATATCGCGATCAACATCGTCAATTGCGCGATATCAATACTTCGACTTCCGATGATAAACTCTTGGAAGACTATTTGGGGCGCGCGGATTGGCGCTTGAAAGAGAATAGCAACATGAGCTTCTCTGTCCAAGGGTTGAATAATTATATTGCCTCTTCTATTTCCGCCCGTTATTGGCTTAATAAGATGTATCCGGAAAATATCCGACAGGCGCATATTAACGGCGATATCCATATCCATGATTTAGGCTTGCTCGCGCCTTATTGCTGCGGTTGGGATTTAAAGGATTTATTGTTGCGCGGCTTCCGCGGCGTCAGCGAAAAGGTCCAGAGCAACGCCCCGAAGCATTTCCGCAGCGCGCTCGGTCAGATTATTAATTTTTTCTACACGCTTCAGGGCGAAGCGGCGGGAGCGCAGGCTTTCGCGAACTTTGATACCTATCTGGCGCCGTTTATCCGTTATGACAATTTGAGTTTTAAGGAAGTTAAACAAGGCTTGCAGGAATTTATGTTTAATATCAATGTTCCAACCCGCGTCGGTTTTCAAACCCCTTTTACCAATATTACGTTAGACGTAACTCCGTCGCCGATGATCGGTGAAGAGAATGTTGTTATCGGCGGGGAAGTCAGGCCGGAAAAATATAAAGATTTCCAGCCGGAGATGGATATGTTCAATCAGGCTTTTGCCGAAGTTATGCTGGCTGGCGATTCTTCCGGACGCGTCTTCGGTTTTCCGATCCCGACTTATAATATTGATAAGGATTTTGATTGGGATAGAGAATGTTTGAAACCGGCCTGGGAGATGACTGCTAAATATGGTATCCCTTACTTTTCTAATTTTGTTAATTCCGACATGAAAAGAGATGATGCCCGCTCGATGTGCTGCCGTTTAAGATTAGATAATCGGGAATTGCGCAAGCGCGGCGGCGGATTATTCGGCGCCAATCCTTTAACCGGGTCTTTAGGCGTCGTGACTTTAAATTTGGCTCGCGTCGGCTATTTATCCAAGAGCCGCGAAGAGTTTAAGGAACGGATTTTAAGCCTGATGGAAATTTCTAAAGAAAGTTTGGAAATAAAACGCAAGATTATTGAGAAATTTACCGATGATCGTCTTTATCCTTACTCAATGTTTTATTTGGAAGGTATTAAAGAGCACTTTGGGACCTATTGGAAGAATCATTTTTCAACTATTGGAATCAACGGCATGAACGAAGCAGTCTTAAATCTCATGGGCAAGGATATCTCGACCCCCGAAGGCCATGCTTTTGCCGCCGAAATTTTAGATTTCATGCGCGAAAAATTAATGGATTTTCAGAATGAGACCAATAACCTTTATAATTTAGAAGCTACTCCGGGCGAAGGCTGCACTTATCGCTTCGCTAAAAAAGACCAGCAGCTTTATCCGGGGATAATCTGCGCTAATTCCGAGGCGGTTAAGCGCGACGGCGCCAATCCTTACTATACTAATTCTACCCATCTCCATGTTAATTTTTCGGAAGATATTTTTTCCGCGCTGGATTTGCAAGATGATCTGCAGACTAAATATACCGGCGGCACCGTTCTCCACGGTTATTTGGGAGAACGTCTGCCTAACGGCGACACCGCTAAGAGGTTAGTCAAGAAAATCGTTGAATCTTATCGCTTGCCTTACTTTACTATTACTCCGACTTTTTCTATTTGTCCGAAACATGGCTATCTTTCAGGGGAGCACAAGTATTGCCCGAAATGCGATGAAGAAATCGGCTATAAAGAGAGCGTTGAAGAGATCCGCGCCGCCAATCAGTAATCAGCCGGCGGTTAAAACTGCAAATTAGACGCCAGTTTGTAATTTAATTTAATATAATTTATAATGATAATAATATGAGTCCAATACAAACACAAAGACAGGAATGCATCGTCTACAGCCGTGTTGTTGGTTGGCTTACTCCGGTTAAGAATTATAACCCCGGAAAAGCCGCCGAATATAAGGACCGCAAGACGTTCAAGGTTATCTGTGATTAAATTTAAAAGCTATGATAATCGGTGGTTTAGAGAAATTAACCCTTCTTGACTATCCGGATCATCTAGCGGCCATTATTTTCACCCAAGGATGTAATTTCCGTTGCCACTTCTGTTATAACCCTATGCTTGTCCTGCCCCGCCAGGGAGGGGACGAAAAAAATAAAAAAGAAAAAGGTTTTTCCGCAATTTCCCATAAAGACCTTTTTCTTTTTTTAACGGAAAGATATGGCCGTTTAGAAGGCGTAGTCATTACCGGCGGGGAGCCGACTTTGCACCCCGACCTGCCTTCTTTTATTAAGGAAATAAAAAAGATCGGTTATCTCGTAAAATTAGATACGAACGGCACTAATCCTGCTATGCTGGCCGGGCTTATTAAAGATAAGCTTATTGATTATGTCGCGATGGATTTAAAGGCGCCCTTAGCCAGATATAGCGAAGTCGTCGGCGTCACGGCCGACTGTGAAAAAATTGCCAAAAGTGTTAATATAATAATGAAGAGCAGTTTGCCTTATGAATTTCGGACGACCGTTGTTCCGGGTTTATTGGCTAAAGCCGATTTCGAAGATATGGGGCGAGCGATTGCCGGCGCCAAAAAATGGTATTTGCAGAATTTTAAATCCGATACCGGGCTAGTCGACGATAATTTCCAGGAAAAGCAGGGTTATACTGCCCGAGAAATGGCAGAGTTCGCGGCTATCGGAAAAAAACACGTCGCTTTATGCGAAGTTCGCGAATAGTTTTATAAATATGGCAGAAATAAATAAAACCGATTTCGAAAGATTAGAGAAGTTATTACAAGATAATTTGAAAAGTAGCGCGGAAGTGCTGGCGGCGGCCAAGTCGATTAAGAAATATATCCGCTGGCAGCAGCTTTGGAGCACTTTTCGGTTTTTTCTTATTGCCGTACCGCTCGTGCTCGGCTTTATTTACCTCCCCCCAATCATTAAGGACGCGCTCCAGACCTATAAGAGCCTGCTTCTAAATTAAACAAAGTTTTTTAGTCAGAAGAAATATTTTTGTTTCTTATGAAAGACATTGCGGTATTTGCCCAGACAACCTATCGTAACGAATTTAGAAAATTCGGAATAAAAACCGACGATCGCCGCCGGCATATGTATTTAGTGGGGAAAACCGGCATGGGCAAGTCGACGATTTTGGAAAATATGATCGTCGATGATATCCGCGCCGGTCATGGCGTCGCCGTGGTTGATCCGCATGGCGATTTGGCGGAAAAGATTATTGAGTTTATCCCTTCCGAACGGATTAAGGACGTCGTTTATTTCAATCCGGCCGATATTAATTTTCCGATTGCTTTTAACGTTGTTGAACAAGTCGAGCCGCATTTGCGCCATCTGGTCGCTTCCGGCTTGATCGGCGTTTTTCAGAAATTATGGCGGACTCTTGGGGGCCGCGTTTGGAATATATTTTGCGCAATGCGATTTTAGCGATTTTAGATTTTCCTGGCTCGACGATTCTCGGCGTTGTGCGCATGCTCTCCGACAAGAATTATCGTAAACGAGTCGTTTCTAATATTAAGGATCCGGTTGTCAAAGCTTTTTGGGAAAAAGAATTTTCCGGTTATGCCGATAAATTCGCTTCCGAAGCCGTTTCGCCTATTCAAAACAAGGTCGGGCAATTTTTATCCAGCTCGCTGATGAGAAATATTATCGGCCAGGTTAAATCGGCTATTGATATCCGCGATATTATGGATAGCGGAAAGATTTTAATCATGAATCTTTCTAAAGGGCGTATCGGCGAAGATAATTCCGCCCTGCTGGGAGCGATGATGATTACTAAAATACAGTTGGCGGCGATGAGTCGCGTTGATATTCCTGAAAAAGAACGCCGTGATTTTTTTCTGTATATTGATGAATTCCAAAATTTTTCGACCGACAGTTTTGCGAATATTTTATCCGAAGCTCGCAAATATCGTTTGAGTTTGATTTTAGCGCATCAATATATTGAACAGTTGAGCGAAAAAGTAAAGCCGGCCGTTTTCGGCAATGTCGGAACGATGGTTGTTTTCCGCGTCGGCGCCGCCGATGCCGAGGAACTGGTGAAAGAATTTACTCCGACTTTTACCGAAGAAGATATCGTAAACCTGCCGAAATATGAAATGTATTTAAAATTAATGATTGACGGTATTTCTTCTTCGCCATTTTCCGCCAAGGGCTTACCGCCGCTGACCGAAAGGGAAAAAACTAATAATACTCAGAAAGTAATTGATTATTCTCGCGAACATTATGCTTCCGACAGAGAATCGGTTGAAGAAAAGATTATGAGCTGGCATGAACATGATGGCGAAAACATTGAGACGACTGGCGCGCCAAGCTTTACTCCGCCGGCTGCTCTGGCTTCCGTTTCTGTCGCCGCTTCAATGAACTCAGCGCCGATAGCGGCGGCAAGACCCGCTTTGGCACAGCCGGCCGCCGCAGCCGCCCCTTCTCGCCCAGCGTCAAAAGCCACTAGTGGCTATGCCGCTGTCTGCAGTTCTTGTGGACAAGAAACAACGACTATTTTTAAGCCGGACGGCGTGCGTCCGGTGTATTGCCGCGACTGCTTAAGCAAGAAGAAAGAGGAAAAACGCGGCGAGCTGGAAAAGCGCCAAATAGCGAAGATAGAAGAACGGGAACGCTCGGAAGTTGCGGAAGCTAAAAAAGCTAGTATTCCGACTTTGTCTCTCGGCGATCTTAAAAATATCGCCCCGCGCGATTTTCGCGGCCGGGAAATAAAGGCTAGGCCGGTGACAACTGTCCATCAAGCGGCGGTCGCGGTTCGGCCGAGCTCGGTTAAAAAAGAGGCGGGCACGGACTGGAAAAATATTCCTTTTCCGGAGTTGCCTTATAAGGAACAGGAAATAAAAGAAGGCGAAGATATTACTTTATAAGAGTTAAAATATGTATTTGTTTTTCGATACGGAGACGACGGGTTTACCAAAAAATTATCAGGCGCCGCTTGATGATTTTTCAAATTGGCCGAGAATAGTGCAGATCTCTTGGAGCCTGTATGATGATGAAGGCAATCATTGGGAAAGCCAGAATTATATTATTAAGCCGAACGGCTTTGTAATTCCCGATGAAGTCGCTAAGATCCACCGCATTACCCAGGAGCGGGCCTTAAAAGAAGGCGTGGAATTAACAGCTGCGCTGGCTCATTTTTTGCGCGACGTCCAGAGCGCTTCCTATTTGGTGGCTCATAATATTGATTTTGACGAGAAAATTATCGGCGCGGAACTCTTAAGGGAAAATATGACTAATTATCTTGCGGAAGTTAAAAAGATTTGTACGATGAAGAGCAGCGTCCAGTTCTGCAAGATTCCGAGTCCGCGCGGCGGCTATAAATGGCCTAATCTGACCGAGCTATATCAACGATTATTTGCCACCGGTTTTAGCGATGCTCATGACGCGGTTTATGATGTTAAAGCTTGCGCCGAATGCTTTTTTGAGCTAAAAAGAAGGGGCGCTATTTAAATCGAGAAGTTTATAAAATTCCTCTATGGACCAGAACAAAAATATTGATTACCTAAAAATCGGCAAGGCGACCGATTTAATCGGTCGTGATCGTAAAATTTATCGAATATTAGAAATATTCCCAGGGTTTTTATCTATCCTGACGCTGATCGGTTTAGCCGGCCTGTCTTATTTCAAGCCGGTTTGGGTAGCTTATTTTATTATCGCCTTTGATGTTTATTGGCTATTATTAGTCATTTACATGGCGGTTTTTTTAATTACCTCGTATTGCGGTTTGCGCCAAGGAATGAAAACTGATTGGCGGGGGAAATGCGCCGCTTTAAATCGGAAAGATTTTTCCGGTTTAAAACTGGCGGACGACTGTCTCGCTAAAAAAGGTCTGGTTCCCGATGATATTTGGCAGCTGGTGGTTTTACCGACTTATCAAGAAAGCACAGAAATATTATCCGAATGCCTGCAATCGCTTATCGATGACGGTTTTCGCGCCGATCAAATGATAGTCGCGATGACTTTTGAAGAAAGAGCTGGATTAGAAGAAGCAAAAGAAAGGGCGGCGATTATCAAGGAAAAATTTGGTGATAAGTTCGGCCGCTTTTTTGTTACTTTTCATCCGGACGGTTTAATCGGAGAATTAAAAGGCAAAGGGGCTAATCAGGCTTGGTGTGCGCAAAAAGTCAAAGAGGAGATTATCGACCCAGAAAATTTTGACGAAGCGAAATTACTCGTTAGTGTTTTTGATGTCGATACCGTGGTTAAGCCCGGATATTTTTCCGCGCTCACCTATACTTTTTTAACCGTGACCGATCCATATCATACTAGTTATCAGCCGGTTCCGGTTTATCATAATAATATTTGGAAGGCACCTTTCTTTTCTCGGGTAGCGGCGACTTCCAATACTTTCTGGCAGATGATCATGCAAGTGCGCCAAGAAAGTTTGGTCACCTATTCTTCTCATTCTATGACTTGGCAGGCGTTGAAAGAAATCGGTTTCTGGGGAACAAAAAATGTTTCCGAAGACTCGCGCATCTTTTGGCATTGCTTGATGCATTATAACGGGCATTACCGCGTCGAGCCGATTCATTTTGAAGTTTCCATGGATGTCACCTGCGGCCATAACATCTGGCAGACCGCCAGAAATCTTTATAAGCAGCAACGCCGCTGGGCTTGGGGCGGTGAAAATATTCCTTATTTGATGTTTAATACCGCCAAGCGCTGGAAGAATAAAGATTTAGATAAAGGGAAGATTTTGGGCCATATTTTTATTCAGGTTTATGGTTTCCATGCCTGGGCGACAAACGCTTTGATTATCGGGATAATCGGCTGGTTGCCGATGCTTCTGGGCGGCGATCGTTTCAACTCGACGGTCTTATCCGGAAATTTGCCCTATGTCACTCAGAATTTGATGAATTTTGCTATGATCGGCTTGATTCTCTCGGCGGTAGTTTCCGCCTTGCTCTTGCCGAAAAAACCGGATGGTTACGGTTTTTGGAAAAAGATTTTTATAACTTTGGAATGGTTTGCTGTTCCGATTACTATTATATTTTTTGGCGCCGTCCCGTGCCTGGAGGCGCAAATTCGCTTGATGCGCGGAAAATATATGGGTTTTTGGGTGACCCCGAAGATACGCTAACGAAGGCATTATAATTCTCTTTTAATAAAAACGAGCCGCCATTAAGCTCGTTTTTTGATTCATTTGTTTTATGCTATAATAAAAAGCATGAGAAAAAATGGGTTGGGCTCCCGTCGGCAGATGGCGAGCTTCGGCGCTAAGCCGGATAATCTTTGGTATCGTTTCTTTTCCAGCCAGCGCTTTTTGGCGATTATCGGCCTGGTTTTTTTAGTCGTGATAATTTTTCCGCTGGCCAAGACCTATACCCAGCGTCGTTTAGTGGAAAAAGAGATTGACGATGTTAAGAAGCAGATTGCCGAATATGAAAGTCAGAACCAGCAGCTGAAAGAATTGGCTACTTATTTGCAATCGGAGCAATCCTTGGAAGAGCAGGCTCGCCTGAATTTAAATATGAAAAAGCCGGGCGAGGCGGTTATTATGATTGAAAATGTCGCTAATCGAGCTGTGGCCGTGAACGCTTCTTCTGCGGCGGAGAAAATCGGCAATCTGGCTAAATGGTGGCGTTATTATTTTAATTAAAAACGGCCTTAGTTCAGAAAAAGGCCGTTGTGTCTGAGCCGAAGAGGGGAATCGGACCCCTGACCTACGCGTTACGAGTGCGTTGCTCTACCAGCTGAGCTACTTCGGCCTTAATTTTTTTTGGAGCGGGTGAGCGGAATCGGACCGCCTTCCTCAGCTTGGGAAGCTGATGTAATAACCATTATACGACACCCGCGTCTTAAGCGGCCAGTCCGCTAAATCTTAATCATTATAGTCTTAAAAAATCGTTTTAGTCAATAAAATATTTATGAGTATTAAACAGATAATTTATTCCCTTGTTTTCGGCCTTGTCTTTTTGGTTTCTCCTGGGACGGCGCGCGCGGAAGAAATTTCCAGATTGGAAATAAATTATGAAGCCGCGGCCTTTACCGCTCCGGCCAGTTTGGAAATAATTTCTGAAGCAACGAGCGCTAATTTGCCGTGGGAGTGGGAAATTCTGACGCCCGCTTACGAATATTCTTTCGCGACGGCCGGGCTGTATGATCCGAGCCGGCCGTTAACGATTAAAATAAATTATCCGGAGAAAAATAATTATCTTAAACAGATTTTTTCTTTTGATAACCTTTCTCGGACCTGGCGGCCGATTTTAACGACCGATAATCCGCAAGAGAAATATGTGACGGCGGCTACGGACGCTATTTCCGGGAGCCTGATCGTTTTATATAATCCTGATACGCTGAGCGTCGGCACGGCCAGCTGGTATAAATATAAGAACGGACTTTTTACCGCTTCTCCGGATTTTGCCAAAGGCACAGTCTTGCGGGTTTATAATCTTAATAATGGAAAATCTGTTGATGTGACGGTTAATGATTACGGCCCGGAACGAGATAAGCATCCGGACCGAGTCGTTGATCTGGATTATGTCGCTTTTTCAAAAATTGCTTCTCCGGGAGCCGGCCTAATTCCGGTCAGAATAGAAACTTTAAAGACGGTTATCCCGGCTATAAAAAAAGCGACGCCGCAGGAAACTAGTGACTTGGCAATTACCGCCTCGTCCGCTGTTATTATGTTGGAAAAAGACGGCAGCGTTCTGTGGGGAAAAAATGAAACCGATTCTTCGCCGTTAGCCAGCTTGACAAAGCTGGTAGCCGTCAGAGTATTTTTAGACATGAAGCCGGATCTGGCTAAAGTGGTTACTTATAAATATCAGGATGAAAAATATAATTACGCTTATTGCAAGCCTTGGGAATCGGCGCGATTGACCGTTAAAGAAGGGGAGACATTGACCGTGGAAAATTTGGTTTATAGCGCGCTGATTGGTTCGGCCAATAATGCTGTCGAGAGTCTGGTGCGCGTCAGCGGCCTTAGCCGCGATAAATTTATCGCGCGGATGAATGAGACCGTCGCGGGTTGGGGAGCGACTAGTACTTCTTTTATTGAACCGACCGGCCTATCGCCACAAAACGTGAGCTCGCCCCTCGACTATGCTATAATAACTAAAGAGGTCTTCTCTAATACCTTGATCAAAAAGATGAGCACGACTGTCAAATATACCTTCAAGACTATAAATACTAAGAAGTCTCATACTTTATCTAATACGAATCAGCTCCTGAAGTCCGGGCTGTATCCGATTGTCGGTTCCAAGACAGGGTATCTTGATGAGGCGGGCTATTGCTTGATGACTCGCGTCCAAACAACCAGTGGTAACCTGATTGCCATTAATTTCGGTTCCCAGAGCAAGGCGGCTAATTTTTCCGACAATGAGCAGCTTATTCGCTATGGCCTGCGCCTGCTCAAGAAGTAAGTTTTTATAAGCCAGAAATTTTCTATTATGATAACTCTAGAAAACATTTCTAAATCATACGACCGCAAGCACAAAGTCATTAAGGATGTTTCTTTGGCGATTAAGCCCGGAGAATTTGTTTCCATCGTCGGCCAGTCCGGCGCCGGCAAGACAACTTTAGTCCGCTTGTTAATCGGCGAAGAAAGGGCCGACGAAGGCAAAGTTATGATCGGCGATTGGGATATTACTCGGTTGCGTCGCCGCGAGATTCCGTATTTGCGCCGCCAAATCGGCGTTATTTTTCAGGATTTCAAATTATTGCCGAAGAAAACTTTGGAAGAAAATGTGGCTTTTGCCCTGCAGGTTTCCGGCGGCAAGCCAGATAAGATTAAAAAAGTCGTTCCCAGCGTTTTAAAGATTGTCGGCCTGGATGATAAGAAAAAACGTTATCCGCACGAAGTATCCGGCGGCGAAAAACAGCGGGCGGCTATCGCCCGCGCCCTGGTCCATCAGCCGAAGATCTTATTGGCCGACGAGCCGACAGGAAATTTAGACGCGATTAACGCCGATGAGATTATTAATTTATTGCTGCGGATAAATAAAGTCGGCACGACCGTGATTCTCGTAACCCATAATAAGGAAATTGTGAACCGCCTGAATCGCCGCGTCGTGACGATGGAAAACGGCCAGATTATCAGCGACCAAGAGCATGGCCGATATTTGCTTTAATATATTTTTTTATGCTTTCTCTTTATCGTATAATTAAATTCAGCCTTCAAGACATCGTTAGAAACGTTTGGCTGACTATCGTGACTATTACTATCCTTCTTCTAGCGTTATTTTCTATAAATACTCTTGTGACGGT
>Ga0172381_10003457_pt1 | contig 16727 bp, 14 predicted proteins | sample Leawel6488metaG_FD_119754 | JGI IMG/M metagenome (GOLD analysis project Ga0172381, IMG submission 119754) | Leachate microbial communities from a municipal landfill in Southern Ontario, Canada - Leachate well 64-88 metaG | ecosystem: Engineered > Solid waste > Landfill > Unclassified | place... | reverse complement strand
TAGGGGGTAAAACGGCGGGCGAATCCGATAGTAAAGACTTCTACGTCTAATGGCGCTGGATGCCGGTCAGAAATATACTGCAACAGTCTATTTTTAGCTGACCGGTGCGCTGACCAGACCCTATCCGAAGGAATACTAGCGGCGCCGAGCAGCTTGGCATTATCATCCTGCCAACCAGGAAGATATTCATCATACAGATCGCAAAATTCGGACGCCGACCAAGTGAGAGGATTGACGCCGTTAGTAATATCTCTGATCTTATATTCCGGAAACATCTTTTGTGAAGATTTTTGATGCTGTCGCGAAACGGCGTTGACGTAAGCGCTGAAATATAATCCTAAACGGGTAAAGTTTATTTCCTGGTTGCCGCTGCTCAAACCGGCCAATCGGCTGGGAAAATCAGGCTGGTATTTTAATAGGTAATCGACGGCAAATATATCCTGGGCTTTAGGTAATGGCGTATGGGTCGTGAAGACGCACTTCTTTCTAACTTCCTCAACCTTGGCGCTATCAGTCTCGGCGGGAGAATTTAGAAATAACTCAACGGCCGCCAAGGCGCCATGTCCTTCATTCAGATGAAATTTTTTTATATCCTGATAACCTAGAGCCTGCAGTATCTTTACGCCCCCTCGGCCGAGGACTATCTCTTGTTGCAGACGATATCCCATATCGCCTCCGTATAATTGCCCGGTCAGCCCCCTATGAGCGGCTCTATTAGATTCTATATTAGTATCCAAAAGATAGACCGGTACGGTCGAACCATGGAGGCCTTTGATCAGGTATCGCCAGACTCCGACAACGACCCGCTCCGGGCCGATGAATATTTCCGCCTGCTGCGGCAGTTTTTCTAATTTAGAAAAATCATAACCTGGATCAGGATCGCTCGCCTGTTTTCCATCCTTATCTACTCTCTGTCTCAGATAGCCCTGATCACTAAGGAGCGTAACGCCGACCATCGGAAAACCTGAATCCGCGGCGGAACGCAAGATGTCTCCTGCCAGGACTCCCAAGCCGCCCGCGTAAGTCTTGATGTCATTTTCCAGGGCTATCTCCATGCTGAGATAGACTACGATTGATTTTTCTTGACTATATGGCATAGCTATCGGATCAATAATTATTAATCAATTATATCATAAAAACGGTCATAGGACCCATAAAAATAAAAAGAAGGTTGATGATTAACAACCTCCTTACTGAAAAAGTGACTTAAGCTTTTTTCTCTGTGCCCATTTTTAGCCGCTCAATATTATCTTTATGGCTATAACGGATAAGCACAAGAATCACTAAAGAAAATATTGTTACTGGCAAGCTATCGACCAGACGCGGCGCTGGGTCTATTATTTGCTTACCTATCTGTACGACAGGGATAACGATGGCCACCGTCAAAGAACCCAATGAACTATAACCTGTCCGCAAGTACTGGAAAAGCCAAGCAGATAAAGCGGCAGCTCCTATGATAGGATTCAGCACCCAAAAGACTCCCATAATAGTGGACACTCCTTTCCCGCCTTTAAACTTTAAAAAGATAGAAAGAATGTGCCCGGTTATAGCCATAACTCCGACGATAGTAACCTGCCAAACCGGAAAATTAAATACGTGCCAGGCTAACCAGACTGGAACAGCCCCTTTCAAAGCATCGAGGATATAAGCCCCTATTAATCCGGGCCAACCCAAGATTCTTTTGGTATTAGTCGCACCAGGGTTACCGCTTCCGGTCTCTCTTATATCAATCCCTTTGATTATTTTAACCAAAAAATAATCAAAAGATATTGATCCTAAGAGATAGGCTAGAACTGAAATTAAAAAGAACGATGACATAAACCCTCCTTTCCTATATTATTTATCTAATTTATACTAAAAAAAACAAAAAATGTCAATTAAATAAAAACACTGACAATTTCTTGCCAGCGTCTTAGCGTGTAGGGAGAAACAAATTTATTTGGTTGTCTCAAACCTAAGCTGTTTCTAAATCAGATCCTGATTTCTTCTTTTTGGCATCGTTTACCAACGCCACTAAGAAAGCAGCTAATACCGTGCCGATCAGCAGCACCAACCAGAAGAAATCCCAGAATCCCCACTGGAGCCAAGGCTTATCAATATAAGCGAAATAGCCCAGGAGAATAAAAACAGCTACGAACAAAAATCCTTTAAAGAACTTCATTGCCAATCCTATCGTTTAGTTGGAAAAATAATCTTATTGATTGTATCCATAATAACACTTATATAATTACCTGTCAATATATATAAATATTTCTAATAAAATTACCTAATATTAGATATTTTATTATAATATGAAACCATTATAATTGACACAAATATAAAAGTATGTTATAATGCAGATATTAAAAAGGTCTTTGACAAAAGCCTAATTAGACTAATTATCAAATCCGTCTCCTGAATAAGGCGGCCTTGATAATTAGTCTAATTAATCAATATCAATCGGAGAAAAAATGAAAGGAATGACCGTAGGTCTCGTAAGCTTATTGATAGTCGTATTCACCATCAATAGCAACGCCCAAACAACGCTGCGTACTGAAACAAGTTTTCAGTATGACAAGTTCATGAACGGGGTACAAGTACAAAGGGTACAGTTTAACAGTCCGGCAATAGAGCTGAAATATGACTACAAGACCAAGACCGGAAATGGCAAACCGATCAATGACGTCTTCGGGATTTCTCTTCCAATCACTGTTAAAGATGATTTCAGTGTCGCCCTCGGCGTCATTAAGTTAGGCGACTGGAATGATGATGAAAGTTTCATCAACCTGACTGCCGAAAAAAAATTCGGCGCCGTCTCTTTCTCTCTAGAATTAGGAAAAGGAGCGATGGCGGAAAATCCACGCGACTACATTACTAGCCGCATATCGCATGAATTATTTACAGTCGAAGCTGGGATCTTAAGTGAATATGGTTATTCCGGGATTGAAGAATTCACAAAAGACAAATACTACTGGGCGGCTATCCACCCCGAACACGCCTTCTTCACTATCGGCAACGAAATCAGCAGGACCTGGATGGGCGCTGGAACCAGGAATCTCGAAGGTTTCGGGAGTTTCACCTTCTTCAACGCTGACAGAGATAATAAGAATTTCTGGTTCAAAAGCCAATTCGGCTTCGGAAAGATAAACCAAAAATTCTATTGTCTGGATAATTACCGCGTCGCGATGAGTTATCTCATCGTCCCGCAATTCTTCTACAGACATTTTTCTCCTATATCGACTAAAGGCGAATATGCCCTTAAGATTGAGGGGAAGAGGACTATGAACGCCGAAAAGTGGGAAATAACTGGAGCAAAAGACATCGGCTGTTTCGGCCAAGTCGCCATCGGTTGGCAGAGAGAGTCTGAAAAAAGCGGCGTAAACCTTGAGTATTACAAGGAAGTGCGCCTCATCGGTTGTGCCATATCCGGAGAATTCCGGTATGAAACGATCTATAATAGATTCTCCGGTTTCATAACAGCCAATTATGAATTCTAGTCAAACATCGTAATATCGTAATTTTGAAACATCATTTAAAAAACCCGTAAATAAACAATTTACGGGTTTTTCAATTCCTGGAATATCTATGGGTGCCTACTGGGAATCGGACCCAGGCTAGCGGGACCACAACCCGCCGTTCTACCATTAAACCATAGGCACCATGCTGTTTCTCAAGGAAACGTACGCCCGGGGGGAATCGAACCCTCATGACCAGCTTAGAAGGCTGGTGTTCTATCCATTGAACTACGGGCGCAAAAAATAATTAGAGAATCAATAACCCTAATTATTGTCTTATATTAATAAAAATGCCAACTATTGTCAAATCTGCTTCTTCTGGCTTAAATGGCGCTGTCTCAAAGATTCAAAGATAATAATAGCGGCCGAAACAGAAACATTAAGAGAATCGATGTCTCCTCGCATCGGTATCCGGATCAGCTCATCCGCTGATTTTAGCCATTTTTTACTTAGCCCGTCCGCCTCTGATCCCAAGACGATAGCACATCGACCGCGTAAATCAGCCTCGACATACTCCTTCTTGGCGCTAGTAGCCGCTCCGTATGACCTTATCTTATTATCCTCAAGCCACCGGATGGTATCGTCTGACGAAGCCTCCATCGGCGGCAGCTTAAAGATATATCCTTCGCTAGCCCGGATGACATTAGGGTTATAAATATCGGTCTGCGCTTCATTGATTATTATATGGTCCACTCCGGCGGCGTAAGCGCTACGGATGATAGCCCCTAGGTTCCCGGGTTTCTCTACTTTTTCCAAAATGACGACAAGAAGGTCGCCCGACGATGTCTTAAGCCTAGGCAGAGCCGTCTGCGGCCTCTGAGCGACCGCTAAGAAGCCATCCGGATTTTCCTTATAACATATCTTCCTGAAAACAGCCTCAGACACTTCTGATATCTTGAGGCCAGTTCGCCCGCTCAATGACCCTAGGTCTCCTGCCGATTGATCAAGGTCCGGACAATAGAAAATATCCGTTATTTTCAACCCCGCCTGCAAGCCGAGCTCTATCTCTCTCCGGCCGTCGACCAGGATCATATTTTTTTCTCTCCTCTCACCAGCCTTACGGAGGCGGATCAGCTCCTTGATCGCGGGATTGCTAGAACTATTGATGGATAGCATAGATTTGATTCAGACGATTTTATTATATATATATGATATAATAACTATAATAAACTTACTATATGCCCATACCACAACTACGTAAAGCGACATCCGATTCTTGGCGCGATTACCGGAGCGCTCGCAGCCAGAAAACCAATCGGCCTCGCAAAAAATCAACTTTAATCAGGCGATTATTGAAATTATCCTTGCTGGCCGGACTATTCCTGGTGATCATAGGATCGATCTATGTGGCCTGGATCTCACGCGACCTGCCTAATCCTAACCAATTGATCAGCCGGGAAATAGCCCAAAGCACTAAGATATATGACCGCACCGGAGAACATATCCTCTATGAGATAAGCGGCAACCAGAAAAGGACTCTGGTCGCCCTGAAAGATATCCCGGACCGGGTAAAACAGGCGACGATCGCGATCGAAGACAAGAATTTCTATAAGCACGGGGGATTCAGCTTATGGGCCATGTTCCGGACGGCGGTCACGAACGTCATCTTTAATCGCAGCGCAGGCGGATCCACTCTCACCCAACAATTCATAAAAAACGCCATCCTGACTCCGGAAAAAACTCTGCCCCGCAAGATAAAGGAGCTAGTCCTCGCCTATCGCCTAGAACAAAAATTCTCTAAAGACGATATCCTGCAGATGTATCTCAATGAGATTCCCTACGGCTCTAACGCTTACGGCGTCCAGGCGGCTAGCCAGAAATATTTCGGCAAGGACGTCAAAGACGTAAGCCTGGAAGAAGCCGCTATCTTAGCGGCCATAGTCCAGGTCCCGAGCCGCTATTCTCCATATGGACCGAATAAGGACATCCTTCTCGGCCGCAAAGACTACGTCCTTGACCTGATGGCGGAACAAGGCTATATATCGGACCAGGAAAGAGACGAAGCGAAGCAGAAAGAAATAAAATTCAACGGTCCGGAAACGAATATTACGGCCCCGCACTTCGTCATGTATATCAAGGATATGCTTGCCGACAAATACGGAGAAAAGATGGTCGAACAGGGCGGGTTGAAGATATATACGACTCTCGACCTGTACAAACAACAAGCGGCGGAAGAAGCTATAACGAACCGTACCAAGGATTATCCCAAAAAATACGGCGCTAACAATGCCGCCCTCGTCGCGATCGATCCGAAGACCGGGCAGGTCTTGGCTATGGTCGGATCACGCGATTACTTCGACGACACGATCAGCGGCCAAGTCAATGTCGCCACCCGGCCCCGCCAGCCGGGGTCATCGATGAAGCCGATTGTCTACGCTGCCCTATTTGAAAAAGGCTATACGCCGGACACTATACTTTACGACGTCGTCACTAACTTTTCGACCGATCCCAGCCAACCATACACGCCGCATGACTATAGCGATAAAGAGCTCGGACCGGTCACTATCAGGCAGGCCCTGGCTGGGTCGTTAAATATCCCGGCCGTCAAAGCGATCTATCTGGCCGATATCAACAATGTCCTCGATCTCGCCGACAACTTAGGTTATTCCACGCTCTTCCCTAGAAGCCGTTTCGGCTTATCCTTGGTCTTAGGCGGAGCGGAGGTAAAATTACTAGAGCATGTCAACGCTTACAGCGCTTTCGCCCGCGACGGACAAATCAGCCCGATAGCGAGCATATTGAAGATAGAGGACAAGGACGGCCGCGTGATCGAAGAATACCAGCCCTCAGAAAAAAAAGCTTTGAGTTCGAAGGTGGTCAGGATGATCAACAGCATATTGTCAGATAACGCGGCACGTACCTATATCTTCGGCGCTAAAAATTTCTTAACTCTGGGCGATCGTCCGGTAGCCGCTAAAACCGGAACGACCAATGATTACCATGACGCTTGGACGATCGGTTATACTCCATCATTAGTAGCCGGGGTCTGGGTCGGCAATAGCGATAATAAGGCAATGAAAGGACGGGCGGACGGCAGCGTCTTAGCTGCCCCGATCTGGCACGACTTCATGGCCAAAGTCTTGGGCAATACGCCGATAGAAGATTTCAAGAAGCCTGACGACTACAAGACCGGAAAGACTATCTTAGACGGATTGATACCGACCGAAACAGTCAAAGTAGACATAAGCACGGGATTGCCCGCTTCAAGCTCGACGCCCTTAGAGTTGATCAGTGAGAAAAGCGCGCCCGCTTATCATAGTATCCTATATTATGTCGATAAGAACGATCCTTTGGGCCCGGCGCCGACTAATCCGGGCGAAGACCCTCAATTCAGCCTATGGGAAGGGGCGATAAAGAGATGGTCTTCGACAGCTACCTCGACTTTACTCGTGCCGTCCGCGACTTCGACTCCGTCCGGGACAGTCCCGGCCTCTTCAGCTGAAGCACCACAGGTCAGAATAATAAATCCGACTAACAATCAGACGGTAAATAGCCGGTCTCTCAGCGTCGAAACGGAAATATCCGGTCCCAATAAAATCGGCCGGATAGAATATTACCTGAATGATAATCTATGGGAGACGACCAGCGGGCAGAGCGCGATATTCACTAAAGAAATAAATTTCCTCAATAACGGCTACCACAAACTGACTGTAAAGGCCTGCGACGAACTCGAAGTTTGCGGTGAAGCGAACCTCACTTTCAACCTGCTGATAAATAATAATCCTATCACGTCTAATAAGAACTCAATAAAGATAACCAGCCCTCTGTCCGGCGCTAGTACTAAAAAAATAGATTTCCCTTTAAGCTTCAGTCTCCAGATAACCAGGCCAGAGCGGACGGCTCAGATAAACCTCTTAGCCAAAGATCTGGCTAGCGGCAATATAACCACCATAAAGAACAATCTAGAGCCTACCGACAAGACCCTGACGGCGGTTTGGGAATCTTCTCCTCCGTCCGGCAGCTATATCGTGTACGCCGAATTGTCAGACTGGAACGGCGACCGGATAAAAAGCGGGGAAATAAAAATAAACGTCAATTGATAAATAAAAAAATAGCCGATCGGCTATTTTTTGTTATATCTATATAAAGTAGTATCTTTCGATTACTGTCGAATCGGCATGACGATATACAGATAGCCGTTATCTTTTTCCGGTTTCAAAAGACAGGGGGTGTTGGCATTCAGGACTAATATATTGACCCTATCGCCATCGATGTTATTAAGCCCATCTATCAAATATCGGAAATTAGCCGTAATCTCATTATCTTCACCGCTTACTTCCGCCTCGATATTTATTTCACTTTCTCCGCTTGATCCGGAAAAGGCGCTGACTAAGACCTTATCTCGGCTGAATTTCAAAGAGACGTCATTTATCCCGGTCTTGGAAAAAAGAGCGGCGGCCTTGACGGCTCGGACCAGTTCCTGCCGATCGACTAAGACGCTCGTCTGGCTCTTGCTCGGTATTATCTGCTTATAATCAGGATAGTTGCCATTGATCAGACGGGAGATAAGATCAACCGAATCGACCGTGAACAAAACCTGGTTGTCCGACAGATATATCTTTACCTCTTGCGCGGCGTCTAAGCTGGCGTTATCCAGATTATTCAATATCCTTAAAAATTCTTGGGCTGTTTTAGCTGGCACGATGACCCTGGATTCTTCCGCCCCGCCGTTACTATTGATAGATATCTCCTTCTCAGCCAGACGGTAACTGTCGGTCGCCACTATACTGAGCCTCCCCTTATTGAAATAAAAAAGGACGCCAGTCAATTCAACCCTGTTCTCACTATTAGAAACGGCGAAGATAACGCTATTCAGGGCTTTCTTCAATTCTTCGGTCTGGCAGCTGTAATAATTATTTTTGGCGATAGCGGGTATCAGAGGAAATTCTTTGGCTGATTCGCCCTTGATCTTGGTCTTATAATTACCGCACTCTATCTTCAGCTCCCCATCTTTCTCTTCGGCCCTGACTTTTTCACCACCGCCCAGAAGATTCACGTACTCAGTGATCAGCTTAGAGTCGACGGTAAATTGGCCATCATCTTCGATCTTCCCTCTTAGCTGGTGGGTTATCCCTATTTCCAGATTCGTGCTTACTAATTCAATATTGCCTTTATCGACCTTGATCAGGATATTATTAAGGATCGGCAAATTTATATTTTTCGCCGTGATGTGTCCGACGATATTCAATCCTCTCTTTAGGTTTTCCTGCAGGCTGATGAACCTCATATTATTTATTGGTTATTATTATATTATTAATTATATATATTAATAATAGTAATAATAAGGGCGTGGATAAATCTCGATTTATGTTCTTTTCTTTCCTTTTCCTGGTCTTTATAGTCGTTCCTCTGTTGATAAGGAGGTACATTATCTGTTCAGCGCCGCGACGGTGATTGTGGTTAATCTTTTTTCGGTCTCGGTTATCAACAAATTATTGTTACTCATTACTCATCAAATCAACAGCTTGTTAACAAGATATCAACTGATTTTTTATGGATGCGGCTAGTAGGGGGAACTGAAAAGTTGACGGATAGAGTTTATTTCTTGTTTTACTTTTTCATTGCCGCGTTCCTTGGTCTCTTGGTATATCTTAGTATAGGAGTGCATAGCGGTGGTGTGGTCGCGCCCGCCCAGCTCCGCTCCGATCGCCGGGTATGAAGAGCCGAGTTCTTCCCTGATCAGGAAGATCGCGATCTGCCTGGGCCAGACCAACTCTTTCTTACGGCTTTTGCCGATCAGGTCTTTATGGCTCAGATTATAGAATTTGGCTGTCGCTTCGATTATTTCTTTCGGGGTGATAGACCTAGTTTGGATATTAGAGACATAGTCGCTCAAGATATCCTTGACGCTCTTCAGGCTGGGAGTCAGCCCCTTGAACTGGTGGGAGGCGATGACTTTCGTAAGAGCGCCCTCTAATTCCCTGATATTATTTTGGACGTGTTCCGCTATATAACCCAAAATCTCCTTGTCCAGAGGATAGCCCTTTTCTATCGATTTCTTTTCTAATATCGCTATTTTCGTCTCGATGTCCGGCTTCCCGACATCAGCCACCATGCCCGATTCGAAGCGGGAGATGAGCCGGCTCTCAATGGCCGGGATAGACTTAGGCGGACGGTCAGAGGTGAGCACGATCTGCTTGTCATTCTGCTGCAGTTCATTGAAAGTATGGAAAAATTCTTCTTGCGTCCCGTCTTTGCCCCCCATGAATTGGACATCGTCGACTAGCAATAGGTCGACATTACGGTATAGGTTTTTAAATTCTTTAGCTTTCCCGCCTTTCACGGCCTGGATGTAATTATTGGTGAATTTTTCACTGGTTGCGTATAGGATCTTGTCAGTTTTCTTGGCCACGGCGTTCCCGATCGCCTGGAGGAGATGTGTCTTCCCTAGTCCCACTCCGCCATAGATGAAAAGGGGATTATATGATTTTCCTAGATTCTCTACGACCGCCAAACAAGCGGCATGAGCCAGCTCATTACCCCGGCCGACGACGAAATTTTCAAAGACATAGCGAGGATTAAGGCCGTGCTGGTTAACTTTGGTATTAGTCTGGTTGTCATTAGCCTTTTCGTTCGTTTCGCTCTTGACGACCGTCGTTTCGTTCGCTTTTGATTCGGATTTGCTGGCTGGCAGAGGCCGCCCGCCGCTATGCCGCAGTTCTATCTTATAGATTATCTCTGTTACCTTATGTTTGGTCACGTTTTCCAGAGCGCCCAGGATATTCTTGTGGTATTTTTCTTCCAGCCATTTTTTGACGAAGGCATTGGGTACGCAAATAATAAAACGCTCATTTTCGAAAGAGGAAATGAATGTATCTTTAAACCAGGTGACAAAGTTAGCTCGGGAAAGGTTAACCTCTATTTCCCCCAAGACCGCCTGCCAAATTTGTTCGTTTGTCATAAGTTCGGATATCTGCCTTAATGGCGTTTTTTAATTTCCAGTAGTTTAATTATATTAGATAAACCATTTTATAACAAGCTTCAGCTTTGTTTAGAAGATGTTAACAATTAGTGGATAACCTCGTAATGGAGACATGTTTCGGGCGTTGACTCTTACAAATAAAAGTGTTATATTACAGATAATAATAAAATAAATTTTGATCGTATGCCGAAGAGAACTTATCAACCAGACAAGCACCGGGCCAAGAAGAAGCACGGGTTCATCCAAAGGATGGAAACAAAGGACCGTCGTAACGTTTTGAAGCGTCGTCGCCAGAAAGGTCGCAAAAAGATCAGTAAATAAGTAAATATTCCCTTATATTCCCTGCCATGATTAAAAAAATCAATCGAATGGGGCGTAATAAAGAGTTTGACCGAGCCTTTAAGCTCGGCCAATCTTTTTATAGCCGGATATTAGGGGTAAAGGCAGTCGATAATGAGTTGGGTATAAGCCGTTTCGGAATATTGATTAGTACTAAGGTTAGCAAAAAAGCAGTAATAAGGAATAAGATCAAACGACAGATAAGGGCGGTCTTGCATGCGGAAATGCCTAAATTGAAAACCGGGAAGGATCTGGTTATTATAGTATTTCCTCAAATATTAGATAAAAAGTTTCAGGAAATCAAAGATTTCATAATTTTATCATTGAATAAGATAAGATTATATAAATAAGCTAATATTAGCTAATTTATGTATAAATATTGGCAGAATTTGACTCGGAGCTTAGCCGTCAAGGCTATAAGAGCTTACCAGAAGACCTTTTCCTTTGATCATGGCCCTTTGAAAAGCCTCTATCCGCACGGTTTCTGCCGTTTTTACCCGAGCTGTTCCCAATACAGCTTGGAGGCAATCGAAAAGTATGGCATAATTCGGGGAGGAGTGATGGCGATGTGGCGCGTATTGCGTTGCAATCCATGGAATAAGGGCGGCCATGATCCGGTTAAATAATTTAAAATGTCTCTATGACAAAAATCTTTACAATCATCTTTTATCAACCTATCTTGAATCTCCTGGTCTTATTCTATAATACCCTTTCTTTCCATGATCTCGGCGTCGCTATCATACTTCTGACCGCGGCGATCAAATTGATACTTTGGCCTCTGGGGCGGTCGTCGATAAAATCCCAAAAAGCCCTGCAAGACTTGCAGCCGAAGATTGAAGAACTGAAAACAAAATATGCCGACGATAAAGTCGGATTGAGCCAGTCGACTATGGAATTATATAATGTGAATAAAGTCAATCCTTTTTCTTCCTGTTTGCCGCTTCTTTTACAGCTCCCCTTCCTTTTCGCCGTGTACCGGGTTTTTCTTAACGGCGTGGGCAATAAGTTAGATCTGGTCTATTCTTTCATCAATCGGCCGGAAACGATCAATACTATTTCTCTCGGGTTTTTAGATTTAGCCAAACCTAACGTCTATCTGGCTATCTTAGCCGGTCTGGCTCAGTTCTGGCAGGCGAAAATGATGCTGACGGCGAAACCGGCGATAAAGTCAGCCGGTTCTCAGGACGAGAATATGGCAGCTATCATGAATAAGCAGATGCTCTATATCATGCCGGCGGTCACCGTCTTCATCGGCATATCTTTACCAGGCGGGCTTACTTTATATTGGTTCGTTTTGACTCTATTCACAGCCTTGCAACAGGTCGTCACTTTCCATAAGAAAAACGGCTCCGAAAATAGCGCCGTTAAAGTCGTTGAAGGAGAAATAATTAAATAGATTAAGGCTTTATCAGACTGCTCGAAGCGGCCGGAGTTCCGGTCGCTTTTGTATTGGTCGGGATTGATGGCGCAGGCGAAGATTCCGGCGTACTAGAAGCGGTGCTGGGACTGGAAGTGGCGGTCGATGGACTGGAAGTAGCGCTTCGGCCGACCAGACAGACGGCCTGCCAAGGGACATAATGCGACTTGAATCTTTTCTCTTGGACCAGCGGCTCGACCTTCGATCCCTCCGGATAAGTCACCTTATAATCGAAGTAAGCATCGGCGCCATTATGGGAACTCTCCGTGCATTTTTTTTCTCCCGGCTTGAGTTCATCGCTTTCGATTATCTTAGTCGGTTCGGGTTTCACTATATTATAGATTACCGGGTAGGTGCTCGTGGCGATCCGTCCGTCATCCACGCCCCAGAAATCAAAATATAGGTCGTTCTTGACCATCCGGGCTTGGATCAGGATATAATTGCCGGTGTCATTAATGAAGCGCAAGTCGGGTTGTGGGGTATAGATGGTGGCATCGGTCCCGGCCGGTTCATAGTAAGAGACGCGATAGGAATGATTCTGGCGCATCGTTATCGGCAGTCCGGAAGCAAGAGCGCTGCGGAAGACTGTCGTCCCGACCTGACAGAGACCGCCGCCGTATTCGGGCACGGTCTTATTACCTTTGATGACCAGTTCGGGCAAATATCCCGTCTGGTCGCTGATATCGCCCAGGGCCTTGATAAGAGAAAATTCCTCGCCCGGTTTTATGAGTAATCCGTGCAGGGCCGCGGCTCCGGTCGCTATATTATGGCGGCGGTTAGCGGATGAGCCGGTAAAAGAGGAATGGCCGGTCCCGATTATTTCCTTGATGCTGAAAGAGTTGTCATTAGTCAGATCTTCTGTGCCGGTTTCTTTGGTTATTACCGTGATCGTCTTTTCTTTATTTAGGAAGCCGTTTATCAGGCTATCGGCCGTCTTATCGATGTCGACAGCTAAGCCCTTTTGGCCGGTCTGCCAGCTGCTGACCCGTCCGCCCTTCATTTCAAAACGGGGTCTGACCGGCTCTTGATCGACCTGAGGGGAGATGGTCGATTGAAGATAGGTCTTTACTTTTTCCCGGTCTAAGGAGATGGCTAATCCGTTTTCAGTCTTCCTGGCGCTAGCCCAAGTCACTAAGCGGCTAGCTTTTATGGTCCAAGATTTCTTTTCCGAATCCTTGTCGCTGCCAGCCTGGTTTCCCGAGGAGGGCATCTGGATGGTCAGGTCGGTCTGGCTGAACATCCGACGGGCTTCGTCCTCTAAGCCGGACAGATCGCCAGTCTTGACGGTCGGATATTTAGATTTAGTCTTGATATCTATAATAGCGCTATTCAGTCTGTCCAGGTTGTCCCTAGCGTCAGCGATAGCGCGCTCATAATTTATCTCTTTGCCGATCTTCTCCGGGTTATTTTTTAAAGATAACCCATCCTTACCTTCTTCGAAAGAAAAATAGGCGTTTTCAGGATTGATATTCAGTTCCGGAAAGTTATCAGTCAGGAAAGCCTTGATCCGATCTTCGTCTAAGCGATATGACATCTTGATATTGTCTTTCCGGCCGGGCCAGACTCTAGCCCAACAGTAAGCCAGGAAGCCGCGCCAAGAGCCATTGTCTAAGGCTCCGGCGATCGTTTCTTCGACGGAGAAGGTGAGCGCGGGATAAGAAAGATCAGAATCGAAGGAGGCAGTCGCAGTTTCCAGCGATACAGTACGGCCGTTATATCGGAATTTAAGTCCGTCCCCCTCTATCTTCTTGATCTTTCCTGACAAAGCATCTTTAGCTTCCTCAGACGTCTTGCCGGCTAAAGACAAATCTCCGATCATGACTCCGGGGTAGACCCTGCCCCGATAATCATCGTCCCAGAGGATATAGTTGATAATAAAAAAAGCCGCTGATAAACAAGCTATTAGCGTTAAGGCTATTTTTATTATCAGGGCTCTGTTTTTCATATCGGCGCACGTCCGGCCTAATCTTTGAATTTGACCTGGATCTGGCCCGGGTTATTCTTATAAAGGGTTATTGTCAGGACGCCATTTTCTAATTCCGCCTCTACTCTTTTACTATCCACTTCTGAAGGCAGAATGATAGACCGGGAGAACGATCCCCAGTAGCATTCCCGGTAGAGATAATCTTCTTCTTTTATCTCGTGGCCGGACGACCGGGTCCCCTTGATGGTCAGGAGGTCATGGTGGAGCGATATCTTGAGGTTTTCCGGTTTGACGCCGGCGATCGTCGACTTGACCATTATTTTCTTATCGGTCTGATAGACGTCGATAGCTAATTGTCCTTCAGTCTCCGGCTCTTCATAGTTAAGCCAGTCGTCGGCGGACGGCTGGTTATCTTTAGATGTCAAAGTGATCGGTTTCTTTTTTTTATTCTTATGGAAAAACATAGGCGTTAGATTAGCTTCCTCTATAATTTACCAATAATTAGGTGAAAAGTAAATAACTAAAATAAAAACAGGCCTTAGTAAGCCTGTTTTTATTGGTGGGCCCGACAGAACTCGAATCTGTGACCTCCACGATGTCAACGTGGCGCTCTAACCAACTGAGCTACGAGCCCATTAAAATTTTGTGAACTGTGGGCATAGATGGACTTGAACCATCGACCCCCGCTTTATAAGAGCGGTGCTCTAACCAACTGAGCTATATGCCCCTCATTATAATAGCCGTCAATAAAGAATGCAAGATGCCTGATGGGGGTTGACCGGGCAGCGGCCCCGGGTCACTCAAATTTATATCATTAAGAGCTTAATTTATCAAGCTTTTTCTTGAGAGCCGGGATCAATTCGTTGGCTAAGCGGCCCGGACTTTGGTGGGAAACCGCCTGGGCGGCTCGCGGCAAGCCCTGCGGAGAATATTCCTTGATCAGGTCCAAGGCATTATTATTTTTCAGGGCGTAAAGGTTAAACCGGGTGGTACCGGGGTCGGTTTCATACATGATGGCGATCAGCTTCGCTTTAGGTACGCTCACCATTAGCTCATCGACCAGGTCGTTGAGGATGGCGGGAGAAGCGCCAGAGTCTTGGAAATCGGCCGCTGATAGGCTGGACCAGAGGATTTCGTCGTTACTTTCGGATTTCAAATTATTAAGTATCCGGCCCCAGAGTTTTAACGAGGCGATGTCGCGGGAACGGTAGAGACTATTCACTATCTCTTCGCGCCGGGCGCCCAAGGTGATCAGCTGGGAACTGGTCAGCAGGGTGCGCGGGGTGAGGTTCGGGGTCTTGAAATTCTTGGTCTGCTGGATGATCCCGGCGAGCAGGCAGGTCGCCGCATCCTCATCGATCAATTCTCCCTTATAATTCTTCAGCAGATAGAAAAGTATTTCCGAGGTGGCGACCGAATTCAGATCGACGAAATTTATCTGTCCGAATTCCTCATTAGTCGAATGGTTGTCGATATTGATGGTCGTGGTCTTGTAGAAGAATTCGATATTGTCGTCATAGATCTTGCCCAATGATTCTAAGTCGCTAGCGCCCAAAGTGATTATCAGGTCGTATTTGAAATCGTCGGCTCGGGAAGTGACATCTTCCGGCCGGAACCAGCCGGTCGACGGAGAAATGATGAAATTAAGGCGCGCTTCATCGACCGTATATTTTATCTGTTGGACTTTAGCCTGGCTGATATCCAAGGAAACGATAAAACGTCGGAGGTTCTGGAGCCCGGATTGGATGGCGGTGAAGGAGGGTAAGAACGACAAATGATGCCGCTCCTTATCATATTGGGAAGCGGCTATTTCCGGGTTCAACCCCAGCTTTTTCAAGAATAAAAACATCGCCAAAGCCGAAGCTACGGAATCGCCTGTCCAATCAGCCGGGAAAACGATCAGGGGGCTTTTGGACTTTTCTAATTGTCGGAAAATCTGTTGTTCTAGGTCTAACATCAGGTTCACAAAATAAGCCGGGCTCATAATGAGCTCAACCCTTTAATATACCGGTATTTGCAGGCAAAGTCAAGGCAAATTTCGTTTGACTTAAGGCTATTTTTTTGGTAATTTTAAAGTATGAAACAAGAATTAGCGAAAGCCTATAATCCTGGTGAAAACGAGGATAATATTTATAAAAAATGGGAAGAATCCGGTTTTTTCAATCCCGATAAGCTCGGTTTGCCGGAGACGGCTCCGTCTTATACGATAGTCCTGCCCCCGCCTAATATCACCGATAAGCTGCATATGGGCCATTCGGCCATGGTAGCGATCGAAGATCTTCTGATACGCTACCATCGCTTACGCGGTTATCGGGCTTTATGGTTGCCCGGGACCGACCACGCGGCTATCGCCACTCAGAATGTCGTGGAAAAGAAGATTATGCGTGAACAGGGCAAGACCCGCCATGATCTGGGCCGCGCGCCTTTCCTGGCGGAAGTCTGGAAATTCTTGGATGTGACCCAGGGAGAGATACTGCATCAGATGCGCAAATTGGGCGCTTCTCTGGACTGGTCCCGTCTGGCGTTCACTCTCGATGACGCAAGGCAGGCGGCCGTCCGCCGTATGTTCAAAGACATGTATGACGAGGGCGCGATATACCGGGGCGAAAGGATAGTCAATTGGTGCCCGCG
>Ga0172381_10003455_pt1 | contig 16730 bp, 20 predicted proteins | sample Leawel6488metaG_FD_119754 | JGI IMG/M metagenome (GOLD analysis project Ga0172381, IMG submission 119754) | Leachate microbial communities from a municipal landfill in Southern Ontario, Canada - Leachate well 64-88 metaG | ecosystem: Engineered > Solid waste > Landfill > Unclassified | place... | reverse complement strand
CTGATTAAGTTCAACCTACCTAATGAACCAGATTGTAAAGGTGGAATGTGTTTCCCAGGTGAAAAACATATCAGCATTCTCCCGAATATGACACATGTTTTACCCTCACACACAGGCATCGATCCACTAAAATTCATGGATGCCCGCTTAAACGCTCAGAATCGTAAACTGGACATTTTTAGGGGACTTTTACAGAAAAAAACTAATTATAAAAGGAAGCGATATTGATGCAGGATGTACGGCGGTTTTCTGACGGTGGAAATCATGTTTTTCTGAGATGTCCGAACATGAGCCTAAAATCCTTAAAAGAACATAAAAAAGAGAATATTCAAAATAAGAATGATAGGTGGTGTAACACATGGAAAAAATGATGAGTGAATCATCTGAAACGGGTGGTATGTTTGTGCCAGTCTATGAACGGGTAATAGATTCGCTTCGTGATGATGAAGTAACCTATAATGGTAACAATCGGATGGTGGGGTTTGCCGTTAGGCATAGACTCGCTATAGCATTTTGCGTTTATGTGGCTGCGATTCTTTCTACATCGATGAAAAATGGTCATTTGTTTATTACCGAAATCGAAATTTTAACTTCTATAGTGGTGTTTGCGTTGATGTGGCTGGTATGGAAGTTGTTTGTTGCGGATATTGCAGGATGGACATATGGATTCATGAAACAAGAGAGGTGTTAAAAATGGGAATTATCACAGGTATCAAGGATAAAATCGAAAACGCCAGGGGAGTGGTTGAAGAGAAAGTTGACAAATTCCAAACATCCAGGCAGCAAGCATCCGAACAATCGGCACAAGCACGGCGGGCAACTGCCGCATTACACTATCAAGCACGATCCGATAAAATCGACCAGCAATATTCTAGTGGCAGAATTTCACCCGAACTTGCCGAAAAACAGAGAGCACGAGCAGACCAGCGCCGAGAAAGTGAATCCAGAGACCGGGTTAGCGAGTATGGATCTAGGGCAAAGAACGCGGTAAAATCGGCACTTGTAGAGACAAAAAATGATATGTTTCAAAATATGTTTGGAGCACCAAAAAAAGTTAAAAAACCGGTTCCCCAGAAGGCACGCCCACAACCACGAGAACGAGGCAGACCACGTACTTATGATGAGCCTTCACCACGAAGATACTCTCCACTAGGTTCTGGATTTCAAGCACCGCGATTACAGGCGAGAAAATCCACAAAAAAACCAGCTTTTGACCCATTGAATATGTGGGCAAGTCCGAAGAAAAAAACCCGTAAATTAAGAGGATGGTTTTAGATATGGATTGTAAGATGAACAGATCAGACCGTCTACCGGGGAAGGTGTAATCATGGGCGGATATGACCCAACGGCAGGCGGAAATGTCAGTCTTGGCGGTAAACCAATAGCAGATGGTGATGTAGGTTACTCCACACCATATTACGCAGGTGGTGATATTGGGGGTGGAAATCCGACAACGGCGGGGTTGGCTATAAGTGCGGCACAGATGGCGGCGGTGATGGCGGGGAATGCAAACCCTGCAATGATGGCACCGGGGGGAATATATCACCCTGAGAGACCGAACAACCCGTATCCACTCTATACTAAAGAATGGTTTGAGTTAGAACGAAGTGTCGCCCGAAATGTCGAATTTCAAATTTCAGAACAGCGCACACGCGACATTATCGGCAGTATGGGAAATTCATATCAGAACCAAAATCCCGTTCAACAACAAACAACGACAACACCCGTAGAGCCGTGGCAACTGCCGGGTGACGATGAATATGCAACAGGGTTTAACAAATTGACAAATCGAGACGACCAGCTTACATATCTTCAGAGACGTGATGATCCGTTAGCACGAATCTCATATGCCCAGAGATATGGAAGAGAACCACTTTTGACAACCAGCGATATTGCGGTTAAGTGGTCTAACATGGCAGGATTTGTACCACCTGCCGAAATTGGAGATTCTAAAACTAACGAACTTGTAGCGGGCTTTGGAAATATTGATCCGCTTATCGCACGAATGCGAGCTATCGAAATGCAGCGGCAAGGAGCAGTCCTAACCCCCGGACTTCTTGACGATAGATTCTATGGAAACGAACTTTCCCGAATAACGCAGGCAGGGATACAGCGAGCATCGGCGGCACACAATCTTATGAATGAAGGGTGGGCTCCATATGCAGGGAATCCATATGCCGCACAAGGTGACACACTGTTAGAAATTCAAAAGGGCTATCCCTTGAAGGGAGCGGAAAGTCCGTTAAGTTTCAGCACGCCGTTACCGATGTATCAAGGAAAACCCGCAGGTATTCAGGATGCGGCATGGTCACAGGCATTACAAAATGATAGAGGGCAGCGTAATGTACCGATGCAAGGGAGTTACTTACCGAGTATCGAACTTGCAAATGAACGGTTAGGGCAGATATATCAGGGCATTGGTGTATCTTCACCATTAACAGGAGATTACCGACGTATCCAAAACGCACCTTACAGGGAAGGGCTTTCATTTGCTGAGAATGGGCAAATCAGGGTTGAACCAACTGGACTGAGTCCGACAGGTGTAGGCACACACCGTTACCCATCGCCCGGAATGTCGGCTCCGGGAATATCACAACACGAAAATGATTCGTTGTCAAAACCGTTAGCAGTAGTGGCGAATGTGGCAAGCCCTTACAACTTTATCCCACTACCAGAAAGCGCGGGACTGCCCAGCATCATGCGAGTTGGAAAACCCATTCCTACAAGTCCAGAAGAAACCTTTAGACAAACCCTTCTAAAAGAGGCTCCTGCTACATTTTCAATGGCAGGTTCGCCAATGGGATTTTATGCAGGTGCGTATTCAATCGGATCAGCATTACGCGATGTTCCAGGGGCGATATCCGGATTGTTCGGGAAATCGCCATCAGTGCCGATGGCAAGCGAGTACACGAAAAAGAGCGAAGCCTATCAGGCAAACCTCACTGATTATAATTCACAACTCGTGGATTACGACACTAGACTAAAATCATACAACGCAAAGGTACAGGAAAACCCAATAGCACCAGACGAGCCTACATACACAGGATTGATGGGTGAGAAGTCCATTCTTGACTCCGAGAAGATTAACCTTGATGGACGGAAGGCAGTTCTTGATGATGAGTATTCAGCCTTGAATACCGAGAGAACCTCTCTATTGACGCAACAGAAACGAGAGAGCGAGATAGATCCTTGGGGAAAATTGAACGAGGGTATAGCTCACGGTAGTACATGGGGTATCACTCCAGATTTGAAAGGATTTGGTGAGAGGGCGAGACAAGGCGCAATTGCTCTTAATTATGGAAAGGAGAACCTCGCAACAGAATCCATAGGTTATGCGGCAGGTGGAGTTGAAGGACTATATGGTTATGCCAGAAATAAACCACTTGACGCTTTAGTTATGTATGGAATTGGAAAGGTTGTATTTCCGGCAGTTGAGTATGGAATTAGTGCGGGCATTGCCAAGGCTGCGAGTACCAAGATCCCCATTATATCCGGTGCAGGGCGGGCATTCTCTTCTCCTATTGGACTGGATGCAGGAAATGTAGCTAAAGCGGGAATGTTCGGGCTTTATGGTGCGGGCGAATTCGCAAATATTTTATCGCGAGAAACCACTGTCGAAAAGGGTATTGCAACTGGTGAGGCTGTCGGAGGATTTAGTGCATTGATGATAGGTGCAAAGAATCCCGTTATTTTTCCTGTCGTAAAGAATCCATACCAAGGCATTGGGTTTTTCGGTGGAAAGCCCGCCATGTCACCGCTAGAAAAAACAATGTTCAAGACAGAAACAACAATACGTTCTCTCACTACATCAAACCCGTCGGCATATCGTGATGTTGCAAAAATAGCACCGTCTGGGCGTTTCATAGAGCCAATGGTACGGGCAGACCCAGATATAGCGGCTACATCACGGGCTGGACCATACGCACCTGAAATAATAGCAACCCTTCAGGAACAACCCCATAGCGTATTTGGTAGCGTCACCGTCAGGAACCAATATCCAGAACGGATATCCGATATGTTTTCATTACGAGCTGGGAAAGATGTTGATGTCTTAATCCAGTCCCCAAAAACCGCTATCAGTTCACTATCACGGCGTACTGGTCTCACACCTAAAGAAGTAGAAGGTGTTCTAGATCCGCACGCGATCCCGAAAAAATACCCACGGTTTTCTGGAAGCACGGAAGCAGAACCCACAACTACAGAAGAAACAAGTCTCCTGTCTGATTTGTTTGGAGACCCATACAGGAGAATAGCAGTAGCACGGACAGAAAGTGAGGTTGTAATAGGTGACAAACTGAATTTTGAACAAGTGCAGGCTCAATTTGGCAGGAAATCCCAAGCGGTATCAAAGGTCATTGAAGACCCAATTCAAAAAGGTTATCGGGCTGAGAAAGATGTGTTCGACTTCGTAGGTCTATATCAGGCACAAAGGGCAGTTGCATTGGAGCGCGGTACTCCCACATCGGCATTCAAGAAGAGTGATGCAGCTTTAGAGAGACTGATGAGTACTAAGTTAACCCTCGGAACCGTGAAAGGGCAACGGGCAGGAGACGCAAATCCGACACGTACGACCACAATAGGAGAGTTGTACAAGGAAGGGAAAGGAACATCCAGCGAACCCCCTGCACCAAGGATTGAAGTAGAGCATGGATACATTCCGCGTGCAGCTTCTACAGTATCAGGAGCAGGTGCGGCAAGTGCGATACCATCGGCATTCAAGATCTCGTCACCATCCAGCGGTGGGAGAATTACAAGTCCATCTAGTTCTATAGGAAGTAGATTCCCACCCAGTCCCACGAGAAGCTCAAGTCCTTCATCACCAGCGAGAAGCTCACCAACTACACCATCACGGCAGGGAATATCGGCATTTGATAGCGTGGCAGCTTCTATGTTCTCTGGTGCACCGACTCCGGTATCTCCAAGCCCTTCATCACCATCATCGGCGAAGGTATCAACCCCATCTATACCGAGTATCCCCAAGAGCGGGATACCTACATCGCCAACAAGCCCTTTGAAGAGCGTAATACCTTCGATATTTCCGCCATCGCCACCGTCCCCAAAACCTTCAAAATCGCCATCTAAACCTCCAATCCCAGAAACACCAGTACCTCCTATATCTCTATCATGGGACAGCGATGGAGGAGTATCTGGTTATCATAAAACTCGTACAACGAAACACCGCGAGCAGCTTGCATGGTGGGGCAAGCCCGGAAAAGGTGAGAACCCGTTCAATCCTCCAAAACCCAAAACGACAAAATTCTTCCGGGTGGCAGGAAACAAAAAAGTATTAGAGGCGGCGCCAAGCGGGCAAATCGGATTAGCGAGCACGAAAAAGAAACTTAAAAAACGGGGGTTGAAATTATGACGGATATTATCGAAATAGACGAACCCCAGAAATACACCGGATTGAAGGCATACATCGACAACCATTTTGTTTTGTGCGTGGCAGGATTGTGTGTTGTTGTGGCAGCTCTAACTCTCACCACTAACATAGGAATGGATAGCGTAGAAGCTGGAAAATTAACAGGTGAAAGAATCGGAATGATTCTTGCATTGTGTATAGGATACAAGATGATTGGGTGAGTGAAAATGTCAAACTACTATTCACCCAGAAAAACAAAAAAAGGCTCAACCCTACGATGTAAAAATTGCGGCGTTAAGTGCGCGAGTGTGATAGATCTACAAACCCATGAATTTTTTTGCCAATCTAAAAAACAAATCTATAACACCCCACCACCACCCGCTATGGTGGACATCATGAACGCGCGCGGGCAGGCAGGGGACAATATTCAATTCGTCAAGAATCCACAGTGGGAGGTACTCGCAGAATGAAAGCTCGTCACATCGTCAAAGGTGCGATAAAATTGATCGTCAACGCCGATGGAAATATTACAACGCTGGTTGTCCGCACCACAAAAGACGAACTTTTTAAAATTCTGGATAAAGTAATTCCTGATGATGAAGTGGTACAGGCGAAACCATGATAAAAGGAAGCACACTTTCCCCGGAGCATCGACAACGCATATCCGAGAGTAGAAAGGGGAAACAACCTTCAGAAACCACGAGACTGTTATTTACTATGGAGTTGCGGATAGGTTAGAAAAACAACATCCTAATTTTTGTAAAAGGTTCAAATCCATTACTTCTACATCATCGGAATAACCTTTTTCATCATCCCGTAATGCAGGGATTTTTTGAACTGCAAGTATTTCCGCACACGTGAACCAATAACCTCATAAAAAATCCCTAAAAAATTCAATCGCCATGAACGGAATAGCATATCAGGACAAGATTACTTTTACACGTGGGATGTGATCATCCGGAACATTTCCGGAAGATATCATTTTTCAACCAAACGTCCATAACGCAATTTATATATTTTAAAAATTTGTTGGTAATTTGGGCTTGGATTTTTAGAAACCGGAAAAACGTGGTAAAAGTTCTATTAAGGATTTGAACAAAAACAGTCAATCACGGCTGGGGCTTACTAATTTTTGTTCAAATCATAACGACAAGTATTTGAACAATAAAAGCAAATCACAAGGTATGGGATTCCACAGTCACGACAACCTAATATATATCGAGTCCTCTATTAACCGCGCGCTCGATTCCGGACAGATTACGAAAGATGATGAGCAACTTATCCGGGCATATGCGGCTGCGTACCAAGCCACACGACATGTGTCAAATCTGCGTATTCTGAAAAGCGTTTTTGAACTTGTGAACTGGAGACGGTTCATTAAGTCACCTTACCGCGAAGTAACACTTACTCAGATCCATGCAGCTCTGAACGAACTCCAGACCGCAGACAGTCTACGAGGAAAACCATTCAAGGAAAATACCAAACACGATTACGTTAAGGGGTTGAAATGGTTTTTACATTGGCTGATTGATGAGGGATACTCAAAGCTTTCAAAAGAGAAAATCGACAAGATAAAAACCCCATCTGTTGATTCATGCACCACAACCCCGGATGGTCTTCTTCAGGAAGATGATATTTTGGCGATGGTGTCAACTGCTCGGACATTCCGGGACAAAGCCATGATCTTTGTGTTGTACGAGTCAGGGGCACGTATAGGAGAACTATCGCGCGTGAGATGGAAAGATGTGGTATTCAACGACGATTCGACAATCGGCTTAACGTTGTTGGATACTAAAACCAAAAAGATACGACACTCTCTTCTAGGGGCATCAGTGGAATATCTCGCAGGGTGGAGAAACAACTATCCGGGCGATCCTAATGGCAATTCTCTTGTGTTCATATCGGCGAATGGTGAGCCGATGGAGTACCGGGCAATGGCACAAATCGTTAGCAGGACAGCGATCAAAGCCGGAATTTCAAAACGAGTTACACCACACTTATTCAGGAAATCCAGGATCACCAACATGATCAAGCAGAACTATCAGGAGAGCGTGATTAAACAGGCAATGTGGGGAAACATCGGAACCGGGATGTTCAAGACTTACGCCGTTCTCTCGGAACGGGATATTGATGCAGAGTTCCGGGAAAAAATGGGAATTCAGAAAAAAGAAATTAAGGAAGATAAAAAAATGCTTCCCAAGCAATGTACATTTTGTTTTGCCATGAACGGTCCACAAAGTAACTTTTGTCATGTCTGCGGGAAACCACTAACAGGCGAAGCGGTTAAACAGGTTCAAAACGATGAGGCACGTATGTTTGAGTTGTTTAAAACTTTTATGGCAGGGCAGAAAAAATAATCCCTTTTATCCTCTCCACTATTTTTTATTGTCGAAAATTAAATACGTGTGTGTGTGGTTGTAAAAAGAACCACCACGGGAAATGAAAATGTCGAATACGATATCAATTGTAATCCCACCGTTTCTTCATATAAGAGCGCGGGAACTGGGAGTTAATATAAGCAAAATTTGCCAAAAAGCACTCTCCCAAGAAGTTACGAGAATAGAAAAAGAAGTCGGGTCCACATCCGCCAAGATAGAACCCCCGACTGTCACCCGTAGCAACGGAGAACAAGATCATGTCACCGCATGAACAGAAAGATGTTCCCGTTTTTCAGGTAACCAGCATACGGGCAATGGGTCAGATTGGAAAAGAGATTGCCAAAATGCTCATGGCAGATGGACGGATTAGGATTGTTGATGAGCAAGGTAACGAAGCACCCTTATGATACTTCGATACCAATACAATCTATCTTTTGATTTGGCATGCGCAAAATGTAAACATTCGCCACACAGACGAAACAACCTTTATGAAATCCTAAACCAATTTCCAGATCGTATATCTTATTTTACGGTTTTCCCCATCATAAAAATGGTTAGCATTATGTTTATGGGCTAAAAAACCGTCCCATAATTTTCTATGTTTTTTTCTCATACAGAACAACCAAGAACCCCGCTCACAACCCTTTTATATATTTCCAAAAAAATATAGTGTATCGTGGGAATTTTCGGTCGGTCGTTAGTGGAAAATTTGGATTATTATTCTGGATTTGGAATTATAGAAAATTCTATTTTTGATTATTTTTCAGTATGATTTTTTCTGTTTTCCGTTAAGAATGTATTAGAATACAAACCTTTATATGGTTTTAGAATATATTAGTAGATGGTGTATGTGTCCCAAGTATAGGGAACTACACCGGGAATGAAAATATGAAACAAGATGTTCATTTAGAATATCAAAAAGCCTATGTTCGTGATGAGCAAGTACAAGCTCTACGACGGGCAGGTGTGACAAACTTTTCCAAGTTTGTACGGAATTGCATAACCGGCTATCTTGAAGCAATCGAGAAGAATAAAAATGAGAATATACAACTACAGAAGGAGTGATTGAAACATGACAGAAAATCAGAAAACTATCACAATTGAAATCGCACCGAAAATGCAAGAGAAAATATGTAAGCTAAGATATATGAAAAACATGATATCATATATCGTGGGTATCGATGGAACTAGTATTCCGGAAACGTGGCTTGACGGTGTGCTAACCGGCGGGAATATCTATGATATGCCGGCGTTTTACGCGGCGCTTGATGCAATGGCGTTTGATGGCGAAATAGCGCGCGAGAACGGGTTTGTAAAGATTGGGGGAAAGATACGGATACTTTCCGAAGGTGAACAGCGATGAGGGAAAGCGTTCAGGGAGTTTTCCAGACTCCCAAAAACAAGAGTGACAATACAAGATTGTCGCACCCGTTAATAAAATTTCCCGCACCGAAACGCAGCAATATACGCTCCACGAAAAACAAAAACCTTCACCCGATTATCGATCATGTGAAATCACTCTTGATACAGGGGCAGACGGTCAACGAACTAGATGTTCGGTCATTGTGCGGACGATTCTCATCCGACAGTGTGAAGGTATTAAAACGTGTCCATCAGTGCTATGGAGATTATACAACGCTGACGGTGGACGGCGGATTATGGACGCTTATGCCGCGACAAGAGGCTTCAGCATGACGCGGAAAGTTTCACGGTCTGGCTATACCCGGAAAATACTAGAAGACATTTCCACAGAAGTTTACCAAGCGGCAATAGAAAACGGTGGCATTAAAATTCTAAAAACGTGTATTCGGAGACTCCAAAACACAACGTTTTATTATCTGGACAAAAACAGCGAAGAGAGGTTAGCGCTGGACTATATCGGACTCAGCGCGCCGGATGTAACCGTATCATCCAGAATTTTAAACACCCTAACCCGATGGCGGGCAGATGGAGGGGAATTAAAACGGGCAATTCTGTTTGTATATCGCTATCGCGAGCAGCTGCGCGGTTATGGTTTTGATATTCCGAAATGTGTTTTTGATGCGGGGAACTGAAATGTCAACAGTTAATTTTGGCAAGATACCCGCCGCACTCCAGGCAAAACCCCACTGGCTGCTATGGAAAAACATCGTTTCACACGAATGTCCGCGTGGTAGAAAACTGCCATTGAATGTTAACAATCTGAATATTGGTAGTTCAACGGATTCTTCTTCGTGGGGAACCTTTGAAGATGCGCGTCTTGTATGTGAATCGCTAAAGGGGTTTTCTGGAATCGGGTTTGTGTTGACCGGGGAATCGAATATTTTTTGCGTTGATGTTGACGGATGCATCGAAAAAGGAAATTTAAGTGAAGTTGCGCGGGATGTACTTTCGATATTCTCCAATAAGACGTATGTCGAACTCAGTTTTCACCGGGATGGGATCCACATCTTCGGGTATGGGCATCTCCCAGATGATGAGAAAGGCGGAATGCGGGATGGGGGAATCGAAATTTACGATTCTGGTCGTTACGTTGCCACAACCGGATTTAAAATGAAAAGTGCGAACCCGGATTTAACCAACTGTCAAAACGAGTTACACGAGTTGCTCACACGATATCCCAAGCCCAAAAAAGAACCCTGCATAAAACCACGTACCACCGCAAATCATAGCAGAGGAGAATCTCTAACCGATAGACTCAGACTATCATGTGTTGACATTGGCTTCCCGGCAAACGCTCATAAAACCGCTCACGGTTGGCAAGGCGGGCATCCGTTTCATGATTCAAAAACCGGGTCTAACTACTGCATTAACGAGCAAAGTAACACATGGTATTGTTTCCGCCATCAGACCGGTGGCGGCGCGTTAGAACTTTATGCCGTGGCAAAGGGAATCATCAGCTGCGAGGAGAGCGGGAGAGATTGCCTCCGTGATCATTGGGGAGATGTTTTTGAGGCGCTTGGTGGGGACGGATACAATCTAGACGGCACAGAGTATGAAATCCTGAAAAAGAGAAAAGAACTGCGAAAAAAACTAATAGAAATGGGGGTTCTTTAATGTCGAAATTGGAGCAGGAAATTATCGAAAGTGCGGCGATAACGATTGGAACCGGATATCCTGTTAAAGATATCAAAAAGATAATTCAGGTTATGGTTTCCTGCAAACTTCAGGGAACGGCATTTACTCCTGCAATGTTAAAGAAACTCCTGAAAAGATATGAAGGGGAACCCGGAGAAGATGAAATAAAGAAACTATACGCCGATGCTAACGAGACATATGCGGCGCTCATTGAGCAACGAAAAGCAGAAAAATCTAATATTATTGGGACTACTCAAAAAACCACCCCAGGTTATGTGTACGAGGGCGTTGATAGATTTGGAGACCCAAACGGAACGTTTTATATAGATTATGTAAAGTATGCAGATTTTTTACATACGTCATTCCGTGTTCACAATCTATCTAAGAACCTGTTTATCTATGACGAAACGACGGGCATATATTACCCTCATACTAACGAAATTGAAACGCACGTACGAAGAACGTTTAAAGATTTTTCAATATCTGGGAAATTGTACGATTGTGAGCGGGAAATAATGGCTCACATAATGAGTATGGGATGTGTCCACGAGTATCCGTTTACCGGGGCTTATGGGACTATTCACGTTCTTAATGGCTGTTTGGATTTGCGAAACGGTGAGCTCGTACCGACAACCCCAGATATGCTTTATGATTATCGAATCGGGACGGAATACCGCGAGTTTTCAAGTACTCCTGAGCTTGATATGTTTTTATCGCAATACGGAACGACAGAACCAATAGACGTTCTTGCCAAAGCGTTATGGCAGCGCGCGTTTCAGGACACAGTTAAGGAATTAACTATATTTATTGGTCCTAAAGATTGCGGAAAGACAACGTGTAGCGAATTAATCCAGTGCACTCTAGAAGGAGATTTACAACACAGGAGTAATGTAGGGCGCACATTACTTCATGAACTACTTCAACGTTTTGGATATTCTGGACTTCAGGGGAAACTCCTAAATCTCGGCGACGATTTACCAGACGCATTTGTTAAAAATGCAAATCGGATAAATGAATTACTTGGGTCTGTGGTGCGACACATTGAGAAGAAGGGGATTGATGGTTATGACGCAATCGTAACAGCATATCACCTGTTTACCACAAATTCCCTGCCACCATTAGACGACGACGATTCTATAATTTGGGGAAAAATACATCTTGTTGAATTTAACAACACAGTCCCAAACAACCGTGTTCCAAGGATGATGCTATTTACCGAAGTCCTAAAACAGCAATTGCTATACCGAGCTGTTGAAAAAGCATCCGGTTATGTGAAGATTCCATACACGAACCCTCAAAGCGCTGATAGCGTGAGGAGAGCGTGGCATGAGAGTTCTACAGATGTTGATGCATTTCTTGCGGAGGCAACCATGTTTGAACCGTCATCAAGCGCTTCACTAGACGAAATCAAAAAGCATTATGAAAGCTGGTGTGTTTACAACAGAAGAAAACGATATATAAAACACCTTAACTATAAATTGAAACCGTACTTTAGGAGATTGCATATGAATAACGTATACTGCCTAAAACTTCTGGATTATAAGAGCAGTAATTCACAATCTCCTCTTTTTGCCAACAATCCCATGCAATCTGTTTTGGGCTAAATCTAAATTTTTTTCATATTTTCGGAACTTGCGGAGGGAAAATTGCAACTCTCACGTGTACACGGAAAAATATTTTTTTTTAGTTCTCTAAAGATACCTATATATTGCGGAACTTGCGGAGGGAAAATTGCAACTCTCACGTGTACACGAGAATTTATTTTTTTTTTGACTCTATTAATTATACTTTCTATTTCAGCGCGGGAAGATTTTTTAAAAATAGTGGGTATGATAAAAAAAAATATTTTTCCGTGTACACGCGGGAGTTGTGTTTTTCCCTCCGCAAGTTCCGCAAAACATAGATAACGACTATATATATAATAGTAAATTATTTATATTTGGTAATCATTGATGATGTGTGCTAACCAAAAAATGCAATGTGAGAATCCCAACAGACCTTTTAGAACGAGCATCCACTAACGGCATTCTCATTAAGACGACGGATAGCCGATACTATGGGCTTTCCCAAATCACCGCAGGAGCGTTAAAAAAACTTGTCGATGATTTTGAACGGAAGCAACGTGTAGAATCGATATACCGCGAGGCAGATCATGCCAGACTTTGATGTTCTTTTTGTGAACGATCCGGGGGATTGTAAAAACTTCGTATGTGTGGATGATTGTATATTTGTCCTGAACTGTTATTGTTGTTCAGATCGGAATGAGTGCCCCAATGGAGATGACGACCAATGATACCCGATGATATTTTCTTAAAAATTGGTTGGGTGGTTGTTGCCGTCACAGGGATATGGGCTTTAAAACTTGCATGGGGAACTCCCCAAGATGGCGGCGAACAATGACAGTATCAGAACCCAATAAAATCCAGAACCCTCATGTTCCTGTGCACACGACGATACAAACATCTGGAAAAATCCAACAAAAATCAAACCTCAGGAGTGTTTGAAATGGTTGATTCGGACATGTGTAATCGAATGCTTGGATTTATCATAGGTTATCACGAACGCAATGGCAAAATCCCCAGATTGATTGCAAATCCGATTACATTGTATTGTTCTGGAGATCCAGATGTTGCTGTGGCGGTCTATGGATATCTGGAGCAGCATCACCCCGCCATTTTAAAAAATCTGATTGATCTTGAAGACGAAGTTAGTGAAGAAGATGCTATAGATTCAGACGTAAGCGCAAATCATCCGGGTGCGATCCACCCCGAACCACACGAAGTAGTACAAACGGTTGTGCCTGCCGACGTTTTGATGTTCAATTGATCTTGAGAATCAACATCGGCATTCACTTTTTGATAATCCACTGTGATGGTAATATTTCCTAAAGCAAAGGACAAGCTCGTGACAGATCCATAACCAAAATCGTGGGAAATATTACCACAGATCCCCAACATCAAAACCCGTGTCATAAACTAAGCTGGTAGTGAGCCTTTTAATTTAACATCACTCAAAAATAACCCCATACATCCTTCCTTTTCTAAATCGCAAGTTGGAATAACCGCTTTTCTGGTGTGAACTTCTATAGCACTTTCCCACCAGCCAGGCAATAACAGGATCATGAGACCGTGCAGGACAGCAACAGACCAGGCAGGAACATCATGGGCACACGGGCACGCGCGACAATACACATGCACGGACTCGCGCGGGCATGATATACACACACGTGGGGGGAACGGGCATCGCTCAAAAGTGTGACAGGAGCGAACATTTGCGATAAATATTGTCAGTAATTTAATTGCATTGGATATTTGTCACAAACTTTTTATCCATAAGAATAATACTTATTGTATATGGTTTCAAGACCTCAAAACCCAAGCCAAACGGTACAATCGACCGTCGGGCAAAGCATCGAAGCCACATTTGTGGCGCATTACTTAATGGCGTTAGACCGCTTACAATCCACGTGGCTGGATGGAAATATTTTAGACAACCAGAACGCATTTTCATTACAATTGGAATATCTAATTCGACTAATCCCAGACAGGCAGGTACAGGATGATATTCGCAAGGAATACCAGACCACCCTAAAAAGCATAAACAAACATGTTGATCCATGGGCACAACAGAGGGCAGGGTTACTAGTCGTAACGTCGTTAATCGAATTTCTAACTTCGTCTTTTGATTTGTTGCATGTGGATATTTTCGGACCAGGTGTTAATGCCGAGTATCGGGATGTTATCGAAATACCCGACGCACCGACACACGACGATGTAACATCATCAACAGCATCAGAAACACCAACGTCTACAGGGGAGGAGCCTCATGCAGAATAAAGCGCTGAAGGCTTACCCAGGATGCCCCAGCTTCTCATGGGTTGTGGCAAAGCGTGTTACGAATAGTCATGAGGTAGCTGATTGTTTCATAACATGTTATGGGCGGAAAGGTGCGGGCAAATCCACGCTAAGTGTTGCATTATGTGAAGACATCGCAAAATGCGTATCATCCATACGCGGGAGAGGAGAACCCCCAACAAAATTCTTTAACATCGACCATATCGTATCAGTCACAAAAGAAGGCGCGATTAAATTATTAACGTCTGGAATATTAAAACAAAAGAATAGTATATTACTTCTTGATGATGTGAGTTTACAATGGAACTCCAGGAATTTTGCAACGTGGATAAACAAGAGTCTAAACGACATTCTAACGATAGCACGAGTTTTTAGCTGTGTGGTTGTCGCTAACTGCGTTCAAGCAAGCCATCTGGATGTTGTAGCTCGGCAAATGTGCGACTACAAAATAATGATGGTTTCTAAGAACACACGTACTGGGCAATCCATTTTTAAGGCATATTTTGTCGAGGCTGGAACAGACGGAACGGAATATAAGCGCTTCCTAACGTGGCATGGAAAACGAGTAAAATATTGGATTGGCGGCAGACCATCAACAGAACTTGAATCGGATTACATCAAAATGCGAAAAGAGAATACCGTCGAACATATCGAAAGTGCATATGCAAAAATGAATGAAAAATTAGGAATTGATAACGGTGAACCCAAGCCCGATGGACGTGTTCGTGTTTATGAAAAAATGCCAATAGTCGTAAAACACCGGGATAGGGTCCGCGAGATGTACAATAAAGGTATGAAGATCAACGCGATAAGTCGTGAGGTTGGAATAACGAGGTATTGGTGTGAAAAATGTCTATCTGGAGGCGGTATCGATGCTCAAGCTATCGCAACAACAAATTAACAACGCCTTACCCAAGTTTGACCACTTGGGTAAACGTATGACGCTTATCGAGATTCAAGATGAAAATAAAGGACTGCGCGAGATAATCAATGATCTAAAAACCGCCATCTACGATTTAAAAATCAAAGACGTTAGCAATGCAAAATTGCTAACGACAAACGAGATACACGAAAAATTGGGTAGAACCACCCTTAGCGAGAACGGTTATTTTTATAGCCGCGCGAAAAATAATAATCCGCAATCCAGTATGTTATCACTATCGAACCTTTTGGTTTGTCTTGAAAATTCAACGCTAATCACTGGGGAATATTCGTTTTATGAAAAAATGTTTTTAAAATGTGAAAATTCGTTAGATCTCGCAATGCGCTCTTATTTAGATTCCAATTTTGTTGCTGAGATGCATCTATGTAGAGAAGTCCAGCAATCGCTAACACTGCTTGTCCAACGTGGATATGGGACTTTCAATGCCGATAGCTACGAGGCGATGCTGTTAACGGAAAGCGACAATTCAGAATCCCAAACTGGAGATGTGCAAAACCGAGCCAAATAATCACATTTCCCGCGATGATCCGGTTTTCCTCTTTCCGGGGAGCGGGAAAATACAATACTATACAATACATACAATAAATACAATACAATCAGGGTCTCCCATATAACCTTTCCGAAATATAATACTCTCTTTTTCATGATGATGTAGTAGCCTGTGATGATGCTGTAGACGACGAAGTAAAAAAAGTAGTGAATGAATATATAGGTATTATAATAGAATAAATAACTATAAATATCAGTATTGCTACTACTACTTCTATGGAATGTAAATTTTGTGATTACGAATGGACACCACGAGGGAAAAATCCCAAAAAGTGCCCACGATGCGGCAATTGGCTATCACGAACTCCTATGAGACCAGGCACAGGATTTTTCAGGATTTTCAGGGGTGAGTTCTAATGTACGAGAATATCCGAAAAAATCTACATCATGATGAACAAGCGGCGTACATCACTGAAAAAGAATCCGAGCCACTGCGTTCTCATGAACCACTCCGGAAGAAAAATCTGATTAAGTTCAACCTACCTAATGAACCAGATTGTAAAGGTGGAATGTGTTTCCCAGGTGAAAAACATATCAGCATTCTCCCGAATATGACACATGTTTTACCCTCACACACAGGCATCGAT
>Ga0172381_10003454_pt1 | contig 16731 bp, 10 predicted proteins | sample Leawel6488metaG_FD_119754 | JGI IMG/M metagenome (GOLD analysis project Ga0172381, IMG submission 119754) | Leachate microbial communities from a municipal landfill in Southern Ontario, Canada - Leachate well 64-88 metaG | ecosystem: Engineered > Solid waste > Landfill > Unclassified | place... | reverse complement strand
TGGCCAATAATGTTAGACGATGTATCATCAATTCTTAATGAAGTCTCATGTGATAACAGCATAAGCGTGCCTCCTATTAGTATGATTTACTCTGGTGCCCAATATATCTGCGAATATTCTCCTAAGATACCGGGCTCATCGTCTCAACATAATTGGGAAAGTACAAGCACTCATGCTTTGATAAATGCTGTTGCAAATGAACTTGGCCTTTCTGCTTTACCCTATATGCTCGTAAAAAAAAGTATAAATAAAGGAAATATCGCAGTTGTTAAAATAGATAGCTTAAGGTTTGACCGAAAGTTCAATATTATTCATCATAAAAATAAGTTTCTGACAGCATAAGCAAAGGCCTTTATGGACATGTGTAAAAAGGTTAATTGATAATATATTGATAACGCCAAAGTGAAATTAAAACCAGAACGGACTAGCATATAAAAGATCATTGTCACAGAATCAAAACTTGCAGAAGCATAAATGAATTAGAATCCTAAGCAGAATAATGTCATCAATGGTTCATGATGTTAAAGAATTTGTGCAAATCCCAATATGATAAGGATCGGTTAATGCAGATCATGAAGTGATAGTTTTGTAGATATTTCAATTTTCAGTGTGCGCACAATAAAAAATGAAATAGAGCTTGATATTAAGCTGTTGATGATATATAATGTATTTCAAATTAGGGTGTGAGACACCAGATTATTTCATGGGGGAGATACTATGGATATCAAAAGAGACTTTTATTTAAACAAACTGATCCAAAGAGAAGGAAATAGCCTTATTAAAGTTATTACCGGTATTCGCCGGTGTGGCAAGTCATATCTGCTTTTGAATCTCTTTCACAATTATCTTCTTGATAAAGGTATTGATGAAACGCATATAATTGAAGTCGCACTAGATGATCGGGTAAATCTTGACCTTAGAAATCCGGATAACATGCTTAGATATGTAAAAAGCAGGATAACCGATTCCAACAGATTCTACATAATTCTTGACGAGGTACAGCTCATGGACGAGTTTGTTGATGTTCTCAATAGCTTGCTCCATGTTCGTAATGCCGATGTGTATGTTACCGGAAGCAACTCGAAGTTTTTGTCTTATGATATTATTACCGAATTCCGAGGGAGGGGTGATGAAATCCATGTATACCCGCTGAACTTCCGTGAATTTGTTTCTGCCCATACTGGTAATACTGATGAGGCTTGGGACGATTACTACAATTATGGAGGTCTTCCACTTGTCCTTTCTTACCAACAACCTGAAGAAAAACAGGAATATCTGCTATCTTTGATGCAAAAAGTATATATATCAGACATTTTAGAACGCCATAGTATTAGAAACAAAGAAGAATTGGATGAACTAGTTGACATACTGGCTTCCGGTATAGGGTCCTTAACAAATCCTACAAAACTATCCAGAGCATTTCAAAGCTTAAAGAACAAAGCAATCAGTAACAATACGCTTAAGACATATATTGATTATTTGGAAGATGCTTTTCTCATAAGCAAAGTAAAACGATATGATATTAAAGGGAAGAAGTATATTGGATCTCCAATGAAGTACTATTTCGAGGATGTTGGTCTGCGCAACGCAAGACTAAATTTCCGTCAGACTGAAGAAAACCATATCATGGAGAACATCATTTACAATGAGTTACGCTGTCGCGGTTTTCATGTAGACATAGGTATTGTAAATGCATTCGGTAAAAATACATCAAATAAAACCACAAAGACGACTTTGGAAGTGGATTTTGTTGCGACACGCGGAAGCAGAAAGTACTATGTGCAGTCAGCTTTCAATGTCGATAATTCTGATAAAGCAGCACAGGAACAGCGCCCGTTGCAAAAGATCGGTGACTCATTTAAAAAGATCATCGTTGTAAAGGATAATATTAAAATTCACAGAAATGAAGATGGGATCGCTACGATAGGTATTTATAACTTTCTGCTTGATGAAAATAGTCTGGATCTATAAGCTTATTAACTGAGCATTGCTATACATCAGACTTCTTTCTCTTCATGGAAATTTTAACATATCAGGTGTTTACTTTTCGAAAGAGTGTTCTCCACTTATCATCACTGACAAAAAAAGCTCTCTATTTCTGTGTAAATAAATCTTTCTGATGTAATCCGTTTTGCCTGATACGCAACCTCCAGCCCAACTCAGCTGCTATCTTATATAGAAACCGCGGGAAATTAGGAGATACGAAAATATTACCGGTACTTTTTCCTTCGGTCGCATTTTTCGCAAGTGCACGCAATACAAGCGAAGGGTCTTTGCGTGGTCCCTTACCATTTTGAACATTTCTTAGCGATGTAAGCATACCGCCACCGCCTATACCGATACCCTGGCCCCATTTGACACCGGATGCTTCGCTCCAGCGTCTCATCATGTCGAGTGCGTTTTTGGTCTGCTTTCCCTCAAAAAAGCCGGCATTCACGACCGCATATACCTTCAACTCAGGTGGATCACCATTAAAATAGTTTTCGATTTTAACGAGGCTGCGTAAAAGGTGAGAAGGTATGCCATCGACATATAGAGGAAATGCGAATACAAGAATATCCTGTACCGCTAAAGCTTCCAGCTCAGCTGTCGTAATAGAATGAGAAGCGTGAAAAGGAAATTCTGTTATGATCTGTTGGTCAAAATAGCTCTTGAGTTCATCAAGGATGAAACCTGATACACTGGATTTCCCCTTTGGGCTGCCGTTAATGAGCGCGATTTTTAAATTACTCATTTTATCCGCCCTCCAAACGCTTTTGCGTTTTCTTCAAAAAGTACTTCCGTTACTATGCCGTGAAGATTGATAGCGTTAGCTTTCACAAGACTTTTTGCAATGGTCCTGTCCTGTTCAGTCAACCCGCTGCTATAAAAGTATACGCTCATGTTAAGATGCCTGTTATATCTGAGTCTGTGATGCATCTCTCCATTCTTAATTATAAAAAAAGGATGGATATAGGAAATGCTTCTGTCCAGGACATTTTTTACAAACGGGCTGAAACCGCCGTATGTACAGCGGCTTATCAGAATCAGTTCATCACATTTTGACAGAGTTTCACCCATGTTTCCGTAGTTGTCGCGGATCACGCACTGGCCCGGAGTCTTTATCCAGCATCCAAAGCATCCGATACAGGGCTTGATAGAACCGTCATCTGAAATGACGCAGGTATCCTGTTTGGGGAGCAGTACCTCTATCTCCTGCTCGGGGGTCAGATCATGAATGATCAGTTTCATTTGTTCTCCTTTTTTATCTGCGACTTTATACAAACATGATCCTTATTGCGCCGGGTTCACAGTCACGCATATATAACTGGTCCCGTTAAAAGCTATCAGAAGATATGTTCCGTTATCGGAAGGACTGGTGATAGGGGTAAGGTTTCCGTCATTTGAATACAGCCGTACAGCATTTGTCGAAGAATATGAAAGCTCATAACCGCTGGTAGTCTTGACCATGTAATATCCATCATGCGTCATTATATATCCGTTTGAACATATCCAGTCAGATGTCCCGGAAGTCGACAATTTAGGTTGGTTCTGAATAAGTAATCCATCAAATGTCTCCCGTACGATATTAAGATAATAGTTTTCTTCCACTCCTTCTACCAATACTACAGTAGATAATGATAAAGTAGTTCCATCGGCATTCGCGATCCATACTCTGTCACCTATCCCTGTATAATCCGCAGAAGTCAGTCCGCTGCAATATACGGAGAAATCGACTTTCCTTACCAAACGCTGTGCAGCGGTATTGTCGTTTACATGTAATATACCGGGTGCGATTGCAGCTGTCGTATAAGCTTTGAAATTCACGCTTGTAGTTCCGTCTATCTCAGATAATGTTCTGTTAACACTGATGCTCAGAAAATCTGTCGGATTTGTTACTGTTCCCATAATGAACTGAGGGTATATATTGCTTTGATACCACTGTGAAGAACCGACATAAGCGATATCTTCCAACCCGCCATATGCAAAGTCTATAGTGAAGAGCGATTCAGATCCCATCCCGGGGACCTCTCCTTCTTCGGTAAGAGCACGGTTATCCACTGACAGATAGCATATGCCTAAAGATCCGTATGAAGCGCCAAGATAATAAACACCGGGTTCCGTGATAACATAAGTATGGGCGATATAATAATCCTCACCGTACTGTGCGTCACTCAGTGTATAAACAACGCCGTCTATTCTTGCATATGAAGCTCCGCTTGCCTGTGAGCCGTAACGGTTAGGCAGCGGTATCGCAGCTTTTGGTGTCTGCCTTTGCTGTATGAATGTATATGCATAGTTGGCTGCTTCGTCCAGTCCGTCGCCATATGTGCTCAATGCGTTTGCCTGACCATTTTCCAGATCGATATTGGCTACCTTCCACAGCGCCAGATAACGCAGATACTCGGCGTTTAGCAGGTACTGATCAAATTCGGTGGTGGCTATTACGTTTACAAATACCGGGTTATCTGCATTAGCCTCATCGATCACGAAGGAAGAGGAACCTTTCGGTGCATAATATGTGATATCAGCAGGATATTCATCACCTAATTCATCGGTATACATAGTGTTGTGAGTAACAGGTATAAATTCTTCCGATAAAACCTCTGTATCTTCCGTATTAGTGATACCGGCAGAGAAGAATACCGATGAATCTGCGGTCTGTAATATCTGGTTGATGTCATATAATGTCCATCCTGACTGGCTTCCTATATTGCCTTCATAATCCACTCCGTACCTGTTAAGGTCAGGCATAAGCGTTTTAGTCATATTGAATTTAGAAAAATCTACAGTTCCGCCGATCGTTGTGAGAGGCTGTGTATAATAACTGTATGTAAGTTCACCGTCTCCTGTACCTGTTTCAATTCCCGATTCACCAAGAAGATACAGGTAGATCGGCATAGGTGAAGGGCTTGTCGATATCGTGAATCCTGTATCCAGATCAAAGGAAACATAGTATGACCCGTAATACAGCTGACGATTCTCTATATCATATGTAAACAGCGCATCGTTCGTATATATATAGCGGTCATTAAAACCGTTGTTTGTGAAATTCAGGCCCAAAGCGGGATCAGATATCTGTTTCCATACATATTCGCTGTTTATCGAAATAGTATAGTTGCCTTCTATATCAATGCTGTAATTACCCGCAAAAAATGGGCAGACATCGATGTATGAAAGCAGCAGCAATTCAGAAAAGGTCGCTGCGTAATAATTATCGTCATTAACAGCTGCAATAAGGTATTCGCCTGTTGTTGTAACTCCGTTTTCGGTCTCTGTCTGTGAATATGCGACAAGATCATCCTGCGATTCGACAAGATTTATCGGATAGGATAAAATAGTCTGGCCGTCTTCATCTACATCTATTACATACGACTGGAATACAGGCTGATCAGCGCTTTCGCTTGCCAGCTGATACAGCTGGACTCTGCCCTGATTGCCTGCAGCGGTGATGTAATTTGAAGTCAGCTTAAATTCCAGAGCCACGGGATCAAAATACATGTAGTATATGATCTCCTGACCTGTCGAAATATCAGTGTATCCTAACAGATAGGTGATAACGCCTGATTCATTGAAAGTATAGATCTTCCAAATATACTCAGTTAAATCAGGAAGATTCTGCTCATCTACCTGTTCTATCTGAGGCGTCATATTACTCATGTTGCCATATGCTCCAGTCAGATAATAACTGTCCGTAAAACCTAAGTTCTTGAAGATAAGATCGATTTCGCTTCCTTTGTTATTCCAGACGCCTGCATCAAAGAATGTTATATAGCTGCTGCTGTAGCTGGAGGACAGTTCCATTATATCCGTAACATCCATTGCCTGTGTGTTGTAAATATCCACCATACCCAATGAATAGTACTTGTCGACTATATCATCAGAGTTGCTGTCAACTTCCGCGATGATGACATAGTTGCTCGACTCAAGCAGACTGACAGACTCGTTTAATTTCGCTTTCCCTGAAAGCATGGAGATTGTATCAGTAACATCGTCAAGTTCTGAACTCTTATCGACACGGAATATATATAGCGGGGTAGTGGAAGTATTCGTAGCAGTGAAACTTGCGGTGACATTTGTATACGTATAAACCCAGGTAGAACCGGACAGGGAACTGACATACAGGCCCGCTGTATTCCTTCGCAGGTAATATGTCTGTTCACTGATCACTTTTTTAAAACCTGACGCATCAGCTGTCCAGACCATATCCGCAATTACACTTTCAGGTAAGACAGAGCTTCCAAGATTGTATGCTATCACACCGCTTGATGTATATCTGACCGCATAGTATGTGCCGTCTTTATATATAACGATAATATAATCGCCAGATGTCGGTTTACCGCTTGTGGTCTTGCTTGTAAGAGTATAGCTTCCGTCAAGCTGAAGAGAAGCCTGATACAATATGACATCAGTCACAGTAGAAATGGTCTCTATATTATTAGTCGTTCCCACGGTCAGATACGCTGCTGACAGATTCACGGTAACGACACTGTATAATCTTGAATCAGCCCCGTATTGCCCGGTGTAGCTGTATTCCCACTGTGTGGTCTGCGTGCCGGATAACAGGATCGAATCAGTACTGACTGTCAGATACTGCGTGCCTAACATGAGATAATTACCTAAACTTCCAGCTATTGACGTTATATGATGCTGTGCGGACACGATGCCGCTTTCCCATCCGGTAATCAGGGAAGTACCTAATAGCGTGCGAGTGAGAAGTGACCCGTCCGCACCTATAAGGTAATATGACGAATCATCATATACGACCATTACATATGTGTTCCCTCCGGATATATCAGCAGTTACAGGGAAATAGCTTCCTGTATCATATTCATATAAATAAGCAGTTATACCTGATGAAGCCGATGCATTTAATGCGGTAGTTACATAGGGCGTGTATGTAGTACCTTTTGAATAATAGAAGTAACCTTTTGTGTCAAGATAGAACGTAGTTCCAGCAGAAGAACTCCTGCCGAAAGTGCTGCCATTATACGTAAGATATCTTGAACTGCTTTTTACTGTAATTCCTGTCCCTGATTGAGTTGCAGTTAAAATAGCGGTCGTATTTAATAATGAAGTTGATGTGGTAATGGTCCCATTTGCTTGCACAACTACACTCGCAAGACTAGTATATGAAAAGCTGTTAGTGTTTATCCGCAGAGCCCGGTATGTTGTATTTGTTCTGAAAACCAACACCTTATCGCTTCCGGCAGTTGTTGTGGGTACTAATGTCCCTACTCCACCAGCATATGTATAATCATATAACCCTAATGAATATGTGCCTGTATTCGTGGTTATTCCGATACTGGATGAGGATAAATAATACGGAAAATTATACGTAGAAAATGAGATGGCTCCGGTCGATGTGTTCACTGCCCATGTGCCTGTGGCTGTTGTCGAAGCAGATATAACACCGGATGCGTTAGCGGATATATAGTAACTGCCGTTTTTTAACACCCAGCCTCCTACATTTGCGGTAACAGTCCACAAACACCCTGAGTCAGAAGCGGTACTGCTGCTGTATTCAACTAGAGAAATAGTACCTGTTGTATTCTTGACTGCAGTATAATTCGTGCTTCCTGATCTAGCAAGCAATATGTATGAAGTGCCTGCAACAGGTGTTGTTACAGGATTTCCAGATGTATCACAAAGTATCACAGAATAACCTGATACTGCAAATGAATAACCCACACCCGAACTAACATAACGGTCTACTGATTTAGCTGTATCAGCTATGGTCATTCTTGATGTGTCTCCTGTAAACGTTATACCTCTTGAATTTGCCGCTACCTGGCCGTTAAGCCTGTTATTAATAAATGTCCATAATCCATTCGTATTCGTTATTCTCCAGATCATAGGATCCGAGCTTAATTCCATGCCACCTGTTGATGTATCATAAATGACAGTAAATCCTCCGCCAGTGATATATGAGAATAACTGTAAATACAAAGTGGTGGAAACGGGATCATATGGTGTCGAGTAGAAATCATAATACTGCTGTTTCCAGATATAGTTTAATATTTCATTCCGCTCTGTCTCGGTAAGCTTGTCTTTAATGAATTCAGATACATTTTCAGCAACCAGACCTGAACCCTCATCATTTATGCCAAGAGCTGTATACCCTTCCGCATCACGCCCTAATATTATAAAGTTACCGTCCTTTAAACTGTCATCAGCGGCATCAGTAACCCTGCTCACAACATACGTAGGTTTGAATCTGTATATATTTATATTGGTTGCTGAAGATTTATCCGTCGTAAGGGAAAATGTATCGGATATCACGTTGTATGTGAGATAATAATAATCCATACCGTCAGAATAGATCAGATATTTTGAGATAGCATCATAATACCAGTTCGTAGGCTGAGTGCTTGAGAGTACATCGATACTGTTTATGCTTACTGATGTTCCTGACGCGGTAAGGTAATCCCTTATCGCATTTGTAGAATAATAGTCCTGGTAAAAGTTAAGATTCTTCTCGCTGCTTGTCTGATACCAGTCAGACTCAACAGGAACCATTATAAGTATATCAGTACTGCTTTCTTCGATTATGTTATCGAACTCATCAAGTATATTGCTATTGTTAATAGTAGTTGCCTGGGAGGTAACGTTTGTTCCGGTTAATACCTTATTACCTAAGTTATCAAGCGTTTCGCTTACTGCATAATAACTTGTCGTATTATCCTGGTTCTCCACAACAGCGGTGATCATATAGTGCATATCAGGATCAAGATTATCGCCTACTTCGCTGACTTCGGATATCAGCACATTAATCGTATAGCCTGAAGCCTCATAAAGATATGGCAAGCTATATTCAGAAGGTGCAGGTGAACTTATGCCATCTGTTGTATTAAGAGCAAGAGCGAAGACGCCTGGCGATGGTGTTTTCCAGACATAATATTCATATGGGGATCTTCTTCCCATGACGTAGAAAGAGTTGCCGATATAGTTCCCGCTTCCATCTGTTCGGTACAAAGACCCGGGCGAAAGGGATATCGAAGTTCCTCCGAGCCCGAAACCAGTAGGCGATGCGGAATCAGCATTATTTTCCAGGCTTGCATACGTACTCGTTCTGTCGAGATTTATATTTGACACAGCAACGACTACAAGAGTTCGTGATGAAGGGTTATTAGATGCACCTAAATACATATCGGTTACATCATTTCTAAACTGATAACCTGTTTCATAAGCTGTCGTGCTGTCTATCATCCTTGTATCCAAACGCCATCTGAAATATGAAAGATCGGATGTTGTAGTAAAAATATTATTAACAGAGTCATATGAAGAAGTAGAAGCTAAGTTAAGAGATTCAATGGTTGCCTGATCGACTGTTCCTTCAGATCCTAATACATATGGAGCTGTTGTCTCTATGGTGTTAAGGGGAGCAGTCAGAAAGAAATAATATTTATTTTCGCTTACATAAATTTCATCTATAAAGGTTGAGTCTGTGTAGCTGATGCTTTGCACCGGGACAACATCTGAATACTGATATTCATATGTTACTTTATAAATCCTTATATCATAAAAATATGCAGGATTGTCTGCGTCAGATGTAATAGTAAATGCAGTTCCCGTGTACACGAGGTAATAGATGACGGTACCGTCATATGTGTAATACAGTCTTCCCGAAACGGCATCATACATCCATGACACGGATGTTGCAGACAGAGCTAATACTGCGTCTCCGGATCTTGATAAATATGAAGGGTATTTGGCATTTTGGAAAGATGGAGTGGAGGAAGTCGCATCAACGGTCCATTTATATCCTTCATTAGCGCCGCCATCCAGCAAAGTTGCAAGATCCCCTGAGCTTGCAGTGCCATTTGTAAATGCTGTCACATTCGCCGTGCTCAAAGTGTTTGTCCCGTTCATAGTGACAGCCTGATATACGGTCCCGGTATTTACCGCGATCATGTACTGGCCTTCCTGAACGATCGAACTGTCCGATGTGACCAGTTTTGCACCCTGGTAAGTATTGTAATCCGGTTCGGTATCATCCGGTATCAGTTTATATATATAAATGGTATATGAACCGGCTGCGAGGTTAAAACCTGTGGCACCTGCTAAATATGAGTACGAGAGATATCTGGATATTATCCCTAGAGTTCCTCCCAGTCCGGTATTTTGAGTATATGTCCAGTGATATTGCTGCGAAGACAACGCTAAAGACAGCTCCGAATAACCAAGATAATATGTTGCACTGAGTTTCTCACGAAAAGCGATAGACGCGCCTGATACATACGGAGCATTCCATACATATCTCTTGTAAGCCTGATATTCTGAGATCGTCCAGTTGTCGGGCATTGAAGATAAAGACAGGTCAGAGGAGAAACTCCCATCAACGACGAGTGCTCCGCCAACGCCTTCGGTCGTGCCTGCGCCTATCAGGTAATTGATACCGCCTGATTGTGCGACTATTATATAGTCATCATTCACAGTCAGATCATCAGTGGAATCCACCATTTCCAGATCGAATCCGTTTGATATCTGATATATCTCTATTGCGGTACTGTTTTCTGTTGAAAATGAAAATGCAAGCGTCTGAGGGTTAAAATTCAGATAGTATTTTACGGAAATATATCCTCCGCCGGATTGCTCTGTGATCGTATAAGTAAAGGTATTATTCAGAACGCTGCATCTGAATGCAGCTGCCTGTCCCGAATCTTCAGTCAGTGAAATATCGACAGAAGACGTCGTGTCTACTGAAAGAAATTTCGTTTTGAAACGTGTATTCTGGAAAGTTGGTGTGGAAGTATCCGAATCTGTCTGCCAGATACAGCTTGTGTAAATACCTTCCGTTCCCTCTGCGGCAGTGATATAGTCAGTGACATCCACTTTTTCGGTGTTATCAAAGATATAGTCGATAACTCCGTTCTCCGTAACATCAGCGACAATTTTTAACGCATAATACCTGTATATACCTTCAGTACTGCTATAGACCTTGGCTACAATTATATATTTGCCTTTATCAAGTATACTGCTTGATGCGGTAAGCGGGCTTATGCCTGTATATCTCGTTTCATTTGCTGATGCTCCTGTAGACACGAGGCTGCCGCCGCCTTGCTGCGTTTCGCTGTAACGGTATTCATCAGAACAGTAGAGGACAGACTGGGTCACATTAAAACCGGCTTCATTCAAAAGATACACATTGCCCCGGCCCTGCCAGATGGTGCTGACCGTATCGTTCTCCTGTGAAAGAACAAACCGGAAGATCCCCTGTGAGAAGCTGTTATCATTCACACCGCTCCATATGCCTTGTGAAGCTGCCACGCTTGTAAGAGGATACTCATACACGCCGGCTGTCTGTTCGGCAAGGTCATATATCGAATCAGCGAATAAGCATCCTGTCACCATTCCCATACCGGTCCCTGAAGTAAGAAGCTCCGAAAACAGCACGCCATTTATTATTGCCCTGTCATCAATGTAGCCGACGGTAGTAAATCTTGAATAGGCATTTACGTCAGCTCCGCCTATTTCGATGATGCCTTCACCGGCTATCGTTATATTCTCTGCCATTCCGTCTATATGTCCGGCAAAAAGCCCTATATGGCGTTCATCGGTCTGGTTCACGGTATCGGCAAAATTATGACCGGGTATGCCTGCCAGAATCGCATTCCAGATCGCATCCAGGGCAGCGCGTATCATTCCCGGCAGAGTCTCGGTACAGTCAATAGTGATATTGTACAGGATCACATCACGTATGTATCCACGATTGACGATGACATCCTCATTGACTGTTATATTACCATATTGATCAGTCGTGACTTCATATTCACGTCCTATCGTGCTGAAAAACCCGACATCGAGCTGATCATACGGAGGTTTGACAGTAGCATTCGCAACTATCTGAGGCACAGCAAGCAGAAGGCTGACAGGGACATAGTATGAACCGTCAGTAGTCGTTATACAGTCAGCAGCAAGAGCGGTATATGCAGAGTAATAGAAAGCAGGTACTTTTACATATGCGCCAGCTGATGCGGTACCGGAAGATAATGTGACGGCTGTACCGTTAATGTATACGATGCCTCCGTCAACGGTGATATCTACCAAACCGCCTCCGCTTAAGTATATATATTCCGATTCGCTTACAAGATATGCATACAGCATTCCTGAAAGGTCGTCAACGAAAGGATAATCATTATTTCCCACGGAAGTCTGAACGACACCGGTCATGTCCAATACCTGAGGAGTCTCCTGTTCCGTAAAGTCGAAGGCAAAATAAAACTTATCAACGTTTCCGTACACTTCCTTGGCAGTAAGTAGTTTCCCATCATTATTGAGGACGATAAGGTTATTCATTCTTACTTTTGTGTCCACTATAAAGGGATTTTCAGGCGTTATACCGTAGCCGTTTTCCGTCCCGCGGTAATCATCATCCAGGGCTCCGAAAGCATCCAGCCTTATTACTCCGTCGATCTGTATGAGCGCACTGTATTTTCCGTAATACTCATAATATGCGTATGCGCCGATAGCGACCGTCAGGACCGCCATTATTATGATGAATATAAGAAAACTGCGTTTTTTCTTCATAACAGATACTTCCTTTCGTCCACGATGCAGTAAAGCTTTTTAAAATCCACATATTCCGTCTTATACGGTATGCTTCTGAAATTACATGAAAAAGTATATATATTGCTTGTAGCGATCTGCACGACATTGACCGGTACTTCATTTTCCTCGATAGATTCCCTTATATGTGCCGCATCGCTTTGTATGCGAATGAACAATATCAGCCTGCACTGTGTATTGGTCGATGTTGTATTTGTATACTGTTCAGATCCCAGATCCAGCAAAGAAATGCTCAGCTGGTCTTCATCCATGAAATCCGGAGGTGTCTGCTCAGTTATGACCGGTGCCGGATCCGTATCCGGAAATAAACTGGTGTATGCTGCAGACTGTGCCTGAGTGACCGCAGCAGATGATAACGGATCAAGGTCCGCATCAGCTGCAATGGCATATGCGATATTCGTATAAAGGACCTTAGCGTTAGGACTGAATGTACTGTCTCCGTTGTCATGCATGCCGGATAACAATTCCATACGCAGATCCGCAGAAAGATAACCGTTTAAGAAGTTGCTGTCGGGATAAGTAAGTACAAGTATGTAATAGTTGGTAAAACTTACTGTCGGATAGAAAACTCCTCCCCATTCTACGAATGTCGTAGTGGTCCCGCCATTTGACACGACAGTATCCAAAGCATCATTGAGTCCTGCCTGTATGAACAGACTCTGGCCGCTCTTATATGAATAAAGATCAACACCTATCTCATAATTCACATCGGTATATATAGTGACATTCTGCGTGGTAGGGAAGTAGAACCATGCAACGCTTACGGTGACAAGAAGGGAAACCAGAAGCATTATACTTACCGCGCTCAATAATATGGCAAACCGGCTCCTATTCAGATTCCTCATTGGACCCCTCCCGTATACTGATAGATCGTACAGCCTGCTATAGTCAGCGAACAATCCATTTCTGTGTTCTGATCTGCGCCTGTGTCCATGTACCATATAGGCACGATGACAAGAAGATCGCATATACCGCTTGTTGTTGCAGGATATGACATTCCGTTTGGGATCGTGAATGTGAACTTGGCTGCCAACCCGTCTGTGATCGTATAGATACTGTCAACGCCTGCGTTATACAGGCCATTACTTACATCATAAAAACTGTTGCCTGATACATCATAAGGGTATAATTCATAATAGTAACCTGAACTTTCATCGCCAAGCTTCTCCAGTACTGCGATTATCAGAGTGTCAGCTTCGATCCTGCAATTGCCTGCAAAAGAAATAGCATCAGATCCGCTGCCGATCGCGGAAGCATCCATCCCCATCATTTCCAGCATGTATGTTTGTGATGCCGTTACATCAATATCGGTAACTATAAAGGTATAATACAGCAGATCACCGGGTATGAATCTTTCAGTGAATTCACCATTGATCACTTCAAACTGCAGATCAGCGTCAAACTCGCCGCCATTTTTAAAAGATGCTATATTATTCGCCTCTCCCTGCGTTATTGAGTATATGTGTGCAGCATTGAAATATGAAGTCCTGTCATCTTTGAACCATGCCTTCGATACCATGCTGAACCATAATATGCAGGATGAGACGAGTACAGTCAGTACGACGATCAGCGATATGCTTCTTTTAATAAGCTGTCTAGACATTATTTATCGACCTCATCATTATGCGTTTTCTCTTCACTTTGTTTTTGCAAAGCCATCTGCTCTTTGAAATGTTTTTCCTGGATCAATGAAACCATCCGTATTATCTGTATCATTATGATAATGATCAAAGGTATGATTATAAAGCCGAAAAAGCCTGCCTGGGTTCTCATAACATCCATATAGGCTCCAAGCCCGTAAAACTGGAAACGGCTGACAGCGATGACGCTGTCTTTTGAAACATAGAAAGACCCTTTGCCTTCTGTTCCCGAAACGGTATAGTATTCGTCCTCCACCTTCTCGACTATCCTTGCAGCATACTGCAGACCTTCATTGCTTTTAGTGGTTATGATCGCATGATCACCGATATCCGCCTGCTCAAATTCCAGATCTGACAGTAATGCGCTCCCTTTAAATATCTTTGGAGACAAATACGAGTCGCTTATGCTTACAAGTATATAGTTACCGAACCTCGGACATGCGTAATCCTTATCAAAAGAAAGCATAAGTACTGTAGTTGTTATAGCGGACAGTACAAACAGTATCGCAAAGATCATATATATGATTTTGAATAATTTCTTCTTCATTCCTTATCCTCCCAGCGAAGGATCTACCAGTGAAAACTTTATTCTAAAAGTAAATCCTCCCCCTGCCAAGATCCTTGTGGCAAAACTGTTTTCACCTTCAAACCACATCCTTATTATTATCACCTTTACACTGACATTGCCATCCTGTGCGCAAATAAGATTGAAAGGCAACGCTCCCGCACTGGATACCGTATAATTTCCCATAGGCACGGAAGGATCCGCAGATGCCTTGTTATGGGCATCAAGAGCCGGCAGAGCATTTCCTTCGGTATCTGAAGGAGTAAGAGCATACCTGTATATAACCGTTGTTTCCTGATCCATTTCATCAATGGTCGTTACAGATATCCTTGCGGCTTTATACAGCTGGTTCGAACTGAGACCTTCTATCGATACCTGGCTTATATAACAGTCCAGCGATGCGACATCATCATATACTTCTGTTGTAGTAGCGATGTAAATCATTTTTTCCATAGCGTATGCAGAATTGCCTGTCTCGACTATCGCATATACAGACTGGCTTGCTTCATCCAGGATCGCAGCACCGTCGCTGTCTACTTTTTTTGCATACCAGAAAGTCTTGCCGTCATTTGATGAAGCAGGGCTCAGTATTATGTCCTCATCAAGATCATACATATTTGCAAAACCCAATTCATCCAGATCCGCCATAGGGAAGGTCAGATCCTGTGAAAGCCGTTCGTCTAGAAGGCCTGTAACATAAATATTCAGAGGTACCGACGCAGACAATGTGACGCCGTTTGCATCCGCTGTTTTGTTTTGTGTGAACCATGCATCGGAAAACCACCAGTAGGAAACGACAGCTACAGCAGCAAGGCCTATTACAAGCTGTAAGACCGCTGAAAGTATCTTTTTTTTCAAGATCGTTTCCTCCTTTATAAAAAATTAAGGTAGCCTTTGCACACTTAATTGCAACTGGCTGCCTTTTCCTTTTATGGCCCTATAGTTTTGCGTCATACCCTTTCGGGCATTTTGCCTTTAATATAAGTACATGCTATCATAACAGTTTTTATTTGTAAACAGTATTTTATTATAAAATCATATATTTCAATGAAATATAAGAAATAAGTATGTATATGTATGTACCGGCAGGCACTGGAACGCACAGAAAGTCATGATATAATATTCAGATCCCGATATGATAAGCTCATACAAGGGTGCATATGGATTGGATCACCGGACTGCAAAGAGCTATATATTACATTGAAGATCACATTACTGATGAACTTGACTATGTATCGATCGCGCATATAGCATATTCATCCAGTTTTCATTTTCAACGCGTATTCAGTATCCTTTGCGGCTGTATGTTAGGTGAATATATCCGTAACAGAAGGCTGATGCTTGCAGGCGGAGAGCTTGCTTCATCGGACATCAAAGTGATCGATGTGGCGCCAAAATACGGTTATGAAAGCCCCGAAAGCTTCGGAAGTGTTCACCCGTTTCAACGGTATAAGACCTTCGCAAGCCAGGGTCAGCGGTTGTGATCTGAAAAGCTACTCCCGGCTCTTTGTAAAACTTATTTTAGGATATTAAAGCGGGAATCCTCGGTAATTCAATTGCCGATGTAGTTCACACAGAGGTAATATTATGGATTACAGAATCGAAAAGAAAGATGCTTTCAGGATCATCGCAAAAAAGAGGTTATTTTCATGCGACAGAGAGATAAGCAAAAAAGTGATCCCTGAGTTTTGGCAGAAGGGCCGTAAGGATGGAACGATCCCGGCTTTATGCAAGTACATTAAAAAGGGAAATGTGTTTGGTGATTCGGTCATAGGCGCATGCTTTGAGTGTGATGCAACAGACAGGGACTTCCCGTATACTATCGGAGCGGCATATGACGGAGGCGTTGTAGATAACGGCATGACTGTTCTGGCAGTGCCTGCGCATACATGAGCGATTTTCAAGTGCATAGGCGCGATGCCTAAGGCGTTCCAGGATCTGTGGCACCAGGTATACACTGATTTTTTCCCGGCTAAC
>Ga0172381_10003453_pt1 | contig 16733 bp, 16 predicted proteins | sample Leawel6488metaG_FD_119754 | JGI IMG/M metagenome (GOLD analysis project Ga0172381, IMG submission 119754) | Leachate microbial communities from a municipal landfill in Southern Ontario, Canada - Leachate well 64-88 metaG | ecosystem: Engineered > Solid waste > Landfill > Unclassified | place... | reverse complement strand
CGCGTGGGATTTGTGAATGACGTGCGTCAGACAGTCAGCCGGCTCACGGGCGTATTGCCGGCTGTTTCGTTCCTGCCGCAGGACTTAGAACTCTTCACCGGATCTCCCGCGCGGCGTCGGGATCTGCTCAATGATCTTCTGGTGCAGGTTTCGCCGGAGTTTGCCGCAAGTTTTGTGTCCTACCAGAAGTTGCTCAAGCAGCGGAATGCCCTGCTTCGCCGCATCCGCGAGGGGACCGGACGACCGCAGGATCTGGCCGTGTGGGAGGAGGGCCTTGCGCGGGAAGGTGCGGTGATCACGCTTGCGCATCTCGAGCTCCTCAAAGTGCTGCAGTGCACGCTCGAAGAGGAACTGCAGGCGCTCGGAGAGTCGTGGCAGGAGGTTGCGCTCACGTATGACCGTCATGGGCAGGCGACGACACGGGAGGGGATTCAAGAAGAGCTTCAACAGGATTTTCTTCACTTCCGCGAGCGGGATCTGCTCATCGGGTCCACGACCATCGGCCCGCACCGTCACGACTGGCGTATCGATGCGGATGGCCGCTCGCTTGCCACGTTCGCCTCGCGCGGGCAGCAACGCACGGCCGTGCTGGCACTCCTCTTTCTGCAGGTGTCGTACATGGAGGTCCGGCGCGGCGAAAAACCCCTGATCCTGCTCGACGATGTTTTTTCAGAGCTGGATCAAGCGCATCAGGAGCGGCTGATGACGTCTCTCAAAGGCCATCAGGTGTTCCTCACGACGACGCACGCTGTACCCGGTATTTCTTCCGCCACGGTGTGGGAGGTGGGGGGAGGGAAGGTGAAGCAGGGATTCGGACTTGGGACTTCGGACAGAGGAAAGAAAAAAATTCCTCATGCGTGATCATTCCCGAAGTCCGAGGTCCGAAGTCCGAGTTCCGCTCTGCAGTGCCCCGAACACCGCCAGCGCCAGCGCATCCGCCGCGTCATCGGGCTTGGGGATTTCTTTGAGGTTTAAGATGCGGCAGATCATGTCCTGCACCTGTCGCTTGTCGGCGCGTCCGTCGCCCGTGATGCACGATTTGAGGGTGAGGGGATTGGGTTCCAGACATGCGATGCCCTGCTCGGCGAGGGTGAGCAGGATCACGCCGCGCACCTGTGCCACGTCGAAGGCGGTTTTGACGTTCGTCGAGAAGAAGAGCCGCTCCACCACGGCCAGATCGGGCTTGTGTTGCTGCAGGTATTTTAGAAGATCACTGCGGATTTCTTCCAGCCGGTCCGCGAGCGGAAGTCCCGCAGGAGTGGAGATAATCAGCCACTCCCGTGCGGTCGGTTCACGACGCTCATTGGTTTCGATCAGCCCAAGCCCGGTGGTCGCCAGACCCGGATCTATTCCCAGTACAATCATGGGATGAGGGTGCAAGGTTTGCGGATCCTCCGCAAGGTCTTCACGTTGAAGAAAACGGTGTTTTCTGCTATTCTAAGAGGAAACAGAAAGAAACAATTTCATGACACATCCACCCCTCAAACACCGGCATTTCGTGGCTTTTCCTCTCTTCATCGCGTTGCTGGGAATTTCATTGTTCCCGATGACACGTTCCTCCTCTTCGCTCACGGCTTCCGTGTCTAAGCAGCAGGAAGTGATGCAGCTCGCCGACGGAGCGCAGGTTCTCTTGGGTGAGGACAGCGTGCTCGATACGGTGGCGATGCCGTTGCTGCGTCGCGGGAGCGCTCTGGTGCGTTCCGAGAGCATTGTTCAGATCCGTACGGCATCGTGTGACCTGCTGGCGCTTGCCGGTGCGTTTCATGTCATCACGGGAGATTCATCGACGACTGTTTCTGCGATCACCGCTCCGGTTCTCGTTTCGGTGTCTGGCCGCAGAGTGATTGTTCCGACTGGGAGGCAGCTGCGCATTGCCGGGCCGCTCACCGGCCTTGAGGCGGGATTCGCCGCATGGCACGCTGCACGCATCGATGCACCGCTCCCGGAGCACTTTATCCGCGAGCAGCTCCTTGCCCTGCAGCAGTTTCCGGCCATCGAAGACGTTCTGCCTGCCGCACAGTCTCTGTTTCCTTCTGAGAACCCCGTTTCCGCTCTGGAACTTCCATCCGCGCAGGAGCGCACAAGAGAAGCGTGGCGCCTTGAAGTGCTGGGAAGCCTTCGGTGGTCTATTGAACAGCAGGATGAAGATAGTGCCGGCAGGATGCTCGACCGTCCGGCGTATCGACCGGCACTCGCCGATGCGCGCAGTCTTTCGACACTCGTCGCGCTGGCCGGGCGTGTGGCGGACACGGCGACGGGACTCAAACCGAAACTCCTTTCTCTTCTCGCCGATCGCCACGATCTGTGGCTGCTGGCGGCTCTCCATCCCTCTTTTCATACCGGAGCGTGGACGGCGGGTGTGCCGGCACTTACAGAGGAAGAGCGTGCGCTCATCGCCTTTGGCTTGCCTGCTTCCGATCGTTCTGCACAGGGATTCTCGCCGGTGGTGACGCGCTGGTGGGAGCAGTCGGTGCTCGCGTTCATTGCGGGGCAGAAGGATCCTGCTCTGCTCGTTGAGCCGCTCCTGCAGGCGTTACTCCCCGTGGTGGTGCAGGATGCGCAGGACGGGTACCCCGAACGCGCGCAGACGCTTGCCCGCGCACTCACGCACTTTGCAGAACAGGTTTCCACCCTTTCACCGGAGCTCAAGACGGCCCTTGCGAAGGCGCAGAAGCTCACCGCATCAGATGTGGAGCTCTTCGCCTCTTCTGCTTCGTCGGCATCTTCTGCATCCTCGGCATCCTCTGCCTCGTCGGTCTCCTCCGTTGCGTCTATGGATCCGAACGAGCGCGTCTCCATCGTCACGTCCGCCTTGGAACGTGCCGGTGCGCTCTTCTCACTGCAAACCAAAATCGAGCCCAAAGAAGACGGCCTGAGCGTCACCGTGCGCGACATCCTGTTCTCCTCATCCACAGGTGATCTGACGTACATGTTTGATGTGGATGTCCGGTCTCTTCAGGTTTCTTCCATTGTGCAAAGTGGCAAACTGCTTCCGTATCCCATGCAGATGGATGCGTTTCTGCAGTGGGTGCGACAATAATCTGTACCATGGCTGATTCTTCCAAAGAAAACGACGGCCTGGAAATGTCTCTTTCAGAAAATGAAGGTACCGATGATCGGCCAAACATTCTTCCATTGCGAAGCGATGTCGACGGCACCCGGGCGTCTGTGATTTCTGTACTGTCACTTCAATCACCCGATCGGGCCACTGAGCTGAAGAAACGCAGAGAGAAAAAAGAACTCAGCCCACATGATTTCGATCTTAATCGTCTCTGGTGGTTGAATGGAGGAGATGATAGGGATGCGGAAGAGACTCCTCTGACGCGTGCGGAACTCGGTAATCAGGCGGTTGTGCTGACAGAGAAGGAGTGTGGAATGCTGGGCCGTCTCAGTTTCATCGATTGCCACGGCAGACGGCACGATCTGGATCTGAGGGCGGTTGTGCAGGAGAGGAAAACGATCATTCTGTTTCCTGAAGATCTGGGTAATGAAGAGGGAAAGCCCTCGCTCCGTGTCGTCGATTAGAGACGTGAGGAAGTCATGCTTCATTTCTCTTCACTATTCAGCCCGCTCTCTCAGTTCTTCTTCACGGCTTTCGCGTACTGATCGTTGGTGAAAATGAGGAAGATCGCCGGGAAGATTCCCATGGAGTTCACGACGAGCAGCGCGATGAACCACCACTTCTTGCTCATGCGCGCGGCACGCCACAGCGCCCAGCCCTTGAGGACCAGATCGACGATGCCCAGCACGAGAAGCAGGCCCAGCGCGCCGTTGAGTCCGTAGGCCTGTGCCATGAAGTCTCTGTTCTGCCACATGATATTGAGATTGTTCATCATGCGGACAGTATAGCTAAAATGGAAAGGGAAAGTGGCAAACCTTCCGATGAGTTTTCTGTAGTGAACCATGAAGAGCCTGTCTTTGTTCCTTGGCTTGCTGACTGTCAATCTTCGTATCGCTAGGTTTCGCCGACAGGTAGCGAAGTCAGCAAATGAAACGCTCACTGCTACAATGGATATTCATGATTACGAATGACTTCGCGGGTTGGTTCATCGTTCTCTGCTGGACGGCGATGATTCTCTATTGGATCACCACTGCACTTTCTGTGAAACGGACAGTAGAAAGACACAGTTGGATGTGGCAACGCGTGATCGTGTATTCGGCGATTGCCGCCCTTTTTGTTCTTTATTGGAACGGATATGCGGGACCGATTCTCTGGACACGCACACTGGCGATCGGCATCACCGCCGATATCACCACGTTGTTTGGCCTCCTCATACAGCTTTGGGCACGAACGAGTCTCGGAAGGAATTGGAGTGCCGACGTGACGTTCAAAGAAAAGCATGAACTCATCGATCGCGGCCCCTATCGTTTCATCCGTCATCCTATCTACAGTGGTCTTCTGTTACTCATCCTTGGAACGGCACTTTGGCATGGTCATGTGGATGGCTTCATCATCCTCATCCTCATCAGCGTGGGTGTGTATGTCAGAGCGAGACAGGAAGAACGTCTTCTCGCAAAGCATTTTCCCGAATCCTATCCCCCATACAAAAAACGAACGACAATGTTCATTCCTTTCATTGTGTGATGGTGGGCGACCGCCCATTAGGTACTTCCTGTTCTCAATACCCATCCAGATTACCAAAGAGGCGGTTCCTTTGCCATGCGGGTCCTTTATGAGGCGGACGCAGGTCGTCCGGATCAGGGAGATGAAGATGCGGAGCGAAGCCAACACTCCGACTCTCGCCGCAATAGAGGGACCCAAGGGGTAGAACTCAGAGGCCTATGTGCTAGGCTGAGCGCGTGCGTATCAGCAAGATCACCATCCACAACTTCCGGTCTCTACGTGAGGCAGAGTTCGTTCCGACTGCCTTCAATGTCTTCGTCGGCCAGAACAACCACGGCAAGACCAACTTCTTCGAGGCGATGGACTGGTTCTATGCTGCCAAGGGAGATCCGAATGAACTCAGCTTCAAGAAGAAGGGCGGTGAGGTGCGAGTGGAGGTTGAATTCACAGGCGTGCAGGAGGGCATTACCAGAATGAAGAACGAGAAGAATAAGACGGTCATTCAGAAGTTTGTCGGGGACTCAGACACGATCCGCATCCTCCGTACCTCCTTGGATATCAAGAAGCGCCAGCTGTTCGAGCCTGACACTGGCAAGTGGGTGGAGCCAGGGACCGGCTTTGATGCTGCTCTCAACGACCTGTTGCCGAAGTTCGAATACGTGCATACCAAGCTCAGCCTCGAAGACTTCACCAAGTACGGCAAGAAGACACCCATTGGCATGATGCTCGCGGGGGTCCTCGGCGTGATTCTCACGGAGAGCAAGAAATACCAGGACTTCAAGGAGCGCTTCGAGGAACTCTTCGGCGCTGACGATTCGGAGGTGAAGGTGAAGCTCGATACGCTGAGCGGCCAGGTGAAGGTCTATCTGCAGAAGCAGTTTCCAGACTGTACCGAGGTGGAGTTCGTTGTTACGCAGCCCGAGTTCGATGATCTGCTGAAGAACTTCGAGACTTCCATCGATGATGGCGTTTTCACCGATGCGTGTGAGAAGGGAGACGGGATGCAGAGGGCACTCATGTTGGCGATCGTGCAGACCTACTCCGATTTCCGGAAGGAGAACGAGGAGGTGGGGAAGTCCTTCCTGTTCTTCATCGACGAGGGGGAACTGCATCTGCACCCGACGGCGCAGCGCAAGCTCAAGAACGCTCTGTTGGATATCGCAGGGCAAGGAGACCAGGTGTTTCTCAACACGCACTCATCCGTTCTCGTTGTGGACGACCATGACGGGCAGACCATTTTCCGAGTCGAGAAGACGGATGGAGAGACTCGCGTGGTACCCGTGGGTCCTGCTGAGAAGGCGAATATCGTCTACGAGCTTCTCGGTGGCAGTCCTTCCGATCTGCTTCTGCCGCAGAACTTCTTAATCGTTGAGGGGAGGTCGGAGATGGAGTTCCTCTCGCGTGTCCTACCGCGCTTCTACTCTGAAAAGCCGCGTATCCAGATCGTCTATGCCCATGGAGACATCATCCAGATCGAACGGTCGATGTACGCAATCAGCCAGGTGATCGTTCCTCTGCATGGCAGCCCCGTATACAAGGATCGCCTCGTGGTCATGTGCGATCAGGCCGTGGAAGAGAAACAGAAGAAGGCTCTGGAGACATTCAGGAGTGCGTACAAGGACGTGGCCAAAGATCGCCTCTTCGTTCTTTCTTCCGGCAGCATCGAAGAATTGTACCCTGAGCCATGGAAGAAGACGGCCGCGCAGGTGAAGGAACTCGGGAAGGCAGACGGTGCGAAGATTGCGCTGGCCCGGAATGTTGGTGACGGCATCTCGCAAGAGCAATTCGAGAAGGAGATGGCAGGTGTCTTCGCAGCCCTTAGTACATGCTGGAGTAAGGCTTATTGATATGTGCAAGGGGACCCGACCCTCGCTATGCTTTCGCCATGAGTACCATCTCCCACGAACGCATTGGCGAGTACATGAAACAGGCCCTGATTACTCTCAAGGAGCACGGCGGGTCCTTGCCGTCGAAGGAAGTGATGAGTCGCTTGAGTGAGCGGCTCAAGCTCAACGAGCACGAACTCGCACGATACGAGAAGAGCGGCTACGTGCGGTGGGAATCCGTCCTGCACTTCTACTCGATCAATCTGAAGAAGGCTGGCTGGCTCAGAAAGCAGAAAGGCTACTGGATCATCACGTCGGAGGGAGAGGAAGCTGCCAAGCTCTCGCCCGGCGATCTCTTCACAAAGGCCAAGGTCGCATATGACGAATGGAGGAAGGCACATCCAAAGGAACAGGAGCCCGAGGAGACAGAGGAACCCACAGAGAGCACGACGCATTCCATCACACTGGAGCAATCCGAGTCGAACGCTACGGCGGGTATTGAGGAGTACGTCCGCAATCTCAATCCCTACGACTTCCAGGACCTCGTGGCTGCTCTCCTGCGTGCCATGGGTTTCCACATTCCCTTCGTAGCTCCGAAGGGCAAGGATGGAGGCGTGGACATCGTGGCCTACAAGGACCCGCTCGGAGCCGCGCCTCCGCGTATCAAGGTGCAGGTGAAACACCGACAGGAGAAGTGCGGCCCGCAGACTGTACGTGAGCTTCTCGGCGTGATCCGCAAGGAAGGCGAGGTAGGTCTGATCGTTTCCTCCGGCGGTTTTACCACTGACGCGCTTGTGGAGATTCAGAAGTCTCCGGTCCACATCGAGGCCATCGACCTCAGTAACCTGATCTCGCTCTGGCAGAAGTACTACGAGAAGATCGACGAGGAGGCGAAGCATCTCCTGCCGCTGCGCTCCATCGCGTTCCTCGATGATGAGGAATAAGAGGCGGAACTGGTCCCCGTCGTGCTATCTTCAGTGTCCATGCCAAGCAAGCGATTCGATCCGGCCAAGCTATCGACTGAGAACATACGGAAGAATCTCATTCGGGCCGCATTATTCCTCGCGGCCTACGAGCTGCTGCAATTCAGCATCACCGATGGCGTGAAGGGCTTTCTGTGCTACAAGAATGATCGCAAGGAATGGGATGAGCAGTACCGAAAGATGTGTGCCGAAAGGAGCTTCACGCACAAGAAGTATCTGAGTGATTTTTACAGGTGCTGTTACTGGCTGATCGATCACGGTGCCCTGTCTGAAGGTGATCTCCCCAGCCTCGATGAGATTCATCAGCACAGGAAAGACATTGCTCACAGACTCCCGCACTTCTTGGTTGATACCTCATACGAGGTGCGTCCTGCCCTGCTGATGGCGGCGAGGGAGTATATCCGCAGGATCGACGTTTGGTTTGCCAAGAATGATGTCCTCATCGACATCAACACCGGCGACATCGTCGAAATGCCCGAGAAAGAGGAGGAGATCAGATCGGGGAAGATGGCATTCTTCGACCTCATGCTGCAAGCGGTCTTGGATGAACTATAAGAACTGATGGGGCAATGAGCAATTTGGTTGAGATTGTTAGAGGTGGAGTGGTCATCTTCGGATACAAGGAAACCTAAGGTATTCGACCTCCGAAGGACCTCAGAAAACCTCAGGTGAACCTGCGTTTACCTACGGTGTACGACGTGGTGGCACCTGTAACGTTTGAGGTATGGAGCGTGAATCACATAATCGGATTGATGTTGCAGTCGGGAGAAATGTGTAGAATAGCCACGTACCCATCGTTGCTGCGCGGGTCCTCCGTGCATCAACACCTACTACCAGAGCAGAAAGGGGCATCTTGCCTCGGTCATCGCTCTGGTACGGTAGGGAAACCTCCGTAGCAACGATGGGTACACCGAGCCGGGTGCCCCTTCTTGTTGTTCATGCATCGTCACGGCCTCATCTCTCATATTTCCCCCCTTCACAATGTTGCTCATCGCTACCGCCCTGACCGCCATGCTTCCACTGGGATATGGCCTGAATCTCAGTCAGCCGGATTATTTCCGGCTGAGGATCTGGGAGACTTCACGACCAAGGGAATCAGTGGATACGATTTATGAACGCCAGAAGTTGAGAGAAACCCTGCAGGACATCAACAGTAATCTCCAGAATCTGCAGCGAACATGGATCCCTCCTCGGTCCACTGACATCTCGGGGTCCACACAGATCTTGACTCTTCGGTGCCAGAAAGAGGTCGAAGAGTATGACCGGTATGTGAAGCTGGGATTTGAAAGCAGCTCCGTGTTCATGACTGCTCTCAACAATCCGGAGATCACCGATTACAACGCGAAGATGAAGCTCGCCCGGAAGGCACAGGCGCTGGTGGAGCAGGAAAGGCAGAACATTCTTGCCACCATCAGAGCGGGAACGCTCTGTAGTAAGACGCTGTCGAGCAGTTCCTCCAGCAGTCGATCATCACGAAGCAGCTCTTCATGCAGTATCGGCTTTCTCAATCGTATTCGTTGCCGCCGATGACACGTCCTGCGCTGTATTTGGCAAAGCCCGTCCTCTCACTTCAGCCATGAGATTCTTCCGAAGGAGAATCACTGAGTCGATGGCGGCGGCAACCGCCGCGCAGACGACATTCGTGACGGTCGAAAAGCACTGGCCTGCTCTCAAGCGGACCTTGCAGGAAAGATTCAAAGACCTGCCCGCCTTTCAAACGCCGTCCATGGCCGCGCTGGATCTAGTCGTGGCAGTGATCGCTCTCGATCTGCAGGCCTTGCCGAATGTATTCCCGAAGGACCAAGCCAACCGTCTCCGCCGTTACGTCCTTTCGTTCCTAGAGATCCACGAGGAGTACGGTACGTACGTCCGGGAGGAGATCGCGTTGTACGAGGAAGCGTTCAGGAAACATCTGAGCGACGGACACGTCACCGGAGATCCAATATCCGCGATCCCGGTAAGGCTGCTGAACAGGTGGTTTGGCGGGGGCGAGGGACTTCAATCGGGCGGTGTGAGGATCGTAGACCCACTGCTATTGGCCACAGTGACTGAGTGGCTCTTTCGGCTCACGGGGACGTGGAAGGAGATACAGAGGGATTACAGGATCGTTGCTTCCTGATATGAGGTTCATTCATGTGCCAGAGGACGATCTTCTTCAGTGGGCTGGACATGCCCTAGAAAGCGGGTTCCCACAACATGCCCTCTCCATGCTTCAGTATTTGCCCTCAGATCGTTTGGAGGACCCTGAGGCTGCCTTACCTCCTTGGGTCGGCTTACGAATCTCTGGGGCACCTCCAGGAGGCTTTGGAGGCCTTCTCACAAAGCAGGTATATCATGGGTAGGAATGCACGCCTACATGTGCAGTCACAGTGGAGAGTCGGGCTCCTACGCCAGAAAGCTCATATGGATAAGCAGAGTGAGCAATCGGAGGTACCAATTTTTGGATGAGGTGAATGAGTGGAGTGCGTTGGGTGCGTAGTAGAACATCATTCTGGCCTTTACATTGGGGCACTCACTGCTAGACTGACGGTAACATCACTGGTTGATTCGGACTCGGACTTTAGGCGCTTCCACCCGCACATAGCGGGTCCCTAAGGTCTTATGTCCGTATGTAAGCAAGACACAGGCTTATCTACCGCTTCTCAGCGTTTGGAGATGAAGGGATCGCCCTCAACGCTGGAGATCTCTGTGCGATATCCGAAAGAGAATCCTGCACAGGCACTGGATGACATCGCCCGTGCACTTGGCTACCTGGGAATATTCGAGGGAATCGATATGCCTACCTAGCTTTGATATGGAATATTTTGAGGGTAGAATATAAGCATGGTCCTCAAGGGCAACGAACAGGAAAAGCGTAGGGTGGCTATTTACGTCCGTGTCTCCACAACCGAGCAGAAGATCGATGGCTACGGTCAGGAAGCACAGACGAAGCGTCTCAAGGACTTTGTCCAAGCGAACGCAGCGTTCAACTGGGAAACGAAGCCAGCATGGTTCTATAGCGATGTTCACACTGGTAGTGACATCAACCGTGAAGGGCTCAATGCTCTGCGTGAGGGAGTACGTGCCAAGAAGTTCGACGCGGTATTGGTATGGAAGATCGACCGGCTCTCGCGAAGTCTCAAGCACCTGATCACCCTGTTCGAGGAAATGGAAAAGCATGGAGTCAGTTTCATCTCCGTGCAGGAGAACATCGATTTCCGTGGTCCCATCGGCAGGCTCATCTTCCAGATCTTCGGTGCAATCGCGCAGTTCGAACGAGAGCTTATCAAGGGCAGGACGCAGATGGGGAGGATTGCCTCCGCAGAGCTCGGAAACTACACGGGAACGAGCATCCCATACGGTTATCGTGATGTGCGAAGAAAGAGCGGCAAGGGTAAGCAGATCGAGATAATCCCAGAACAGCGGAAATGGGTACAGCAGATATTCGAGTGGTACGTCTACGAGGGATTCGGCTATGGGCAGGTCGCAACGAAGCTCAATGAAGCGCGTGTACAGAAGGACAATCATCTTCGAACCAAGCGGGCAGGTACGAAATGGACAGGGGTGATGGTGAAGACGATTCTTACGAATACGGTTTATCGTGGAGAGCACCTTGCCAATTACAAAGACGAAAGCGGACAAATGCTCCCTGCGGACAAATGGACTATTGTGAGCGTCCCTGCCTGTATCTCTGAGTTCATGTTCCTGCAAGCTCAGCGTGTTCGTGAAGGGAAGATAGGAAGGGGTCCTGGTTCTGACTATCTACTCTCAGGAAAGCTGGTCGATATGACACTCGATCATCCTAGGAAGTTCTCTGGCGCAAAACGCCACAAAGGAGGGTTCAGCTATCGGCGGAAGCAGGATACCAAGTCAGGTATCCCGGTGTTCGAAGTACCGGGAAAGCAGATCGAGGACTATGTCTGGTTGAAGATTCTTGAAGCACTACAGAACCCCGAAGAGTTCATCCGCCGTTACCTGAGTATGAAATATGGAGATCCCACCGAACGAGAGCGACAGGAGGTGAAGCTGGGATCTCTACGAGCGAGGCTTATCACGGAGAAGATGGCGATTGCACGCATCGAGGCAGCCTACGAAGAAGGCCAATACTCTGAGGTGAAGATGTCAGCCAAGAGTGCTGAGCGTGCAACAGAGATCGGCAAGATCGAAACCGAAATTCAGCAGTCGGAGGATCAGCTGCTACTGCTTACGTCCGTCGACGTGGAAGTGAAGAAGCTCCGGGATGCAGCGGAGCAGGTCCGCTACCGGCTGAACAAACTGGACCCGCGCCAGAAGAAGATTCTCTGCAATCTCTTCGTGGATCGGGTGGAGATGTACCGCACTCCTATGAAGGGAAGCGGGAAGCGCCAACGGTGGAGAATCACCGCTACCGTCGTCTTCAGGTTCAACCCCGAGAAGCTCAACGAAGCTCAGCGAGAGGGTAGAACCACCTCACAGCTTTCCAAAGCCACGGAGAGCCAACCTCGTTCGGAGAATGATGTGATTGGTGGGCGATAGTGGACTTGAACCACTGACCTCGACATTATCAGTGTCGCGCTCTAACCAGCTGAGCTAATCGCCCATGATGTGAAGGAAAGATTGATCAGTGTCGCGCTCCCCGCCCGACCGAACGATGTTCGGTCGTTCGGGCGGGTAACCAGCTGAGCCCCGCCCGATCCGTACCGGATCGGTACGGGCGGGTAATCGCCCGTAAAACAGAGAGAGGGTACGGATTTGCCTGAGATTGGTCAACGAAAGAGTGCGGATTGACACCGAGGAGGCTTCGCTTTACGGTTCTTTCCTTTTTTCCAACCATTTCATGCGCGAAGGTATGCCTTTCTCTCGAAGACCCGATGATCAGGATCTTCTCCGTTCCTGGGGATTTAGGCAGAATGAAATGAAGAAGGGGCTTGCTCTTCTCCATGATCCGAAGGCCAGGGAACTTTTGGGTATTGAGGCCGGAACAACGGCGTTGGATGTGAAGTTCCTCCATGAAAATTTGCAGGGTGATCCTCTTCTCGGGAACGTGGGATGGGTGAGCCCGGATGGACGGGTGCAGGGGACGGGTGAGCAGTTTCAGGAACCGGATTTCGATGGGGCGGATCTTCTCGTTGCCGGAGGCATTGCCAATGGGGCGAATGCGCTTGCGCGGATTCTCGCAAACGAATCTGCCGGAGAGCAGGAGCAGCCGGAAGTGGGCGCAGCAATCGCTCAAACGAGTGCTGAGACGCGTCGTGCGGTGTGGGGGGTGATGGCGCGGGTGGGGGATGATGAAGCCGGGGACCGGTACCGCTCGATGCTGCATCCGGACCTCGATCAGAGTCTCATTGACGTGATTCCGGGCGGCAAGAGCGGGCTCTCGCATGTGCGTCTGCAGGGTGAGACAAATGATGGAATCGAGAAGGGGACCTACGCCATCCGCTTCCGGCCGGGTGAGAGCGGTCAGTGGATACCGGCCAAAGAGGAATTGGTGCGGATCGCCGCCCATCGGCCGTTCAACGTCAACATTTCGTATCCCGGATTGTTTCCCTATGGGATGGACTGCGATGACGGGGCCACGCTCGCTCAGTTTGTGCACCGACTACAGACGTTCTGCCCCATGGTCAGCATGGACATGCACGGTCCCACACAGATACAGCATGTCGAGTCGGCCCTCTCGCACATTGATGTGTTCAATGCGAATGAACGCGATGCCGCGCGTCTCTTCCTCGGTCGGGATGTAAGGGATATTCCGCCAGACCAGAGGGATATTGCTCTTGAGCTCATCGGGGGACGAATGCAGGCATACATGTTCACGCAGGGACGGCCCCGACTCTTTACGGTCACGCATCGCGACGGCTGCCATGTGGTCTTCCAATCCGCGGTGGGCGAAATCTGCTCCAAAAACTGTCTCTCTCCCTATGCTCAGATTCCTGCCAAGGATACGACGGGGGCCGGAGATGTGCGGTTCGCAACCTCGCGCCTCTATCTGGCGCGGGAGATGGGGCGGGAGTGGAAGGACGGATCAGTGACTTTTGGGGATGTGTGCCGTGCGGTCAATATCGGCCAGCTTTCGACGACGCTCCATCTGCAGGGGGAGGGAGGCAAGGCGTACGAGGGGGTCACGGTGGCAAAAATGGAGTCCGTGGTGCGTTCAGGCCGACAGTTTGAGACGCTCGAACAACTGCAGGATGCCCTGATGGTTGCCTGAGGAGGCAATTCTTCCTATCGGTACATATCCGTCACACTCTCTCCCTTTTCGATATGCCGGATGACCTCGGAGAGCAGGGGAGCGATGGGCAGGATCTTCAGGCCGCGGAAGGCCGTGTGTTTGACGGGGAGGCTGTCACTGACGACGACCTCTTTGAATTCCGCCTTCCCGAAGTTCTCGATGGCCTTACCCGAAAAGATGCCATGGGTGGCGGCGGCGAAGACATCGGGCAGCGCCTTGCGCTTGAGGAGCGCCTGCTTGGCCTTGAGCAGACTGCCGCCTGTATCGATCATATCGTCAAACAGGATGCAGTGGCGCCCTTCGATATCTCCCACAACCTCGATGATCTCCGCTTCGTGATGGGCGGGACGGCTCTTGTGCATGATGGCGAGATCGGCACCCAGCATGTCCGAGAACTTTTTGGCGCGCTTGGCACCGCCGGCATCCGGTGAGACGACCACGGGATCTTTCAATTTCTTGCTTTTGAAGTACGCGGCGAAGAGGGGACGGGCGTCGAGCGCATCCACGGGAATGCCGAAGAATCCCTGAATCTGGTCGGAGTGCAGGTCCAAGGTGATCACGTGGTCTGCCCCCGATTTCTCCAGCAGGTGCGCGATCAGCTTGGCCGAAATGGGCTCCCGCGGGGCGGCCACGCGGTCCTGCCGTGCGTAGGCGAAGTGCGGCATCACCACGTGCACGGTCCTGGCGAAACTCAATTTGGCCGCCTGACACATGAGAAAGAGCTCGATCAGACACTCGTCGGGCGTGAGGGTGGAGGTCTGCAGGATGTACACGTCTCTTCCGCGTACGGATTCGAGATACCGCACGTAGCGCTCGCCGCAGCTGAAGGCCTTGAGCTCGACTTTACCGAGTGGAACCTGAAGTTCTTTGGCGAGCGAGGTGGCGAGTGAGGGGTGGGAGGATCCCGCGAAGAGGTGCATCGTGTAGAATAGTAGCACAATCTTTTTTGTATGATGATTCTTCTTCGTTTTGATCGTCGCCCCTCATCCTTCGACTTCGCCACGGTCGGTCTCGACCGACGTGGCTTCGCTCAGGGCGAGCCCTACCCTCTCCCGTGGGGAGAGGAGAGTCGGAAAAAGGCATCGATGTTGTCCGCTATTCTCAGCCGTTGAATGTCATTAATTCTTTTACTCATTTATTGATGCATGTTCGTCTCTCCACCTGTCTCGGCATGCCGGTCAAAGCGGAAGATACCGAGGAGGTGATCGGCACCGTGAGCGGGATACTGCTGCATCCCGACCGTGGAACGGTGGAAGGATTCTTCGTGCGGGTTCCCGGGTTGTTTGCGTCCTCCTCTCTTTTTCTCTCATCATTCGATATTGCCCATTTCGGGCGTTTCATACTGGTTCGCGACCATGAGCGCGTCGCACCTGCCACGGATTTCATCCGCGTGCAGCCGCTCCTTAAAGATCCGCGGACTATTCTCGGGCAGCGCATACGCACAGAGTCGGGGGTCGAGTTGGGTCGCTGCCGTGATATCCAGTTCGAAACCGGTTCCATGCGGTTTGTGTGGCTCTTTGCGAAGCGGTGGTTCAAGTGGCGCGATCCGATCGCGGTACGCGACATTGTCGAAGTGCGCTCCGATGCCATTATCGTGCGCGACCCGCCGGCCATTGCGAAAGAGAGACTCATGAAAGCGGAGACGCAGCCGCCATTGGTGCCGCTTCTGCCGGAGATGCCGGAGCAAGCGTGAAGAATGACAACTTTCTGCGAAGGTGGGTAAAAAAAGACCGCCTCGTGGTGAGACGGCCTTTGGTAAAGATGCTGAAACGAAACAACTAGGAGATACCGGCCCATCCGATGACGAAGGTCACGATGGCGCGTGCCACAAGGATGATGACGAGACCGATGACGACGTACATGATCTGCTTCTTGGCCTTGTCCTTCTCGCTCTCTTCACCCTGCGAGATGATGTAGCGGATACCTGCGACGATGATCATCACCACGGCGATGAGCGTCATGAAGTCGAGGACTTTTTTAATGACAGTGACAATCGCTTCTTTAAGGTCACCGCCAAGATTTCCGCTGCCGACATCCGGCGGTGCAGTCAAATCTGCAAATGCCTGGACAGGTGTGCTGCACATCACGATGGCAGCGAGTTTCAGACCGAGAGAACGAAGTTGCGTCATGTGAAGGGGGAAAGAATTTATCCTATTGTTATACGTCTTGAGGGGCGTATGCAAGGTCTTCAAAATATCACAAATATATTCTGAATATTTGGCAAGCTGCTCTACCCACGCACCAGAGGGCAAATATTTTCATCGCTTCTCCGCAACATTCATGTCAGTGGTGAGGGCTCGGGGATTCACGCCTGTTCCCTGCCGATGAATCCGGTGGCCAAAACGAGCAGTGCGGGTCCCGCGAACCACAGATCCTGATAGGTGATCATGGTGGCCATGAGTTTGCTGCCCTGCACGATGGAGGCGATGGTCGATGTCTCCGCGATGGTCTTACTGAGGATCGGCACATCCGCGACGTAGGTGAGGATGGTCGAGAGCAGCAGGCCCGCCGTGGCGCATCCAAAGATTCCCGTGAGTATGAGATCGATGGTGCCTCCCGGTTCGCGCTTGAACTCGATCTCGAAGCCGCCGCGCACGGCGAGAAAGATCACGGCCGCCACGAAGAGCACGAGTTTGGTGGTCGAGAGCAGGGTGATATCCACCGTGATGCCGAGCATCGAGAACGTGGGATCATCGGTCGAAATGCGGGCGAGCAGATTGCCGATGCCCTGCACGGCGACGATGGCGATGTAGGAGGCGATGATGATTTTGACCGATTCGTGCTTTCCGATAATGAAACTGTACGTGATCACGACAGCGAAGAACACGATGACGAACAGATCCCAGGAGAGGGTGACATCCATGGGGTGCATAGTACTCCAGCTATTTAGTAGAGAACAATTGTTGTGAGCGTCTCGGGGAGCTGTAAGCTGGTAGCTGTTAGCTTTTAGCTTGGTGCTGAGAGCGCATTCCTCCACTCCATCGCTTCATCATGAGACATGGTTTCCTTCTCATCGACAAACCTGTCGGACCCACGAGTCACGATGCCGTTGCGCAGGTGCGTGCGGTCCTGAAAGAGCCCAAGATCGGACATCTGGGGACACTCGATCCTGCGGCGGCGGGGTTGCTGGTGCTCGCCGTGGGGGCGAAGGCGCTCAAAGTGGTCGAACTCTT
>Ga0172381_10003452_pt1 | contig 16735 bp, 16 predicted proteins | sample Leawel6488metaG_FD_119754 | JGI IMG/M metagenome (GOLD analysis project Ga0172381, IMG submission 119754) | Leachate microbial communities from a municipal landfill in Southern Ontario, Canada - Leachate well 64-88 metaG | ecosystem: Engineered > Solid waste > Landfill > Unclassified | place... | reverse complement strand
TTGTTTGATGGCGGTAATACGACCGCCCGCCACGGCGTTTTTCTCGTAGACATCGACCGCATAGCCGGCTTTGCCGAGGAGGTTTGCGAGCGCCATGCCACCGTAGCCCGCCCCGATGATAATCGCTCGCGGCGCGCTCATACGCCTAGCCCCGCTTTTGCAAGTAGCGCAAGCTTGCGCCAGTTGGGGATCCGGGTGCGCGTGGCTTTGATCTCTTCGGCTGACATGCCTTTTAAGGTTCGCAGTAGTTCGTGGTAATAATAATAACTCGCGCGTACAGCCGATTGTGCAACTCGTGGCAGCTCGTTGATGGCGCGGTCGGCTTCGATGAAATCATGTTCAATATCCGCAACGATTGCCTGCTTGTCGGTGTCGTTGAATGTCTCATAGGTTACGCCAGGGAAATACACTCGGCCGAGTTCGTCGTAATCGGCCTTCATGTCGCGCAGGAAATTCACTTTTTGATACGCGGCACCGAGTTTTTGCGCCCCATCTTTGAGCGTCTCGTAGTGTTGCGCGTCGCCGCCAACGAAAATTTTGAGACACATCAGCCCCACGACTTCGGCTGAGCCGTAAATATATTGGCGATAACCCTCTTCATCGAAAGTAGTTGCCGTGAGGTCGGTTTTCATGCTCTCAAAAAAAGGCTCGATCAGTGTGCTATCGACGTCGAATTGTCGAGCTGTCAGAGCGAACGCATGGAGAATTGGGTTGGTGGAGTAGCTGCGGTCGATTGCCTGCATGACGGCATGCTGGAGGGCGTCGAGTTGCGCTCCCGCATCGTCGCCACGGTAGGTATCGACGATCTCATCGGCGATGCGCACCATGCCGTACACTGCGAATATGTGATGACGAATCGAGCGGTCGAACAACTGGCTACTAAGTGAAAACGACGTTGAATAGCGCTTTGTCAGTAGTTCGGCGAGTTCGTAGCTGGTTTTGGCATAGAGGTCCACTATTTTTTTCGTCCTTCCAGGCGGGTCACTAATCGCGTCAGCTCGGTTGTCCGCGCGTCGTCCGGCAGGTGGATGAGGTCGTTTTTTGCTGCGCTAAAGTACCGAGTAGCTAGTTCGACGGTTTTTTGTCGCGCCCCCGAGTCGATCATATCTTGTTTCATCGTCCGCAACTGCTCGTCGCTTGTCTGCATATTGCCAAACCACGCAAAACGCTCTTTTTGCTCCTGGTTCATTGCTTCGCGGTGGTATTGTGCGAGGATGGTTTGCTTGCCCTCTTGGAGGTCAACGACGGTTGATTTGCCCGTTTCCGACTCGTCGCCAAACACGCCGAGCAGGTCATCTTGAATCTGAAAGGCGATGCCGATATTGGTGGCAAAACGCTCGAGCGTGGCAAGCGTCGCTTCGTCGGTATCACTACAATACGCGCCCGATAGGAGCGGGCCGATGAAGCTGTAACTTGACGTCTTGTAGCGGTAGACGGTGAGCGGATCGAATGTGGCGGTAGTGATGAATCCCGCCTCGATGTCGAGCAGCTGACCGCCGATTACCTCGAAGATCGAGGTAGCGAGTTGGGTTGAAAGCTTCTGCTTGATTGCGTCGGGATAGCTGGAGGTATGAATGAGTTGATAGGCTTCCGAAACGAGCGCATCGCCAGCTAGTAGCGCCACGCTATTTGCGTAATGGAGTGCCCTTGCTTCGTCGGTATGTGCGCGATACGTATCAAGGTAAAAACCCGTCACATTGTTCGTCCCGTGGCGTGTCGTTGCCTGGTCGATAATGTCATCGTGCATGAGCATGGCGATGTGGATTATTTCTTGGGCGACCGCAATTGGTAGGACTCGTTCGTCGATCGCGCCATTTCCGACCATCGTGAGGTAGGGGCGAACCCGTTTACCGCCAGCATTGGCGACGTCGGCGATGTGTGACCAGAATGTGCCGTAGGAGCCGCTAATCGTCAGCGCTTCGTGTCGCCGCCGCTCAAAAAGCGCGGACATTTCAGCGTCGACTAGTTCGCGTGCTCGCTCGGGTGATAATGAATCTTCCATCTGATAGCCTGTCGCGTCCCTTAACGGTATTAAGGCTCAGTATAGCATGGGCGCGCCCTCGTTGATACGGGTAAATAAAGTGGCGAGAGGCGCTATAATGGGTTTTGTAAAGAGAGGAAGATTGAACGATCATGTCGAATCTACGCTCGATGTCCCGAGAGCAAGTCAGGCTATACTTTAAAATATATAAGCAGAGTTTCAGACCGCTCGTCCAACCGGCGAAGCGATTCCTCGAACGCTACGAGACTGCCGATCAAGCGACACAGGGAGCTGCCGCGCAAGCTGTAGGGCTGACATTAACGCGGGATGGTAGCGATGGTCTGGCGATAGCCGATGGCATGAAGCGAGCGGGGATAGGTATTGCGACGGCAATCCTAATCTTCGGGACGCTACTCATGCTTACTCCGACTATTGCTGCGAATGTCACGGGCACGCAGGCGATGACTGCGCATACGACAGCGACGGTTGTAGAACTAAACGTGCTGGCGTATAAGCGCTCTCGGCCGTATGTCTGTCGCGTGCAGGCAAAATATAGCGTCAACGGCACGGAGTACCAGCGGCCACCGAGCCCGGCCGGATGGAGTGATCGTTGTTCATTCAAGGTCGGACAGACTTTGGATATCCGTTACGATCCTCGTGCTCCGGGCGCATGGGATGCGGTCTCTTGGGAGTTGGGGATAATGGGGGTGATGGCTACGGTCGTCGGAGCGATCGCGGCTGTTCAGGGTGTAATTCTTCTGGTTGTGTTTGCGCGCCATATAGTGTTTGGTCTGCGACTACTGAAAGTCGGTCGTCAAAAAACGGTACACCTACCGAATGATGAAGCCGCTAAGGCTCGAGTTGATGAGATTCAGAAAGAATTCATGCTATTCCTGTTTGACGCGTGGGGGATAAAGAATGGTCCACCCCGCCCAGGGAACTCTGTCAATGGCGACTAGATGTAGTTTTGTCTTTGTCGAAGTGAATGGCGTGGAGGTAGAGAACACTGCCATTTTAGCATATTGACCAAATATCAACAATATGCTAAAATATACTTATGCGACTACTGTCGCTGTGATTTTTCGTACCTACACAAGGAGTTTCTTTGCCTTACGAAGGAGTGAGATGAGCATACTGGGCCAACTACTGAACAACCACGGCCTATCGTATACGCTTGTTGGCAAGGCTGCGGGGCTAAGTACCGCTACGGTAGTTCGAGCTGCGGATAAACGCATACGCGTCAGCGGAGCTACCGCAAAGGTGTTGGCTGAGCTTCTGGAGCTGCCTGCCGAAGCGCTCTTCGAAGAAGGGCGGATTAACTGGGATTCGCGGAGTGGCCGTCCGACGGGACCCGGCGGAAATAGTTCGCCAGATCCTGAGGCTCGCCGTATCGTCAAGGAGCGTCTGGCGGGCGTTTATCCTTCGGGCATGAGTCGGCTTGAACGGCTTTGTGCCGAGGCTGGCCTCAACATGGAGGAGCTTGCCAAGCGAGCTGGTGTTGGCCCTAATCTCGTTTATAGGGTCAACAGCAGTGAGCCGGTTCGCCGTGGTAGCCTGGAGAAGCTAGCGGCGGTCTTTGAGCAGTCGGTCGAAGAGGTGTTCGGCGTAGACGTTCCCACGTTAGGAGATGAACGGGCGATAGCCCGGTATAGTCTATCTCCGAAACCGATAACCGATCAGGGCCCCAGGACGATAGTGGAGGTGCTTCGCCGGAAAAGCGGCATGAGTATCGCGCAATTTGCCGCCGCGACCGGACTTAGGTCGCGACAGGTTGAAGCTATCGAGGCTGGCGGAGTGTTGAACTCGAAGGCTATCCGCACGCTCGTTGCGTACTTCAAGCGCGACGAGGCGGACCTGTTTGAACCTGCAAAACCGGGTGCAAAGCGAAAGCACGCGGTAATCGCTGGACGATTGTAGCAGGCAAAAAATCACCACCCCCGAAAGGAGCTTTTTACAAGAAAGTCCCTTCGGGGGCTTTTCTTTGTATGGGCGACTACTCGCGGTAAAATAGATATAAGCATGAGTGCAAAAAAGAACGGCATTAAAAGGGCTTATCGACGATTACAGCGCGCCGTGCGATATGTCACGAAGCGCAAGAACCGGCGAAAAATCCGACGGTACGCGCTAGTAGCAGGCGTGGTGTTTGTGGCGGCGTTCGTACTCATCTCTGGAAGGGAGGCTAGTAACGTGAATTATACAGGACTCCTTAATACGATTGCCGAGGGCGAGAGTAAGGGCAACTATAACGCCTACTATGGCAGTGCGGGCAATTCGGAGATTCTATTTACTGCCATGACGGTGCAGCAAGTGCTCGATTGGCAACAAGCCTATGTTGAGCGGGGCAGTCCGAGTAATGCGGTCGGCAAGTATCAATTTGTCCGTCCGACGCTAGCCGGTTTGGTTCGTGAAATGAACATCAAAGGCGACGCGCAGTTCGACGAAGCGTTGCAGGACCGCCTGGCGATTCGGTTGCTTGAGCGCCGCGGCGTACGCGACTATGTACGCGGGCGTATCAGCCGTGAGCAATTGGCGCATAACCTATCGATGGAATGGGCGGCATTGCCACGGGTGATTGGTGGTAACCCCGAGGCAAGCTACTATGATGGCGATGGATTAAACGCCGTGCAGGTAAGTATCGATCAGATTTTGGCCGCGATCGATTCGCTGCGGGTTACTGCGTAAAAATCACCGAAAAAGTACCTAGGTATTTGGACGGATTGTGGTTATACTTACGGCATGGATAAACAACAGCTCCTTGAGCGCTTGCTCGATGCGTACGACGGCAATATCGACGCGCTCAGCAGAGATGCTCGCTCGCTACGGGCGGGGCGGGACCGGGCGACGGCCCGGGTGCGGGATGATATTCCCGATGTCTCTAGCCGTCCGGTTGTCGTGAAAGTCGAGAGCGTTTCCAAGCGTTACAAGCTTGGCAAAACGATTGTCGACGCACTGACGGAAGTGTCGCTCGAGGTGCATCAGGGTGAGATGGTGGCGCTGATTGGTGCGAGCGGCAGTGGCAAGAGTACGCTGCTGCAGCTGATCGGCGGGCTTGATAGCCCGACGAGCGGGACGATAACCGTTGACGGCGCGAACCTCGGCAAGATGAGCGACGCTAAACTGTCGCGGTATCGCGGTCAAAAGATCGGCTTTGTGTTTCAGTCATTTTACTTGCAGCCGTTTTTGAACGTTCGCGACAATATTGAAGTGCCGGCGATGTTTGCGCGCACGAAACGAACCGCGCGTCACGAGCACGCCCGCTCGCTCTCAGAAGCGGTGGGATTGAGCGATCGCTTGCGGCATTATGGCAAGGAATTATCAGGCGGCCAAATCCAGCGTGCCGCAATTGCACGGGCTATGATCAACCAGCCGACGCTCTTGCTGGCCGACGAGCCGACCGGCAATCTCGACCGGACGAACGCCGAGGCGATTTTTGATCTCTTTGCCCAGGTTCGGCGCGAGTATGGCTCGACAGTGATTGTCGTGACGCACGATGAAGACTTGGCGGCGCGGATGGATCGGACAATTCGTTTGAGCGACGGGAGGGTGGTGTTATGATGCGACTCACCGATGCGATGATGCTTGCCTACACTAAGCTCAGGACGCGCAAGATCCGGTTGTTTTTTGCCCTGCTTACTGCTAGTTTGCTCTTTTCTGTCTTAGTGGCGGGTTCGCTGATTGTCAGCGGGGCGCTCACGAGCCTCGAGTCGTTCTCGAAAGAAGGCTTCTCTAATCGCTATATTGTTGCGGGTATGTATCAGACCTCTACGAACAACGATAGCGTGCTTCTGAAGCCGGAGCTGATTGCTCGCGCGGAGCAGCTCGAAAAAGCCGATATCGCAGCCAAAAAAGCGGCCGCAAAAAAACTGAACATCCCCTATGATGACGCGGCGATTCCGTCGGATTCACGGGCGGTGTTCAATGATTTCAAGGGTGACAAAAGTATCAATACGGCGTCAAAATTTGGCCTTCAGGCTATCGAAGAGGCGCAGTCGGCCGATCCAAACAAGTCAACGCTCGAAAAATTCAAGAAACAGGTTGGCGCTGCGAATCATTTTTATACTGGTGTGACGCGTGCGCCATTTCGAATCGATTCTCCTGCTTTGACGCTCATTAAGGACGGTGAGGAGAAGCGCAACACCGACGGTTCTATGGGTGCGGGCGGATTCGGCATGGGCGGCGGCAGCAGCGCCGGCCTAAAAACAGTCACGAGCGAATGGAGCTTGCTCGACAAAGAATTACTCCAACCGTTCGTGCTCAAGGGCCAAACTCTCGACGTCGGTAGCGACGGCAGCTTGCCAATCGTGACGACCTATACGGCGGCGCAAGAAGTCCTAAAGTTGCCAAAATTGTCCGCAGACGCCTCGGCAAAGGACAAAAAAGCGCGTCTCGAGCAGGTGCGTAGCCAAATTGCCGGCAAGACATTCCAAGTCTGCTACCGCAACGCTACTTCTAGCGCCGATCTGCAAAACGCTATTCAGCAGCAAGATGATCTCAAGCGGAATACCGGCAAAGCTGGCTACGAAAAACCGCGCCTCGTCTATGCGCCGTCTTCCACGCCATGCGGAGCGCCAGTTATTGTCAGTGATACGCGCTCGTCTGAGGAAAAAACCTATCAGCAGCGACAGGATCAATTCGATCGACAGTTCGGCAAAGTTGATGCCGCCAGTCAGCTCGTGACATTTCGTATCGTTGGCGTCACCCAAGACTCGCCGTTTTCGTCGGGTTCATCGGGTGGCGGCATGTTCAATGCATCCGAAGCTGTCAGTATGCTCACGATATCAACACTTGGCGTGCGCTGGGTGAGCCCGCTATCGGTCGAGGCGCAATCGGTGCCCGCCCAAGACGTTTTCAAGCGATTATCGGCGAATATTTTCGGGTTTTCTCAGGAGGGTTACTTCGCGGAGTATTCCGATGCGCCAACTGCCCGAACGGTGCTGAGTACAAAAACCTGTCGTTCTCCGTATGGCGATCCGGCAGCGGAGGGAGCCTCAAAAGTGCCGATATGTTCGGCGAATGGGTCGAGTTTCATGCTTCAACCGTTTGGATCGGCAAGCCTCGCAATCGATGAATTCAAGCACGGCTTTCGCACTGCGCAGTTATGGGCGGCGCTCGTGATTGCGGTCTTTGCTTCGATTATTCTGATTGGAGTAATTGGTCGTATTATTGCCGACGCGCGCAAAGAGACGGCCGTCTTCCGTGCGACCGGTGCGACGCGGTTGATGATCGCGCAGATTTATCTGGTCTATACACTCTATCTGGTAGTGCTGATCGTGCTTGTCTCGCTGGCGCTTGGGTTCGGAGCTGCGCTGGCGTTGAATTCCGCCCATAGCGCGAATGCTGGTATCAATATGGCACTACTGTTTAATGTCGAGGATTTGTCCAAGCCTTTCCTGTTTTATCATCTTGAACTCTATGACCTCGGCCTAATTGCCGCGGCGGTGCTCGTGGCGGCGATTGTTGGCGCATCGGTGCCGATTGCCGGGAATATCCAGCGCAACCCGATACGCGATATGCGGGACGAATAACAGGTCTTGGTGTCGGATTTTAGGAATATTATAAAGATAGCGGATTAGATCTGGGGGTAGGGTGCTATAAAAAAGAATCGCCCCGGCTTTCGGGGCGATGATTCTCAAGAGGCTTATTTTTTCGCCTTTGGTTTCTTTTTCTCTTTATCTTTTCGCTTATCTTGACCTTTTGCCATATACATCCTTTGGTTAGTGTTTGTATTATACTCTTTTTTACACCACAAAATGCATATGGTGATGCGATTGGAAAAACAGGGGCGGAGCATGTATACTGAAAAAGAATTAGGCAATCTGGAGGATATGTGTCAGAAGATCAAAAACGACAGCTGCAAACACAGTTATGGAACATCGCCAATGAGCTGCGTGGCAAGATGGACGCTGATGAGTTCCGTGATTACATCCTCGGCTTTATCTTTTACAAATACCTCTCCGAAAAGCTAGAACTCTATGCTGATGATCTGCTAAAGGGCGAACATGTCGCCTACAAAGACCTCGCCGACACGGATTTTGAACTGATCGACGAGGTAAAAAAGGCTGCGCTCGACCACCTCGGCTATTTCCTATTGCCAAGCGAACTATTCACCAAGCTTGCCAACCGTACCGAGCTGGATAGCTTCATCGAAGACCTGCAACAGATTCTGAACAACGTCGAACGTAGCACGATGGGCACCGAAAGCGAAGACGATTTTGATAAACTGTTCTCCGAAATCGACCTCAACGCCAATAAACTTGGCAAAACTATGAACGCTCGTGCGGAACTGATCGCAAAAGTACTCAAACACCTCGACAAAATCGATTTTCAGCTGGGCAATAGCCAAATTGACGTGCTGGGCGACGCCTACGAATACCTGATCAGCCAGTTCGCCAGTGGCGCGGGCAAAAAAGCCGGGGAATTCTACACCCCGCAAGAGGTGTCGATTGTGCTGTCTCGCATCGTGACCAGTGGCAAAAAGCGCATCAAAGACGTGTATGACCCAACTTGTGGCTCGGGGTCGCTGCTGCTGCGCGTGTCGCACTATGCCGAAGTAGATCGCTACTTTGGACAGGAAATGAACAATACCACATACAACCTGGCGCGTATGAACATGATTCTGCACGACGTGCATTTTGATCGGTTTAGCATCAAGCAAGAAGATACGCTTAAGAGCCCAGAGCACCTAGAATATCGGTTCGAGGCGGTAGTAGCGAATCCACCATTTAGCGCCAAATGGGCGGGCGACGATAATCCGATGAACGCGCAGGATGAGCGCTTTAGCCAATATGGTCGCGTAGCACCAAAGAGTGCGGCGGACTACGCATTTATTACGCACATGGTGTATCAGTTGGCGGATAACGGCACGATGGCCGTCGTGATGCCGCACGGCGCACTGTTCCGCGGCGCGGCCGAGGGCGTCATCCGTAAGCATTTGATCGCCGAGCAAAATTACCTCGATGCCGTGATTGGCCTGCCGGCTAATCTGTTCTATGGCACGAGCATCCCCGCCTGTATATTGGTGTTCAAAAAATGCCGCACGACGGATGACGTGCTGTTTATCGACGCCAGCAAGCATTTCGAAAAAGGCAAAAACCAGAACCGTCTGCGCCCGAGCGATATTAATAAGATTATCGAGACGTACGAAGCACGCGAAGCGACTGACAAATACAGCCACCTCGCCACCCGTGCCGAGATAGAAGAGAATGATTATAATCTGAACATTCCGCGTTATGTCGATACGTTTGAGCCGGAGCCAGAGATTGACGTAAATGGAGTAGCTGCGGAAATTAGAAAACTTGACGACAAGTCCGTGGAGATAGATGCGAAGATTAAACGATATACTGAGGAATTGGGCATAAAATCGCCCTTTTAGGTATGCATTTATGAAAAATACCATAGAGGAACGGTCAGCTGATAGAGACGGTCTCGTAGCGGATCTCGCATTATTACGCAATCAACAAGAGGCATTGTATAAACGGATGGAGCGGATGAATTTAGCATTCGAAGAACTCGACACTGCGTTTAATATTCAAAATTCTACGTTGGGAAATTATCTAGAGAGCCTGCTCAATCTTACGAATATTGACTGTAAGTGGGTAGATACGTTATTGGACCTGTGTAAAACTTTGGTCACAATCGCGAGTACTATTTTAATCGGCGCATTAGCCCTAAAAGACGACAATAGCTATATACGCAAGGATTATCTTGCCGTGGCTTCAATTCTAGTTATCATACTATCGTTTATTGCGATCTATGCCCTAGTCAAGAAGCGTGGGCGCATAGTTACGAAATACAGAGCTATGCATGAATGGATTAACGATAAAGTCACGGCTAAGCTCGACGTATCATATAGTAAGGCACAGCTGGCAAAGCTTAAGGTTAAATTGAATGAAACGGATGACGCTATAGGAGAGATTGAAAGGAAGTTAAATGCCTCAAAGTAAACTTCCGCGTCTACGTTATTCCGAATTTTCTTACCCATGGTCACCTAAGGCGTTGGGCGAATTTGCTGACGTGAGTAAGCTTGCAGGATATGAATTTACTAAACATGTAGTATACCGAGATACGGGCAATTATATTGGGCTAAGAGGACTTAATATTAAGAATAATGGCCTCGATCTAAGCAACGTTAAGTATGTTGATTCTAGCGATTTATCGAAGCTAAGCCGTAGTAAACTATACGTAGGTGATTTGATGTTTACGTATGTGGGTACAATTGGGGGCGTAGCGTTAATACAGGAAAATGATCGATATTATCTAGCGCCGAATGTAGCGCGCATTCGTATAAATACAGAAGTTGCTATACCGGAGTTTGTCGACCAGTATTTTATGAACAGCAACTTCCGCAGTAGGGAAATCGAGAAACGCATAGCGACAGGCTCTCAGCCGTCGCTCTCCATGTCTAACATCCGTATGTTTGAATTGTATATACCGACGAAAGAGGAGCAGCAAAAAATCTCCGACTTTTTGACGACAGTGGATGAAAAGATTGCAGCGTTGGAGCAAAAGGCCGAAAAGCTGCAAGACTACAAGCACGGTATGATGCAAAAAATCTTTTCGCAACAAATCCGCTTCACCCGCCCCGACGGGTCGAGTTTTCCGGAGTGGGAAACGAAAAAGCTATCTGAGATTATGCGCGAAAGCAGGGTTATGGGTGAGAAGGGAAGCATTTCCAAAAAAATTACAGTAAAACTCTGGGGCAAAGGAGTTTTTGCAAAAACCGATCAAAACGGCAGTGTTAATACGCAATACTACACTCGACACGCGGGTCAGTTTATTTATAGTAAACTCGATTTCCTTAACTGTGCTTTTGGCATCATTCCGGCCGAGCTCGATGGATTTGGATCGACGGTCGACCTTCCGGCGTTTGATATAAAACCGAGCTATTCGGGCAAGTTCCTACTTGAAAGAATCATGCGAAAAGATTTTTACAAGCGATTAGGCGAAACCGCCGACGGTAGCCGCAAGGCGAAACGCATTCATGCCGATACGTTTCTAGGATTTACGGTCAGTATTCCAGTGTATGAGGAGCAGCAAAAAATCGCCGACTTCCTCTCCGCAATAGACGCAAAAATCACCCTCACCAAATCGCAGGTGCAAAAGACGAAGGAGTTTAAAAAAGGGTTGTTGCAGAGGATGTTTGTATGAATAATGATAGTAGAATACGAGGTATAGAGGAGATTAATTTATGAGCGTAGAAGATGATGTTAAAAGCCTACAGCAAGCCTACAACCAGTCAACTGACAAGGACAAGCTCTATAAGGATCTGCTAGAGGACTATAAAGTAGCAAAGCAACGTATAGTGGAGCTTGAAAAAGATTTAGAAGATAAATCAAGTAAACTACCGTCAAAGGACGAAGTTGAGGCTATGGCAGGGATGCTAGATCTAGTCAGTAAGCTTGATGAATCAACTATCGAAAAACTGAGCAAATTCGGAGGGAAAAAATAGACTATGCTAATTGACCTAGGATCTATTTTGAATTCTAATGGATTTCAAACGCTTATTGCGTTCGTGGTGGGTGCATTCGTCTTTATACAGTACAGAATTAATAAGCGAGACAGGGTTAAGGATGCGGCATCGCTAGTGGTAGTAGAAATTCAGACAGCCACTCGAACTATCAAGAATATAAAGAAGCGGCTATCGGATCGCGTTCTCGAGTCAGACGTCTCGGTATTACCCTCAAATAGCTGGAACGAGTATAGGCGGCTATTTGCAAAATATCTAGATAGAGATGAATGGGATATTATCGAGGATTTCTACGATAGAGCCGCACTTTTGGATGATGCAGTAAGATACAACAATCAGATGTTTCGTAATGATGTAGAGCAAATACGAATTAATAAGCAGCGCGCAGCTGCGGATTTTGCGATAGACACAGTTAACCAAATTGGATCGGACACAAACAAAGAAGATGTTGCGGAGATATTCAGCGGCAAGGTAAAGGTCTACGACACTCTATACATGAGTAAACAAGGAGAGCTTGCCTATACTCCTAGCCAAGTGATTGATGACGCGCGGCGGTATATAGAAAATATGCCGGACATCTTAAACTCACCGGCTTATGAAAAAATCAAAGTTGTCGCAAAAAAAGGCAGGATATAAGTTGACCACCCAATCCGAACAAACCCTCGAAAACAACCTCGTCTAATTATTTTTTGAAATAATGTTGACATTATAAAAATAAAAAGTTATATTCTTAGAGTCGCGGCAACTGCTGTGATACCGATGCGCTACGGCGCACCTTTTTTGAAAGGTTAGCTCCCATGAGCGGAAACCACAACGGCGGATTCGGCGAGCCCATGAGCGGCTTCGACGACCAGGGCGATCCCCTCACCGTCTCCTTCGGCTACGGCTCTCGTGATGGCGAGACCCTCTTGGCCGATGGTACCGACCAGTCCCCCAACGAGTTCATGAACCACGGCGGCCACAACCACTACGGTTCGGGCTCTGGGGCCAACGACAACGTCAAGGATCGCGGCCGCTACACCGGCTCCGGGTACTGACCTACCTACACGCAGACCTGGGATACGTCTGCGCTTCGGACTTCGGTTCGATAAAACAAAAACTGTCCTCTTATCTTGTGGAGGGTATAGTGGTACACTGAATTTATGACTATAGATCGGCATGAACAGGCGCAGTTTGCAAGATCTTTGCTAGCTATCGATCGCCTGACGGATAATCCAGAAATTACAAAACACCTTTCCGACATTGCCGCTCAACTCCTACGCATGTCGGGATTCGAGGATAATGGTGTCGCTTTTGATGTGTCTGAGTATTTGTATGAAAAAGTTGAGAACCTAGCGACGCATAAAGAGGACGATGGTTGGGAGAAATCCGCCTATGATTCGCTCATGCAGCAACTTGATGACGATGAAAAACAAGAATAAGTTCGATGACCACTCAATCCGAACAAACTCTCGAAAATAATCTTGTCGCGCAGCTGGTAGAGCAAGGCTATGAAAAGATCGTCTTGCCCGATACGGCGGCGATGCTGGCGAACCTAAAAACGCAGCTGGAAAAGCACAATGAGGTGACGCTGAGTGACGCGGAATTCCGCCGCGTACTGAACCACCTCGATAAAGGCAACGTGTTTGACCGCGCCAAGCTGCTACGGGACAAACTGGCGCTGAGGCGCGATAACGAGCGCGACACGGTATATATAGAATTTATCAATCAAGCCAAATGGTGCCAAAACGAATACCAGGTGGCGCAGCAGATTGTGAATAATGGCGAATACGATACGCGCTACGATGTGACGATTCTGATTAACGGCCTACCACTGGTACAGATAGAGCTAAAGCGCCGCGGGATCGAGCTAAAAGAAGCGTTTAACCAAGTGAATCGTTATCGCCGCCATAGCTACGCGGCGAACCACGGGCTGTTCCAGTATGTGCAGCTGTTTGTGATTAGCAACGGTGTGAATACGAAATACTACGCAAACAGCGTGAGCTATACGGGCACCAAAAAGGCGAGTTTCAAACAGACCTTTTACTGGACGGATGTCGAAAACCAGCGCATTAGCCAGTTGGATGAATTTGCCAAAGTATTCCTAGAAAAGTGCTTTGTGAGCAAAATGATCACCAAATACACCGTGCTGAACGAAACCGACAAAGTGCTGATGGTGCTGCGGCCGTACCAATACTATGCCGTGGAGCGGATTATCGAAATGGTGGGCAACGGCGGACGTGGTGGCTACGTGTGGCACACTACTGGTAGCGGCAAGACGCTGACGAGCTTTAAAGCGGCGCAAATACTGACCGCGCAGCCCGACATCGACAAAGTGGTGTTCGTGGTCGACCGTAACGACTTGGATTACCAGACGATCAAGGAGTTCAATAGCTTCAAAGAACATAGTGTCGATGCAACCAATAACACTCGCGCGCTTGTGCGACAGCTTGGCGACGACGATACCAAGCTGATTGTGACGACCATCCAAAAGCTGGATGTAGCAATCAAAAACGAGCGCCATGCCCATACGATGGAAAATGTGCGTGACAAGCGCATCGTATTTATCTTTGACGAGTGTCACCGCAGCCAGTTTGGCGAAACGCACAAAAACATCACGGAGTATTTTGCTAATTACCAACTGTTTGGGTTTACCGGCACGCCGATATTTTCCGACAATGCCACGGGCAATGGGTTCGGCAAGCGCACGACAAAAGATTTGTTTGGTGAGCGAATACATCGATATATCATTACCGACGCCATCAACGACGGCAATGTGTTGAAATTTAGCGTGGAGTATGTGGGCAGATTCAAGCAACGTGCCGATAGCGGCACGAATATCGACATCGACGTGGAAGCGATCGACACGCGCGAAGTGATGGAAAGTGACATGCGCGTGCACAAGATTGCCGACTACGTGCTGGCGAATCATGCTCGCAAGACTCACGCCCGGGAATTCACGGGCATGATGTGTGTGAGTAGCGTGCCGGTACTGCAAAAATATTACGAATACATGAAGAGCCAGAGCCACGACCTAAAAATCGCCACGATATTTAGCTACAAAGCCAACGAGGACGACAAAGACGCCGATGGGCTGATCGATAACGTGGATATCGATATGGGCGACGATGCGCCGATAAACCTGCACTCGCGCGACGTGCTCGAAAACGCCATTGGCGATTATAATCGTATGTTTGGCACGAATTATACGACGCGTGACAGCAAGAGTTTCTATGATTATTACAAAGATATCGCCAAGCGTGTGAAATCGCGAGAGATTGACCTGCTGCTGGTGGTGAATATGTTCCTGACGGGCTTTGACAGCAAGACGCTCAATACCTTGTATGTCGATAAAAATCTGAAATATCATGGGCTGATACAGGCGTATAGCCGCACCAACCGCATACTGAACGAGCAGAAATCGCAAGGGAACATTGTGGTGTTCCGTAACCTCAAAAAGGCGACGGATGAGGCGCTGCGACTGTTTAGCGACAAGGATGCAAATGAAGTGGTGTTTATGAAGTCCTACGAAGAATATTTGGCGGACTTTGATGCGCGAGTGGCGGAACTACGGGCGCTCGTGTCGGCACCTGACGCGGCCGATAGCCTGATGGGTGAAGCAGAGAAAAAGCAGTTTGTGGAACTGTTCCGCGCGGTGATGCGGACGCGTAATGTACTGGTGACGTTTACGGACTTTGACTATGCGCACACGAACATCGGCGAGCAGGAATTTGAAGATTACAAGTCGAAATATTTGGACGTGTACTTTGAGACGAAAGGTGATGGCAAAGAAAAAGAATCGATCCTGAATGAGCTGGATTTTGAGCTGGAATTGATTCGCCGCGATGATATCAATGTGGATTATATTTTGCGCCTGCTGGCACGATTTGTGGGTGCGAGCGACGAGGAGAAGCAAAAGATCCTCAAGAGCATCGACGACGTGATGAATGGCGATGAAAAGCTGCGTAGCAAGCGGGAATTGATCGAGCGATTTATCAATAGTACGTTGCCGAACATTACTGATGCGGAAGCGGTAGATGGTGAATTCCAGAGCTACTGGACGGAGCAGCAAGAAGCGGCATTGCGATCGTTTAGCCTTGAAGAGGGGCTGGATGCGGAGCGCCTTCGCCGACTGATAGACAGCTACTCGTATAGCGGCCGTTTGCCACGCCAAGACGATTACGCCGCAACGCGTGTCGACGGTATTCCAATCCGTGAGCGTAGTAGCATCATCGAGCGGTTGGAGCAGAAGTTTCGACAGTTTATTAGTGTATTTGTTGACGATATTTAGGGTAGCTTCATTTTTCGCTGTTTAATATGCCATTGCTTATCTACCGCGCAATTGAAGACACCCCAACCATCACTTCCGCTGGATTGCGGAATTCTGGTTGGGGTGCGGTGCTAGTCTGGACGACTAGCGGCTTGATTCACCGCGTTGCCGCGGGATTCGGAGTGGCTTTGGCGCAGCTCGAGGAGTTGCTGCGGTAGCCACCGATCGGCCACCAGCGGCGAGAGGTCGAATGATCCGGCTCGGAGTCTGTGGTGCGCCTGGGGGCGGGCCTTACGGCCGGCCTGCGGGCGGGGCGAACGGCGGGACGTCCGCCGACGCCTCTCATCTCGGTGTCGGACGGGTCGATAGTAGAGGTGTTCTCGGGCGAGGCTGCCGCGGCGATGTTGTTCGCCGTGGTTGGCGCGTCGTCGCAGGCCCGTGTTGCGGTGCCGGTGCCGCTACAAGCGGACAACGAGACGACGAGCAGGATGACGACGGCGGGAATCGCCGGAAATGCCTTGCGGTTCATTGCTCCCTTTCATGGAGCTAGCGGTGAATCGAGCGATGGGAAAGTTCGGAGTCGGTGGAGCGTAAGTCACTCAACAAAGGCTCCTGGTCTCGTCCCATCAGGGGTGATCGGGCGCGATCAGGATCTTTTGTCACAGACTGACATTATAGCACAAAAAGCAATTAAAGTCAATCAGCGTGCTGTGCGGTTGCGGATGATGTGGATAGAGCTTGCCGAGCGGCCAATGTATACTAAGAGTAGATGCTGAAATTGAAATAAAGGAGGGCGCATGACGTCTTGGTGGCAAAAGATGAGCATACGATATCCGCGGTTGATTATTGGGATGTCGATTGCGGTGATTGTGTTGTTAGGGTGGTATGGGCTTGGTATCTTTGGCAGCCTGTCTAACTCATCGGATATGCAACCGGACGGCGTTGAGTCGACGCGGGCAAAAGAGGCGATCGCCAAGGAGTTTGGCGCATTGGACACGACCCAGATTGTTTTGTTTGAGCGGGCTGACGATGCGCTCGG
>Ga0172381_10003451_pt1 | contig 16735 bp, 17 predicted proteins | sample Leawel6488metaG_FD_119754 | JGI IMG/M metagenome (GOLD analysis project Ga0172381, IMG submission 119754) | Leachate microbial communities from a municipal landfill in Southern Ontario, Canada - Leachate well 64-88 metaG | ecosystem: Engineered > Solid waste > Landfill > Unclassified | place... | reverse complement strand
TTTTACCCCGGGGGTAAACCCAGAGAATGGCAATTAGGCCATTTTGATGCGCTGCATTGATAGCTTTAGCAACTCTGGCTAGCATTTGTGCTTCAAATTTTCCGCCCAAGTATAAAGTATAGCCAATGCCGACAATTTTCAAACCAGATTGCTTTTTGAAATTTACCACTTCTTGAACGTCCCACCAACAAGAGCTCGAATCCTTCTCTTCGTTTAAACCGATATTAGATTTGCCGTTTAGTTTTACGAGATAGGGAATACGGCGATAATCAGAACCATAGCGAGATATTAAACCGAGATGAGTGGCGAATAGGGCGCCTTTAGTGCCGTTTGCGATTTTGAATAGGTGCTCCGGGCTAGCGTCTTCTTTTGAGATACCAGAGCCCACAAAATCGTCGTTTAGATGCTCGACTTTTTGGTCGCCGGCGATTAGAAGTAGATTGCCGCTACCGGCCGTAGCTAGCTCATAATTGCGCTTATATTCTGATTTTTTAGACCCAGGAACGCTTAAAGGGATTTTAATTTCTGTCATATAAAATATTTATAAATTTAAAAAAATATGCTATGCTAAAATAGTTAGAATAATTATAACATAATTATGGCAAAAAATAAAAATGGCCAGGAGATAGATCTCAGCAAATATGAGGATTTGAGCGGTTTAAGCGTGAATAAAATGAATTTCGGTCTTTGGCTTTCCGAAAATCGCGCCAAAATATTGAGAATTATTATTATTTGTTTGATTGCGATTTCAGCTTTTTTCTTTATCTATTCTTCTTATAGCTATATTGTCTATTTTTTAAACGGCTCAACCTCTAAAGACTTGGTTTCTCTTGTTAAATCCAATGTTGTTTCTCAACGTAATGTCGTTTCTGATATAATTGTGTCTACTCCACAAATTTTTAGAAGTGGCGAATCTTATGATTTAGTAGTTACGATTAAAAATCCGAATGATAAGTTTTTTGCCCATTTTAATTATTGTTTTAATATTGAAGGAAAGAGCCCGTTTTGCAGTAGTAGCTTTGCACTGCCGGGAGAAGAAAAATATGTAGTTGCCTTAGGGCAAAAAATTGGAACTGATCAACCGGCTGTTAGTTTTAAAATAAACAGTGTTTCCTGGCAAAGAATCGATACTCATAAAATTATTGATTGGAATACTTTTGCGAGTGATCGTTTAAATTTTTCTCTGGAGAACGTTAATTTAGCTTTAGCGGATGAAAGCGGACTATCAGAAAAGGTTGGTTTAGATTCTTTGGATTTTACAATTACTAATCGAACAGCCTTTGGCTATTATGAAGTTCCTTTGTCCATTGCCTTTTATCGCGATTCAGAGTTGGTTGGTGTTAATCACTATGTCGTGAAGGATTTTTTAGCCGGAGAAAGCAAGTCGGTGCGTCTGAGCTGGCTAGGCGGACTGCCTAATATCACCCGCACCTCGGTCAAGCCGGAGCTGGATTTATCTGATGATAGTATTTATTTAAAATATCAAGGTTTTAAGTAATTTTCGTAATCATTTTTTAATTTATGTTAAGTCGTCTCAGGCTGTATTTGAAAAACTTCGACTGGTTGATATTCGCCGCCGTTATTCTTTTAATAGCCTTTAGCTTAGTAGAAATATATAGCGTCGCCCTCGGTCAAGAAAAATTTAGCTTGCTTAATTTCCAGAAGCAGATTCTTTTCGCTGGCGTAGGTATAATTCTGCTCTTTTTATTTGCCTTTATCGACTTTTACTTCTTAAAAAGTTTTAGTCGCTATTTATATATATTAGGAGTAATTATCCTTTTGGCGGTTTTAGTTTTCGGTTCAACTATCCGCGGCACTAAAGGTTGGTTTAATATTTTTGGTTTCGGCTTGCAGCCGGTTGAATTTGTTAAAATAGTTTTGATTTTATTTCTCGCTAATTTTTTCTCCGGGCTAGCGACTAAGGTTAAAACATCGCGCCATTTTTTTACTTCGGCCGCCAGTGCTTTTTTATTAATCTTTTTAGTTCTGATGCAGCCTGATTTCGGTTCCGCCTTAATACTGGGCACAATTTGGCTGATTATGATTATTGCCGCCGGATTTCCTAAAAAATATTTTTTAATTGTCGGTTTGGCGGTGGTAGTTATATTTACCATCTCCTGGTTTCTTTTATTTAAAGAATACCAAAAAGAGAGAATTATGACTTTTCTTGACCCAACTGCTAATTCTCTGGAGTCTGGGTATAATATTTCTCAAGCCATGATTGCTGTCGGCTCAGGAGGGCTGGTTGGTAAAGGAGTCGGCTTCGGGTCACAGTCACAATTAAAGTTTTTACCTGAAGCGCAAAATGACTTTATTTTCGCGGTTATTGCTGAAGAATTAGGGCTTTTGGGCGTTTTGTTGATATTGGGCTTTTATTCGCTTTTTTTCTTCCGTTGTTTTATGACTTTGAAGAAGGTAAATAATGATTTTGGTATTTATTTCATTATTGGCGCCGCCGGCTTGATTTTTATTCAAATGTTTATTAATATTGGTATGAACCTAGGAATTATGCCGGTAGTGGGATTACCCCTGCCTTTTGTCAGTTATGGCGGCAGTTCCTTATTATCTTTGCTAATATTAGTGGGGATAATCGAAAATATAATTATTAAATCAAAAACTAGCTATTAAATCTATGGAATTAAAATTACAGGCAGAAAAGAGAGTAAAAAATGAAAAACTAGCAACTGATCTTATCCCGGCAGTCCTATACGGAAAGGGTGTTGAAAATCAGAGCCTTAAATTAAAGAAGGTCGATTTTGAAAAAGTTTTCGCCGCCGCCGGCGAATCAAATTTAATTGATTTGGATTTTGGCGCCGGAGCCGTCAAGGTATTGGTCAAGGACTCGCAGCGCGATGTTTTGAAATATACCTTTACGCATATTGATTTCTATCAAGTTAACATGAAGGAAAAAATTAATACTGAAATTCCACTACACTTCGTTGGCGAATCTAAAGCCGTTAAAGAATTGGGTGGAATGCTTATGAGAGAGGTTCATGAAATTGAAGTTGAGTGTTTGCCGAGCGATTTAGTCGATCATATTGATGTTAATATCTCGGGATTAAATACTTATGATGATGTTATTACAATTGCCGATCTTGTTTTACCTAAGGGATTTAAATTGGTTCACAACAACCCTGAAGACGTCGTGGCGATGGTAGTTGAACCGAAGGTTGAAGTTGAGGAAGTTAAACCGGTTGAAGCGGCTCCAGTAGCCGGTGCAACCCCAGCGGCTGGTGTTACGCCAGCTGCCTCCGATGCCAAGAAAGAGGGCGCAAAAAAATAATCCATATTACTATAAAAAAATCTCCGTCACTTGGCGGAGATTTTTTTAATTGACAAAAATAGCTTGGTATGATATACTTTTTTATTACTTTAACAACTTAAAATTAGAATCATGGAAAAGGAAAAGAAGAAAATTTTAATTATTGATGCTTCGAATTTTATTGAATTCAGATGCGTTAGATTTCTCAAGGAGAAATACGAAGTTCAGATTGTTATCTCACCAGCAGCCATCAATAATATTATGGCGCTTCACAAGGAAGGTCTCGATTATTTTGACTTTATTTTCATGGAGCCGTATTTTCCCAATGGCAAATATGGTTACATTGAAACGGATGAGAATGTGCAAACCGGCTGGTTCTTGTACCGCGACCTGATGCGTGATTTAAAAAATGCAAAAATTATCATCATTTCATATTTTACGGATCGTTATAGTTATTCTAAAAGTAATTACCCGGAAAGAAAATGGGGTGAAAATGTTGTCGGTATCAGGAGAAAAAACGGTGAAGATGATCAATTGTTAATTGATATGGTTGAGACATATTCAGCTAAATATCTTCATGGCCGAACATATTCCTTCGCCGAGCTACCAGTCGGAAAGAAATTCATTTACCCGGATGTGTACCAGAAGCTACTTGACGAAGCTCCTTATGATGATGAAGCTCCTTATGAGGAATACTACATTAAAATTTCCCCGGAAAAAGGGAGAGTATGTATGGCCTCGGGTGAAAACGCCGATGCCAGGCTGGGTCAGGAATTTGAGGTAGTGCCGAAAAAACCAGTGGTTTTTTTGAACATTGAACACCCGTAACAAACAGGAAAAGTAAAAAACAGCTTAGGCTGTTTTTTTAATTATTAATAATCTATTGCGGCCGGCCAGATCCTTTTTAATTTCTAAGCACTTTGGAGGGAAATACTTTTTAGCGAGAGTTTTGATTTTTACTGTCTGGCTCGGGTCGATTTCGATTAGGAGTTCTAGCGCTTTGTATTTAACGGAGTTTAATTGCTTAAATAACGCTTGATAGTATTTAAGGCCGTCTCGGCCGCCATCAAGAGCTAGTTTTGGTTCCCATTTAATGCTTGGAGAATTATTAATTTGAGCTTTAGTTAAATAGGGAAGATTAGCGGCAATAATTAATTTTTTATTGGGTAATAGTTTTAAGATAGGAGTTAAAAGATTGCCTTGAAAAAACTTTATTTTTTTATCTAATTTATGAAGCTTGGCGTTCTGTTTGGCTATTTTTAAAGCCCTCAAGGAAATATCAACTGCGAGAAATTTAGTTTTGGCTATTTTTAAATTTTTTACTAAAGCGATGATAATCGCCCCCGAACCGGTACCTAAGTCGATAATTAAACATTCATTTTCCGTTTCTTTTAAAATTTCATCTACTATCATCTCTGTTTCTGGACGGGGAACCAGAACGTTTTTATCGACTCTAAAACTGAGGCCGTAAAATTCTTTTTGGCCGACTAGAGTGGCGATTGACCAGCCAAGGAGACGCCTCTTTTCGAGTTTTTTAAATTTTTTAAGAAGAGGCGAACTAATCTTAGTTTCCGGATGAGTTAGTAAAACTTCGCGATTTTTATGTAATAAAAAAACAGCCAAGATTTCCGTTTCCTTGGGCGGCAGGGAAGAAATTTTGAGAAGTTGTAAAAAAGTCATTTTTTTGCTAAATTTAGATTGACCAAAAAAGTAAAGCCAGAAAGGAGGGCGTCACCATGTTAACCATTGAACTATTTGGTTTTAAGGCAAGCAAGTATGTCGTTGAAACCGAAATTATTAATTTCTTTGCAAAATTTGACTCAAAAATCAACGGACAGATAATTTTTTACGATATTGAACCTAAAGACTTTAAGGGTAATGATACTAAAGTAATAAAACTCATTGCCTCTGACGGCCGGTTCGTAAGAAGGCTACGCCACAGTGATTTCTTGAAACTAGAGTGTTTCAAAGACGTTAATGTCGGCCTATTCCATTATATCGTCGTAAAAAAAGCTGATTCGCAAAATGAAGAAGTCGAATAGAGTAAACGATCCCACGGGGTCGTTTTTATTTGTTTAAGATTATTTTCTACTTTCTCGATCGGCTTTTTTAAGAGCGCCGACAACTTCGGCGATTTCACCATCCATGATTCGAACAATACTGTGCCAAGAAGTGTTTATACGGTGATCAGTGACGCGGTCTTGGGGAAAATTATAAGTACGGATTTTATCGGAACGATCACCATCGCCAACTTGAGTTTTTCGAGCACTAGAATCAGCGGCTAAACGTTCCTCTTCTTGCTTGGCTAAGAGACGAGAGCGTAAAACCTGCAAAGCTTTTTCTTTGTTTTGATGTTGCGATTTTTGATCTTGGCAGGACACGGTAATTCCGGTTGGGATATGGACAATACGAATAGCGGAATAAGTAGTATTAACGCATTGTCCGCCCGGGCCGCTAGAACAGAAAGTATCAATTCTGATTTCATTAGCTTTAATTTCAACGTCAATTTCTTCTGCCTCTGGTAAAGCAACGACGGTCGCGGTTGAGGTATGGACGCGACCTTGTTTCTCGGTTTCAGGAACGCGTTGGACGCGATGGGTACCAGCTTCAAACTTTAAAAGTCCATAAGCGCCTTCGCCCTTAACCGCGAAAATAATTTCTTTATAGCCGCCGATACCGATTACGGAAGAATCAATTAAACTAAGTTTCCAACCCTGCCGTTCACAGAAGCGAGAATACATCCGAAAAAGGTCGCCAGCAAATAAAGCCGCCTCATCGCCACCAGCGCCAGCCCTAATTTCAATAATTGCATTTTTTTTGTCATTTGGGCTTGAGGGATTTACCTCTTCGTCGATTTCTTCCTTTAATTTATCCGCTTTTTCATTTAGAAAAATTAATTCTTCGCTCGCTAAAGTCGCATATTCATTATCAGATTCAGTTTTGAGAATTTCGTTATTTTGTTCGATGTTTTTATTGGTTTTTTCCAATTCTAAAATTAGGGCCATCGCTCTTTTCAAACTGGCGTGAGCTTGAGAAACCTTAATCATCTCTTTAGCGTCTTTTAAGAGTTCGGGGTCCATTAATTGTTTTTCCAAGCCGATAAATTTTTGTTTAATCTCTTCGTACATATAAATTTTTCTAATTTTGGCATTATCGCAATTTACTTAATAAAAAAAACAATCGGTTATAATTATTGTAGCATGAATACTACAAAATTAAAGTCGATTGCTTTTTATGAGGCTATTTTTTGTTGAGTTTTACTTGGGCGATTTTCTTGATATCTTTAGTTTTAACAACTACTTCTTTTTTGGCGCGGACTAAAGCCCGAGCGGCTCTTTTTACTTTTTTGCCTTTTACATCCTTGACGCTATCTTTAGCCTTAACTTTAGCTTCAAATTTTTCTACGCGACGAGCAGTATCAACTAATTTTTGCTTGCCAGTATAAAAAGGATGACAGGCTGAACAAAGTTCAACCTTAATTTCCGGTTCAGTCGAGCCGGTTGTAAAAGTGTTTCCACAAACGCAGGTTACCTTGCAGTTCGGGTAATATTTTGGGTGGGTGTCTTTCTTCATATAAATAAAAAAATTTTATTGATATTTAATAAAATTTGAACTATTGAATATCTTTAAATTATGGTAGTATTATGTTATCATAACTTTTAAATTTAATCAAGAGCCCGCTTCACTAAAGCCAGGCAAATTGCTATAATAAACCTCAGAAGACGTATGACCAAAATAAGTAATATTGCTAAAAATACCTCATATTTGACAATGGCTCTGATTTTGCAAAAAATCATCTCTTTTTCCTACTTTACGCTTTTAGCCCGTTATGTCGGTCCGGCCAATTTAGGAAAATATTATTTTGCTATTTCTTTTACGACCATTTTTGCTATTTTTATTGATCTTGGCTTCGCCAATGTCTTAACTCGAGAGGTAGCAAAAGATGCTGAACGGACAAAAAAATGGCTAGCTAATGTTTTAGCTCTGAAAATACCGCTCGCTCTCCTTTCTTTAGCGGCGGTTTTTATTTTGATAAATTTATTGGGTTATGATTCGTTAACGCGTAATCTAGTATATATTTGTTCGATTTCCATGGTTCTAGACTCGTTTACGGCTACCTTTTTCGCCGTTGTGCGCGGCTATCATAATTTAAAGTATGAAAGTATTTCGTCGGTTATTTTTCAAATTATTGTTCTCAGCTTCGGCTATAGCGCGCTATTACTCGGTGGAGGCTTAGTCCCGGCGATGTTCGCTCTCGCTTTGGCTAGTTGCTATAATTTTACTTATTCCTTAATTATTTTACAAAGGAAAATAAAGATTGCGGTTAAACTAGCCTATGATAAATATTTAGTTAAAGAAATACTTATAATTAGCTGGCCCTTCGCGGTTTATGCTATTTTTCAACGCCTTTATACTTATCTTGATTCGGTTTTTCTTTCTATTCTCGCCGGGGACGAGCAGGTCGGTTTATATCAGATTGCTTTCAAAATAATTTTTGCTCTGCAATTTTTACCTATGGCCTTTACGGCCTCTCTATATCCAGCCATGAGCTCATATTGGCAGAATAACCGAGAGCAATTAGCTATTTCCTTTGAAAGAGCTATGAATTATTTAATTATTATTTCCTTGCCAATAATTGTTGGCGCGATTGTTCTCGCTGATAAAATAATTTTGTTGTTCAAGGCTGGTTATAGCGGAGCGCTTTTACCTTTGCAAATTTCCATTATTTCTTTATTTTTTATTTTTATAAATTTTCCCATAGGCTCGCTCCTTAACGCTTGCGATAAACAAAGAAAGAATACTTTTAACATGGGAATAGTGACGGCCGCAAGCATTGTTCTTAACTTATTATTAATTCCTCATTGGCAGGCAGTGGGCGCGAGTTTCACAGTTTTAATAACCAACGCGCTAATGTTCATTTTGGGAATAGTAACGGTTAAAAAAATTATTGTTTACCGGTCAGACAAAAATATAAAGATATTTCTTAAAGTTTTATTTTCCTCTGTGGTTATGGGTTTAATCATTTTTTTTGGGAAGACTTATTTGAATGTTTTCGTCGCTACAATTTGCGGAGCTTTTATTTACTTTTCTTTGTTGTTAAGCCTGGGCGGATTTAAAAAAGCTGATTTAACTAGCGTCCTGCAATCTTTTAAACATTAATTTATGAAAACTTTGTTATTTACTTTAGTATATCCTCCTTTCCATGGCGGCGTCGCCAATTATTATGGTAACCTCGCTAAATATTGGCCGATTGAAGAAAAGTTAGTCGTTATTGATAATAATCGGGGAGAACTTTTAGCAACACGGGGATTATTTCCTTGGTGGCGCGCCGTTTCTTTACTCAAGAGAAAATTAGCCCAAGATAAAATTGATTATTTATTGGTTGGCCATATTTTGCCTCTAGGCACAGTCACTTATCTTGTTTCCTTATTTAAACCCATAAAATATACGGTTTTTTTACACGGCATGGATTTAGCCTTGGCGCTCAGAGTGGGCCGAAAGCGAATACTAAGCAGATTAATTCTGAAACGAGCTAATAAAATTATCTGCGCCAATAGTTATGTCCAGGAAAAATTGTTAGAATTTTGTCCCGAACTAGAAGAAAAAACAAAAGTTTTTAACCCCGGAATTGAAGGTGGCGCACCTGATACTGACCCCAATGATTTACGCGATATTAAAAATAATTATCATTTAGAAGGGAAGACGGTTTTACTGAGTTTAGGGAGGCTGGTAAAAAGAAAAGGGGTCGATAGAACAATTGAGGCCTTAGTACAAATACCCGAAGAAAATAGTAGCAATTTAATTTATTTTATTGCTGGTGCCGGACCGCGTGAAGAATATTTAAAAAAATTAGTGCCCGCCTCTGATTATGATAAAATTATTTTTTTGGGTGAGTTGAATGATTCGGAAAAATGGGCCTGGCTTAAATTATGTGATATTTTTATTATGCCTTCCCGAGATATTTCAGGAGATTTTGAAGGGTTTGGAATCGTTTATTTGGAAGCAAATTTATGCGGGAAACCGGTAATTGCCGGTAATTCAGGCGGTGTTCGCGACGCGGTCGTCAATGAAGTAACAGGCTTAATGGTTGATTCCGAAAGAATTGATACTATTGGGCAGGCCATTGTGCGCCTAGCTAATGACCCGGCCTTACGCGATAAATTGGGCCAGCAAGGGAAAGAAAGAGCTTTAAAGGAATTTAATTGGGAAAAGCAGGCTTTAAAAATTTGGCGATTTATTAAATAGTTTTTATGATTTCTATAATTATTCCTGTTTATAATCAGGCGGCTAAATTAATTAAAACTTTAGAAAGTATAAATAAGCAGAGCTATCAAGACTATGAAGTGATTATTGTAAACGACGGTTCAAGCGACGGCGTAGAAAACTTATGCGCTAAATATTTGCGGTCGCTTGAGATATCTAATCATTATTTATTTTTGAATCAAACCAATCTCGGAGCGCCGGCCGCTCGTAATCGCGGCTTCCAAGAAGCAAAAGGCGAATATTTATTTTTTTGTGATGCTGACGCGGTTTTACACCCCCAAGCCCTAGAGACCCTCTGGGCTTATTTAGAGAATAACCCGAGTGCAAGTTATGCTTACTCTTCTTTTATGTGGGGTAAGAAATTATTCAAATTAGGCGATTTTGATCCGGAAAAATTAAAAAAAATGCCCTATATCCACACCATGTCTTTAATTAGACGCAGCGATTATCCGGCGAGTGGCTGGGATGAAAGCATAAAAAAACTCCAGGATTGGGATTTATGGCTAACAATGCTTGAAGAGGGGCATATCGGTATTTTTGTGCCTGAAATATTATTTACTGTAACGCCGGGCGGGACAATCAGTTCTTGGCTGCCGGCCATGGCTTATAAATTATTACCCTTTCTGCCTTCAGTTAAAAAATATAAAAATGCTATTAAAATAGTTAAAGAAAAACATGGCCTTGAGTAGAAATAAAAAAATTTGGCTTAGCATCTTAGGTTTCTGGATTTTAATAAATATAATTGTTTTATTATTTTTTTATCAAAACAAAAAAGAGGAGAGACGGATCTCTACTGTTAAAATCAACGGGCAAATTATTAAAGCCGAATTGGCTTCTAGCGCCCTAGATCAGTATTCAGGTTTAAGTAATCGGCCATCTCTTTGCGCTGATTGCGGAATGCTGTTTGTATTTCCAGATAAGCAAGAAAGAGAGTTTGTGATGCGCAATATGAATTTTCCCTTAGATATTATTTTTTTAAGTGACGGAAAAATAATAAATATTGCCGCTAATCTCAAACCAGAAGGAGATAATCCAGCTACTCGCTATAAGAGTGCAACTCCGGCTAATCAGGTTTTAGAATTAAACGGCGGCTATTCGGAAAAATACGGCCTTAAAGCCGGCGACACAGTTATTTATAATAATTAATTATGATAGGCCCTAAAATAACTCGCAATTTATTAATTTATCTCGGTATTTTTCTTATAATCGAGGTTTTTTCTTTTTTAGCCTTAACTTTGCCCGGATTAAATCAAATAATATTCTGGTTATTAGTTTTATTTTGTTTAGGGCTTAGTTTCTATAAATTAGAATTCGGCTTGCTAATGGTCTTAGCCGAACTTTTCATCGGCTCCATGGGGCATCTTTTTGTCTTACCAATTGGTGGCATACAGCTCCCAATTCGCATGGCTCTCTGGTTAGCGGTTATATTAGTATTCTCGGTAAAATTTATCAGCCAGCTAATTAAGAATGGCCAACACAGTCAGTATTTTTTAAGTTTAAAGGATTTTGAATATAAAAATTATTTTGGTCTGTTTGCCCTATTTATAATTATTGGCGTAATTAATGCCTACCTTAGAGGACATTCCCTTAATCTTATTTTTAGTGATTTTAATGCTTGGCTTTATTGGTTGTTACTTGTGCCGGCAATAGTTATTTATACTAAAAAGGGCGGAGAAGAAAAAGAAGAGAAAATGGTTTGGGAAAATCTGCAGACAGTCTTTTTAGCCGCCGTTATTTGGCTGAGTTTAAAAACACTATTCCTCCTCTTTGTTTTTACTCATAATCTAAGCTTCGCGCCGGATATTTACACCTGGCTACGTAAAACCTTGGTCGGTGAAATGACACCGACTTTGTCTGGTTGGCCGCGCATATTTATTCAGGGGCAAATTTATAGCGGGATTGCCCTTTTCTTAATGCTTTTCGTGAGTTTGAAAAAATATAAAAATATTATTAGTTTTTCTTTAGCCGCCTTATCTTCTAGCATTATTTTAATCAGTTTTTCGCGCAGTTTTTGGGTCGGCTTAATGGCTGCTTTAATTTTTAGTTTAATTATTATTTGGCGCTTCTATTCTTGGCGCAAAACTCTCTTGGCTGCTCTTTGGTTTATTGCTAGTTTTGTGGTCGGTTTCATTTTAATTTATCTCGTAGCTATTTTCCCCTATCCTACGCCGGGATCGTTCAACGCTGATTTTCTTAATCGAGTAAGTAATAATAACGAAGCCGCGCTTGCTTCACGCTGGTCGCTCTTGCCAGTGCTAACAAGGGAAATAAAGAAAGAACCATTCTTGGGACAAGGTTATGGTGCTACAATTACTTATTTTTCTCGCGACCCTAGAGTTTTAGAAAAGAATCCATCCGGGGAGTATACAACTTACGCTTTTGAATGGGGCTACCTGGACCTTTGGTTAAAAATTGGCCTATTCGGGCTCTTAGCCTATCTGTTATTAGTTTTTCAATTAATAAAAAAAGCGTTAGTCTATGGACAAAAAAACAAGAACTGGCTCCTTCTCGGCCTTAGTTCCAGTATTATCTTCCTGGCGGCCACAAATTTCTTCACCCCCTATTTAAATCACCCGCTGGGTATTGGGATTTTGCTTATTGGGGCTTGTTTAATTCGTCGAGATGGGGTATATTAAAAATCAATAATATCAACCAATAAAATAAAATTATGAACGAACAAATTATCTCACAAGAGGGCTATGATAAATTGAAAGATGAATTGAACCTCTTGGCAACTACGAGACGCAAAGAAATCGCAGAGAGAATTGAGAGAGCGAAAGAATTAGGTGATTTAAGCGAAAACGCTGAGTATAGCGAAGCAAAAGACGCCCAGGCTTTAAACGAAGGGCGTATTCTCGAACTTACCAATACTTTAAAAAATGTGACGGTTGTCCAGCATGAGGGTCCAAATGGGCAGGTTGCGATGGGTTCAAAGGTAACGGTTAAATCTAATGATAAAGAAAAGCAATACACGATTGTCAGCTTTAATGAAGCTGATCCGCTAAATGGAAAAATTTCAAATGAATCTCCGCTTGGTGTTGCTTTCTTGAATAAGAAAAAGGGCGATGCGGTTGAAGTTGAAACACCAAAGGGGCTGGTTAAATATAAAATTTTAAAAATTGAATAATCATCCATTTATGTCCGACAAAAAAGAAGTTAAAAATGAGGCTGTGCCCGTAAGCGAACGTCTCGATCGGATAAAAAAACTAGAAGAAATTACTAAAGCCGGTATTAATCCTTATCCCGCTAAGGTTAAGCGTGATTTTGAAATTAAAAAAGTGGTGGCTGATTTTGAATCTTTAACCGAATCTCAAAAAACATTTTATATTGTCGGCCGCTTACGTTCAAAGCGGGAGCATGGTAATTTAGCTTTTGCGAATTTAGAGGATGCGAGCGGGACTATCCAATTAGCTTTCTCTAAAAAAGATCTCGGCGTAGAATCATATAAAAATTTTTTAAAGTTAATTGATATTGCTGATTTTATCCAAGTTCAGGGCACGGTATTTTTAACCCATAAGGGCGAGAAAAGCGTCATGGTTAAAGATTGGCAATTATTATCCAAGGCTTTACGACCAATACCGGATTCCTGGTACGGACTTAAAGATGAAGATGAAAAACTTAGAAAACGTTATCTAGACTTACTCTTGAACCCGGAACTACGCGATTTATTCTATAAAAAATCTCTATTTTGGGAAGTAACTCGTGGTTTTATGAAGAATCATGGCTTTTTCGAGGTAGAAACGCCCACAATCGAGGTTACAACCGGAGGAGCTGAGGCAAATCCCTTTAAAACTCATCATGATGATTTTGATTTAGACGTCTTTTTGAGGATTTCGGTCGGCGAATTATGGCAAAAGCGGTTAATGGCAGCGGGTTATGAAAAAGTATTTGAAATTGGCCGTGTATACCGCAATGAAGGGTCGAGCCCGGATCATTTGCAGGAATTTACTAATATGGAATTTTATTGGGCTTATGCTGATTATGAAATGGGTATGAAATTGGCACAAGAGCTATATCAGGAGATTGCCCAGAAGGTTTTTGGAAAAACGAAATTTAAAACTAAAGGTTTTGAGTATGACTTAACGGGCGAATGGCCAAGAATGGACTATGTTACTGAAGTCTTGAAGCAGACGGGAATTAATGTTTTACAGGCGACCGAAAAAGAAATGGCTAAAAAGCTTGATGAACTTAAAGTAAAATATGAAGGCAATAATCGAGAACGTTTGATGGATTCTCTTTGGAAGTATTGTCGTAAAAGTATCGCCGGTCCGGTTTTTCTTATCAATCACCCCAAACTTGTCAGTCCGCTCGCCAAAGCAAAGCTAGATAATCCAGAATTAACGGAACGCTTTCAGGTTATTATCGCCGGGAGCGAGCTTTGTAACGGTTTTTCTGAATTAAACGACCCGGTTGATCAGGATAAGCGCTTCAAAGAACAGCAGAAATTAATTGACCGTGGAGATAAGGAGGCGATGATGCCGGATTTTGAATTTGTTGAAATGCTTGAACACGGCATGCCGCCTACTTGTGGCTTTGGTTTTGGAGAAAGATTATTTGCTTTTTTAGTTGATAAGCCGATTAGAGAAACCACTCTTTTTCCTTTAATGAGGCCGAAAAAAGAAGATTAATATTAATAGTATGCGGCTCTGGAGTCTTAACCCTAAATATTTGGACCGCCAGGGTCTTTTGGCGGTTTGGCGCGAGGGTTTACTAGCGAAAAAAGTTTTAGAGGGTAAAACTAAGGGTTATAAAAAACATCCGCAGCTAATTCGTTTTCAAGATAGTAAGAAATCGCTGGAATATATTGATAGTTATTTATCCGGTCTATATTTAGAGGCTAAATCAAGGGGTTATAAATTTTCAGAAGACAAAATCAAGAACTTGAAAATTTTTAACAAAAAGATTAAAGTAAATAGCGGTCAGGTAGCTTATGAATTTGAACACCTGCTAAAAAAGTTAAAAGTTAGGGATATAAAAAGATATAGAGAACTAAAAAATACTAAACGGCCGCAAGTCCATTTTTTATTTAGGCTTGTTCTGGGAGGGGTAGAGAAGTGGGAAAAGATTAATTAGATAAAATTAAATATTCGGGGATCGTCTAACGGTAGGACAACAGGTTCTGGTCCTGTTTATTGGGGTTCGAATCCCTATCCCCGAGCATTGAAGAAAAATCGCTTTTATTTGTGATTTCAGAGAGCTGTTTATATGGTTCTTTGAATGAAATATTAGCGATTTTTTTGTTGCCGATTTCAGCGTTCCAAAGTAAGGAAAATAGCACTTCTCGTTTTTTCTCAAGAGATAGAGTTAAAAAGCTATTTTTCAGTCTTTTAGGCTCTAAAAACACATTTTTTATCCGTTCCAAAGTATCCGTGCCTCCCTCGTTTATTTTCCTTTTTAAGTCCTCTAATTCTTTTATAATATCCACCTCTTCGTTATTCAGTTGCTTGTCCTTGGCCTCATAGACGGCCTTATCTAGTGTTTTATCAAGGTAAGCGTCTAACAGAGTATTTCGTCTTTCCTTTAGCTTGCTAAGCCTGTTTTTCAGGGTTAACTCAAGCTCCTCTAAATAGTTTAGATTATTATTTCCTTGTTCTTTTTTAGTCTGATAGCAAAGCTCGATTAATTCTTCGTCAAATATCAATTTATCAAATACGCCCAATAATTCTTTGTCTAGATAATCTTCGGTCAAATATACTTTATGCTCCTCGCAGATATTCTTGCCGTTGGTGCAATAATAATAAATATGTTTGCCTTTTTTGAGTGTGGCTGTTAGCAGACAGCCACACTTGGCGCATTTGAGCAGTCCCCGAAAAGCAAAAGGAATTATTTGGCTCTTCACATGTTTTTTAACTCCTAGAATAACTTGGACATCCTCAAATAATGCTTTAGTAATGATCGGCTCATATTTTCCTAAATATTTAACGCCGTCTTTTTCCATAATTCCGCAGTAGAAAGAATTACCTAAGATTGTATGGATAGTACTGGGATAATATTTCTTTCCGCCCCGACTTCTGAATCCGTCTTCATAAAGAATTTGCGATATTTCTTTTACTCCATACCGACCAGTATTATACATTTCAAAAACTCGTCTGATAAATTTAGCCCGATGTTTATCAACGACAATTTTCAAGTCTTTATTTAAATAACCGATTGGCGCAAGATTCGGCCAGTAGCCTTGAGTTAGTTTTGCTCTAATGCCTCGTTTAACATTTTTGGATAAGTCCAAAATATATTGGTTAGCCATTCCGCTTTCAACATTGAAAAGCAAAGCGTTATCGCCAGGCAGATATTGGCGTTCCATTGTTTGAATAATCTTTAATTGGTTTTGTTGCAGCAGCCATTGGATAGTTGCTGAATCAATTGGATTGCGAGATAAGCGGTCAATCTTCCAACAGATAACACCGTCAATTTTACCTCGCTTGATCAAATTGATAAGTTCGGAAAATTGCGGTCTATTATCTGGTTTCTTGGCCGATTTGCTTTCTCTAAAAGTTTGGATAATTTCTAAACCTAAATTATCCGCCATTTTAATCATTTCCTGCTCTTGAGAATCCAAGGACAAGACTTGCCGAGTATCGTCTTCGGTAGACTTTCGGCAATAGAGGGCGTATTTAATTTTTTGTTCGTTTTTGTCGTTCATATAATTATTGTTTAATAATCAAAAAGGACAGTCCTGATTGACCCAAAGAAACAAGTTAACCCAAGGGCTAATTTATCGTTTGGCAGAACTGTCCATTTCGAGCGACAAATAGGTATTTTGTTAAAAAAATACCTTGGGGCAATTCTTATTTCTTTAGGTCAATACCTTTAATATACTCTTTAATTTCATAAAAATCAACAATAGGTTTCTAAGATTTCATTAATGCGGTCTTCGGCGTGCGGATTATTAGATAAATTATATTGCCAATAATTGAGCCAACGCAGGTAATTTTTCGGCTGTCCGACCGTATCGTTAATATCGCTATTGTTATATTCCGTTTCGCCGTCTCGTTTATAGACCAAACACTCCGAGGGAATTTCCGACTCAATTAAATCAATCACTTCTTCAAAATATTGTTCTTGCGGTTTTAGCAATCCTTTACTGGTTATATATTTTTTCTGTCCTGGGAATTGATTATCAAAGATAGATTTTTGAATATACTTGATAAAGTAATCAATAATTTTCTTAAGCTGATCTTGATTTTTAATCTTTTTAAAATTCTGTTCTTT